>Ga0126379_10000294_pt1 | contig 26928 bp, 22 predicted proteins | sample PanSoiMetPlot_24_FD_92640 | JGI IMG/M metagenome (GOLD analysis project Ga0126379, IMG submission 92640) | Tropical forest soil microbial communities from Panama - MetaG Plot_24 | ecosystem: Environmental > Terrestrial > Soil > Tropical forest > Bulk soil | place: Panama | collected 2016-02-17
GCGGCGAGCCCTTGATGCACCCGGAGCTGGACGACGTTATCCGGCACATCCGGAAACGCGGAATGATCGCAGGGCTGATTTCCAACGGATTTTTCCTGAACCGGGAGCGCATCGAGCGGCTGAACGATGCGGGGCTGGAGCACTTGCAAATCAGCATTGATAATGCCGCGCCGGACGAAGTGTCGAAGAAGAGCTTGAAATCGCTGGATGGACGGCTGCAGATGCTGTCGGAATGGGCGGAGTTTCAGGTAAACATCAATTCGGTGCTGGGCAGCGGGGTGAAGAATTCGGAAGACGCGCTGAAGATTGCGCACCGCGCACTGGAGCTGGGGTTTACCAGCACTGTGGGGATTATTCACGACCACGACGGACAACTAAAACCGCTGGCGCCGCGCGACCAGGAAATCTTTGAAGAGATTATGACGTTGGGGAAGCGGTCGTTTTCACGGTTCAACCAATTCCAGCACAACGTGGCCATGGGAAAAGAGCACGATTGGAAGTGCCGGGCAGGTTCGCGGTATTTGTACATTTGCGAAGACGGGCTGGTGCACTGGTGCTCACAACAGCGGGGATATCCGGGGATTCCATTGGCAGAGTACACCGCGGAGATGAGGCGGCGGGAATTTCTGACGCACAAGAGTTGCGCGCCGATGTGTACAGTGAGTTGCGTGCAACAGGTGGGAATTTTGGATAATTGGCGCGGGGAACAAACGATGAAGCCGCGGGTGGCAGGAGCGAGGAAAGAAGAATTGGTGCAGATTGGGAAATAGGAAGTAATGAAGTAACGACGCAAAGCAGCGGTTGCGGCAAAAATCCTGCAGGTTGCTTCCCACGAACATGACCGTGTGCAGCGCGTTGACGATGCAGGGAGGGCGCGCCAAGAATAAGGCATGTCTACTCCAGCCATCGAAATCGAGAACCTGACAAAGGAATACCCATTCGGGTTTCTGAATCTGAAAAAGAAAAAATCGCTCGAAAACCTGAGTATGCAGGTGGAGACCGGCGAGGTGTTTGGCTTCCTGGGGCCGAACGGCGCGGGAAAATCGACGACCATCAAGCTGCTGATGCGACTGATCTTTCCGACCACCGGCACGGCGCGGATTCTGGGCAAGTCCATCAATCATGTTTTCATGCACGGCGACATTGGCTACCTGCCGGAGCAGCCGTACTTCTACGATTATTTGACCGCGCCGGAGCTGCTGGATTATTTCGCGCGATTCCACGGATTGCCTGCGAGCGAGCGCCACGAACGCGTAAACAAGATGCTGAAGAAGGTCGGCCTGGAGACGGCGAAGAAGATTCAGTTGCGCAACTATTCGAAAGGGATGCTGCAACGGGTGGGCCTGGCGCAGGCGATCCTGCACGAGCCCCAGGTGGTGGTGCTGGATGAACCGATGAGCGGATTGGACCCACTGGGGCGGCGGGAAGTGCGCGACATCATCCTGGAATTGAAAAAGGAAGGACGCACAGTGCTTTTTTCCACGCACATTTTGTCGGATGCGGAGATGTTGTGCGACCGCGTTGGCGTGATTGTGGGCGGGAAACTGCGCGGGGTGGGAGCGCCGGAAAATCTGCTAGGGATTGCGGCGCAAGGCATGGAGGTCTTGTTTGAGTTGGAAAGGGAAGGGAGGCGGCCGGAGTTGCTGGGACGCGCGACGCGCACGGGAGAACGTTACCGGGCGCAATTAAAGGAAGAGGAGTTGTACGGAGCGCTGGAGGAGTTGAAAGTGGCAGGGGCGCGAATTCTTTCAGTGACGCAGATCAAACCGACCTTGGAGGAGTTTTTCGTGGACCTGGTGGAAGCAGACCGGGCACAGGCGTCTGCGGTCGAGGTGCGAGGGAAATGAAAAACGTCCTGACGGTAGCGGCGAATACGTTTCGCGAAGCGGTGCGCGACCGCGTGCTGTATAACCTGGTGGTTTTTGCGCTGCTGATGATCGCGGCGGCAATTTTTGTGGGGCAGATCTCGATAGGGATCGAGCAAAGTATCATCGTGAGCTTGGGGCTTACGGCGATTTCCGTGATTGGTTTATTCATCGCGGTGTTCATCGGAGTGGGCCTGGTTTCGAAGGAAATGGACAAGCGTACGCTATATGCGCTGCTGGCGAAGCCGTTGGAGCGCTGGCAATTTCTGCTGGGGAAGTTTTTTGGGCTGGTGCTGACGTTGGCGGTGAATACGGCGGCCATGGGAATCGGATTATTTTTGGCGTTGTGGGTGGTGAAGCATCCGCTGGAAAAAATGGACTTGTATGTATTCGTGGCGGTGTACCTGATCCTTCTGAAGCTGGCGCTGATCGTCGCGTTGGCGCTGCTGTTCTCGTGTTTCACAACGCAGTTTCTAGCGATCCTGTTTACAGCCGTGTTGTACGTTGCGGGGGCGTTCGCGGCGGGTTTGCGCACCATGCAGGGAGTGAACCTGCCGTCAAGCACGACGGCGATGCTGCATGGGATTTCCTATGTGCTGCCGAATTTTGAGAATTTCAATGTGATGGCAGCGGTGGCGCACGGCGCCGGCGTTCCCGGGTCGATGGTGCTCTACGCCACAGCGTATGCGGTGGTATATGGGGCGGTCGTGTTGGCAACGGCAGCGATGGTATTTTCCCGGCGGGACCTGAAATGAATCGCAGAGCGTTGGGCGGGTTGGCATTGTGCATTGTTGTGGTGCTTGGTTTGGCAGGAGTGTGGAAACTGCAGCAAAAAATCGACAGCGAGAAGCGAGCCATGCATCTGGACTGGGATGACCTGGCGCTGCGTTCCGGAAACCTGGTAAAAGGACTGAGCCTGGAATATGCACCGTTGATGGGAGCCATCTATTGGACACGCGCGGTTCAGTACTTTGGCGAGAAACACCAGTTGCACGATCGCAACGTGGAATTGCTCTGGCCGTTGCTGGATATCGCGACGACTCTGGATCCGCATCTGCTAGTTGCCTACCGGTTCGGGGCGATTTTCCTGGGTGATGCGCCACCGCGAGGAGCGGGCCAGCCGGATCTAGCAGTGCGACTGCTGGAGCGAGGGTTAAAGGAAAACCCGGAGTATTGGAGGTTTTACCAGGATCTAGGGAACGTCTACTACTTTGACAAAAAGGAGTATGCGAAGGCCTCGGACGCATTCCGAAAGGGCAGCAGCTATCCGGGCGCGCCCATCTGGATGAAGGTGATGGCGGCGAAAATTGCCGAAGAGGGCGAGTCGCTGGAGACATCGTATTTTCTGTGGAAGCAGGTTTTCGACACCGCTACCGATCCACAGATCAAGAAGAACGCAGATACGCACCTGAAACTGCTGAGCGCGCAGCTGGCGATGCGGGAAATAGACCAGCTGGCGGCGGACTACGAGACGCGAACGGGGAGACACGCGAGTCATCTGGGCCAACTGGTGCAGGCTGGTCTGCTGCAGGGAATTCCGCTGGATCCCGAAGGCTATCCGTATGTCTTGGGTAAAGATGGAAAAGCGGAACTCAGCGGGGAAAGCCCGTTGATGGAACAGCAGCAGGTACTGCAAAAGAAGCTACAGCCGTAGCACACGGCGCAACGCTGCGCGCGAGAATTTCCCGGCAGATTATTCCGGCACACAAAGCAGAGTCAAGTGTGGATCGATGAGCAGTTTGTGTGCTTCGGTCTGCGTGGTGAAGTTGAAGGGCGTTTCGTCACCTCCGGTTATCACGGTGCCAAGAAAAATACTGCGCCCTCCACCGGCATTGATGTACAGAGGAACCGGGGCGATGAATGAGCGCGGAACTTCAGACTGCAAAAGCTTGCCGCGAACTTGAAAACCTTTTTCGGTGCGACGAGTGGCAAATTCGACTTTATAGTGCGGGACGCCGGTGCCGCTGACGTACTGATCAAAAAACCAATCCATGGAGTGGCCACCCTCAAGATCCATTTTGGGGGTCATGACCGTTTCGACTTCGCGCTGGAACTGCGCGGTACTGAGGGGAGCCTGGGCGTATTTTGATTCGATAGTGCGCATGAGCTTGGTGAAACGAGCGTCGGGATCGGGGGAGTTGGGCTGGCGCAGCATCTCATAGAGCATGTGGATGACCCAGGCACCTTTGGCGTAAACGATGATGTCATACGCATTGGGGGACTTGGAGGAATTGAGGCGCGAGCCCAGGGTGAGCGGACCCATGTCGGCGGGGGCAAGATCTTCGACGGTAGATTTGGTGACGAGGCGTTTGCGATAGCTCTCTAGCCAAGCGTGAGCGGGGCGGCCGGAATGTTTCTGTGAGTCCGCAAACAGGAGAGAGTAGTAGCTGGCGACAGCTTCGCTAAGCCACTGGTCGTGGTAACTGGACCAGCCCACAACGTTGCCCCACCACTGATGAGCGACCTCGTGGAAGGGAACGATGTCGGTGAACTGTTCCTGTCCGGTAGCATTGAGGCCAGCGCGTTCCTGAGCCTGCTGCGGCAGGAAGGAAAGTGTGGAAAGATAAAGAAGGCCCGGCCAGCCCTGGCCGAAGGTCCCGGGAATCTGAGAGACGCCAAGGTGGTGGAAGGGAAATGGCCCGGAGAATTGTTCGTAAAAATGGATGGAAGCATCAATCTGGCGGGCGAGTTGCTTCAAGGCGTCGGCAGGGCTCGGCGCGGAAGGCTGCATAGCGCTGTGCGGAGCGATCACACCGTTTTCGCTGGGCAAAACCCGGGAATGGAGGTCGTAATCAGGCTGGGGAGGAGCGACGCGCGCGAGAATGGCCTGTTCAAGTTGGCGATTCGCATAGACGTCAACGGTGTGCTCGGCGGAGGTGATAGACGAGGCAGCATATTCGCCAAGGTTGAAGCCCGCCTCCGGGACGGGCTGCGAGGGCTTCCACTGTGCGGTGCGGAAGTCTCCATCTTCACGCTCGTCAGATTTTTCGCCGGTGGCTACCAGGCGCAGGCGTTTGGGCCAGCGGAAGGATAGGTCGTAGAGAGCAAATTCGGAAGCGTCACCGTAATGGGGATACCAACTCTCACGAGCGCCAACATAGAGGACGCCGTTGCCGGCATCGGTGATGACATTGCCGCGATAGTGAAAGTGGAGGGTGAAAGATGCGCCGGTCGCGGGCGCCTTTGGGAAGAAGACGCAGAGAGTGTCGTCACCGCGAGTACGAAGCTGTTGTTCCGTCAAGCCTTCGTTCTGGAAGAAGGAAAGTGGAGAGCCATCGTCGAGGGAGATGGAGTCGACCTTCAGGGAGCGAGCGAGTTGAATGAACAGCACCTGATCCGCGCCGGTGAGGGCGCGAAAATCAACAGCCGTGGAGGCTACCAGGGAATTATCGGGTTGAATAGTGGTGTCGACCTGATAATGCAGAGCCTTGAACGAAATGCGCAGCGGAACAGAATCCGGGAGAGCGTAGGAACTCCAGACATCGTAGTAAGCGATATTGTTGGCGCGGCGGGACTGCCCGACGAACACGTTTTCCTTGCGTGAATCATCAAGGAGGATGTCGAAGGGACCGGTAACCATGCCATTGATGCCGGCATGAAAGAAGTGGCGAGGCGAGTCGTAGAACTTTTCCATCAAGATGCGGAGAGAGTGATTGGGATTGAGCTGCTCGATTTGCGGACTCCACAGGGCAACGAAGTCGTTGTCGGGGGTAGGGGCAACGCCGGCGTGCTGCAGTTGATCGAGCAGAGCCTTCGCGGCGTCACTCGTAAAACGGACATACATCGAGAGGAACTGTTGATCGAGGATAGGCGCACCGAGGAACCGCACCAGTTGCTGCTTTTCGACGGGATCACGAGGAAGAACCAGAGCGTGCCCGAGGCCGGAGAAGACAAAACCAGTGATGCGGCCCTCGAAGGGCTGAAAGAAAGCAATCTTGCCTTCGGTGAAATAGAGAGTGACGTCCGACTGGCGGATCTCAATGCGGTCCTTCGGAGAGACGGGATAGACCGCCTGGCTGTCGACCTGAAGGGCATTGAGAGCTGCAAGAATCTCGCGCGGGGAGGGACTGGTGGCAGGCGAATCGGACGTAGTTGCCTGCAGGGCCGATGAGAGCAGCAGGATCAGCAAAATAGAAACAACGAGCGTGGGGCGGAACCTCATAACACGAGTGTAGTCACATTCGGCATTTAGTAAAAGGCCACCGGAAGACAAGCGGTGGAGAGGCTTAAGATAAAGGGATGCGAGAGTGGAGCTGGATAAAAATCGTTTGCGCCCTGGCGTTGTTGCTGATGGCGGTGGCGCCGGCGAGGGCGGACAAAATTGTTCTGAAGAATGGCCGGAAGATTCTGGCGTACAACGTGGTGGAAGTGGGAGACAAAATCCAATACGAGACGGCCGCGGGGCAGTTGACGATTCCGAAATCGATCGTGGATCACATCGAAAAGGGTGGGCTGATGCCGATCGCGGAGTCGCCGGCTGCGGCCGCGGCAAGCCTGAACATCGCGCCTCCCGAAGTGGAAGCAACCGCGGTTACGGCCGAAATCGATCAGGCGGTAGTTCATGATGCGGCGATCGACCGGGCGTATATCGCAGCTTTGGAGTCAGAAGCGAGGGGAGGCGGGGCAAGCGCGATTGAACGGGCGGGGCTGGCGCATCATGCCGCCGCGCAATTTGAGCTTGCGCGCGGAGACATGGAGCACGCGCTTAGCGATGAGCAAACGGCGTTGAAGTATCAGCCGGAACAGCCAACGTTCCTGATGAGCACGGCTTATGTGCATTTGCGGCGAAGCGAATTCAAGCAATCGCTGGACTATCTGGAGCGAGCCAAGAGGGTGGCACCGAAAAACGCGGATGTCTACAAGCTGGCGGGCTGGGCGTACTCGGGCATGAACCGGCCCGAGCAAGCCGTGGTGGAATGGAAAAAAGCCCTGGAACTGCGGCCCGACGCCGACACCCTGGCGGCGCTGCAGAAGGCGAAGCGCGATAAACAAGAAGAAGAGAACTACAAGGAGAACGAGAGCGCTCATTTTCAGCTGAAGTACAACGGAGCGGCGGCGCCAGCGCTGGCGCGTGAGGTGCTGCGGACGCTGGAAGGGCACTACGAGCAGATCGAATCACAATTGAACTATTCACCGCCGGAACCGATCGGCGTGATTTTGTACACGCAACAGGGATTTGCGGATATCACGCGGGCACCGGGCTGGGTGGGAGCGCTCAACGACGGAAGAATCCGCGTTCCGGTGCAAGGGCTGAGCGGAGTGGATCCCGAATTGTCGCGTGTACTGCGACATGAATTGGCGCACAGTTTTATTCAACAGAAAACTCACGGGCGCGCGCCGACGTGGCTGCAGGAAGGTATGGCGCAATGGATGGAAGGAAAACGCAGCGACGAAAACGCGGCGGTGCTGATCCAGGTCTACGATGCCGGGCAAGCTGCGCCGCTGGGACGGCTGGAGGGATCGTGGATGGGGTTGTCGGGAGATGTAGCGCGGTATTCGTACGCGTGGTCGCTGGCCAATGTGGAGTACATCGTGGAGACGCAGGGCATGGGCGATATGGAGAGAATCCTGGACCGGCTGGCGGCAGGCAGCGAGACGGAAGCGGCGGTGAAAGGAGTGTTGCGCGATGATTATGGGGAGTTGATGAAGTCGACAAAAGAATATTTGAAGAAGAATTATGGAAGGTAGGGACAGGAGCGCAGTCCTCAGCGGCTGAGCCATCTATACCGAGACTCAATGTCGGAGCAGAAGCTCCGACCCCCTAAAGAAAAGCCAAGAACCCCAAAAGGAGCAACGTGCTCACACCTAAAGCAACATCCTCAGCTCTGAGGGGGTGAGCTACAGGTGGCAGGCCTAAGACGTGGCGAGGATCGACGCTAGGAGGGCAGCGCGTTGAGGCATGGTTTTGAACAGGACATGCTCGTGGGTGGAGTGCGCGCCTTCGCCGACGGCACCGAATCCGTCGAGGGTGGGGATGCCGAGAGCGGCGGTGAAATTGCCGTCGGATGCGCCGCCAGCCGCAGCTTCGCCAAGAGCAAAGCCCATTTGTTTGGCGAGCGATTTGGCGCGAGTGTAGAGTTCAACGCTGTACTTGCGTTCGAGCGGAGGGCGATCGAAGCCGCCGCGCAGCTCAAGCTTGACGCCGCGTCGGAGGGGTTTCAGAGTGCGAAATCTTTTTTCCAGAGCGCGCATATCAGCGTGACGCCAGGCGCGAAGATCGAAATTGACCTTGGCGCTGTCGGGAATCACGTTGGTGCGAGTGCCGCCATCGACGAGGTCGGCATTGACGGTAACGCCATGGTAAGGGTCGTTCCATTTTTCAATGCGGGCGATTTGCGCGGCGAGTTCATGAATCGCGTTGATGCCCCGGTCGGGATCCAGGCCAGCGTGGGCGGAGCGTCCATGCACGATGAGCTTGGCTTCACCAACGCCCTTGCGGGAAGTCTTGACCATGCCACGAGGGCCGAGGGACGGCTCGAGAACAAAAACCGCGTCGCTGCGCCTGGCTTCCGCTTCAAAAATCTGGCGTGAAGATTGGCTGCCGATTTCTTCATCGGAGGTCCACAGAAAAACAAGACGTTTGCGCACCGGAACTTTCGCCTGCTGCAAGGCTTCTAGAGCATAAAGAGCCTGGACGATGCCGGCTTTCATGTCGAAGGTGCCGGGTCCATAAGCCTTGTTGCCAACGATGCGAAAAGGCATCTGCGCGAGGGTGCGAGAGGGATAGACGGTGTCGTAGTGGCCGAGGACCAGCAGTTGCGAACTTGTACGCAGAGTGTCGGGAGACCAAGTAACGCGGAGATGATCGCCGCGATGCCGCTGCTTGAGTATCTGGACGGTGGCGCCGCGGAGCATCCATTCGTCGGCGAGGTGATTGCAGCAGCGATCGGCGGGCTCCTTTTCGAGGCTGGGCGATTCAATGAGCGTAAGCTGGCGCAGACTCTCGAGCATGTGAGAGAGGCGCGGACGCAGGAGAGCAAGCAGCGTGCGGGGAAGAGAAGTTTGGGCCATAGTGGGGTTCATCCTAGCAGCGGTGCTATGTCCCGGCAATGATCCTCGTCAGCGGGACGCCAAGAAAAAGTCAAGAAAGAAGAAGAATGCGCGGATCAGCGGCCGGTTCAGGCGTCACTGAGGGCCGCGGATTCCACATTGTATTCCTTGCGATTGGCGTCGCAGGAGACCAGCACAGGCCGATCGGGCAAAACCTTTTTCAAGGCTTCGATTTCCGGTTCGCCGGCTGTCAACGGCAATGGAATTTGGCCGCGCTGCACGATGGATCGCAGCATCGCCATGGTGATCTCGAAACCTTCATAGGCACGCTCGCCATGGCAGGGATGCACCTGCTTGTCGTCATCGAGCCAGGCAGCCATGTCCTCGACGTAGGGAGACATTTCGACGTCGTAGTTCATGCAGCCGGGGCCGGACGTTGCTCCCTGCTTAGTGACGGCTCGCCAGCCACCGCCGGTGAGGACTTCGGCGAAACCTTCGGTGCCGAACACGCCGATTTTGTTTTTGCGCCACCAATAATCGACTTCCTGAACGTCCGGTGCGCCGGCGCCACATTCAATAATGCCGCGGACGCCGTTGGCGAATTGAACGAGTCCTGCAAGGTAGTCAGGAGAACAGTGCAGGTCGGAAAATTTGCCGCGACCGGCAGCCTGGGCCATCACCCATTCGGCGGGCGCATAGCCATTGTACCAGCGCATGTATTCCAGCAAGTGAGTGAAAAGATGTAGGAACCAGCCAGCCGAGTGCGCATGGATGGTATGGACGCGGCCGAGGGTGCCGCCTTCGACAATTTCCTTGACCTTCTGATAGTGCTGATCGTAGCGGTGCTGGTGAGACACCACGGTCTTAACGCCAGCGTCGTTGACGAGCTTGCGAATTTCGATGGCCTCGTTCATGGAGAGGGCCATGGGTTTTTCGTAGGCGATCAGCTTTGCGCCGCAGGCGATACCTGTTTTGATCAGGTCCAGTCGGATCGCCGGAGGCGTGCAGAAACAGAACACGTCCGGTTGGATTTCTTTGGCGAGAGCGAGAGGTTGCAGCGAGGTTTTCCGGACACCGAGCTCAGCGGCGGCCTGGGCCAACCGCTCCGGGCTTACGCCGGAAAGTCCGGCGAGTTCGAAGCGCGGATTATTCTTGAAGCCCTGGGCGTGATGTTTGCCACGCTTGCCTGCTCCAACGACCAAGACTTTGTAGACTTTTTTAGCACTCAAAACGATCGCTCCCAGCGTGCGTTAGGTTACATTTACCAACCGAACCGCGCGTCCCACTCTTTGAGTTTGGCGATGGTGTAGTCGACTTCTTCGGCAGTAAGTTCGGGGAACATGGGCAGAGAAACGCATTGCGCCGCGTTGCGCTCGGCATTGGGTACGTGGGGCTTCAGGTCGGCAAGTTTGCCCCAGGGATAGCCCTCCTGCTGGTGAATGGCGATGGGATAGTGCTGCTTGGCGTCGATGCCGTGATCCACAAGGAACTGAGTGAGATGGTCGCGCTTGTGATGTTCGATGACGTAGAGATGATAAACATGACGATAGCCGGGTAATTCCGTGGGTAGGCGGAAGCTGTTGCCCTTGAGGCCGCCGGTGTAGCGCTTGGCCCAGGTGCGGCGCTGATCAGTCCACTTGGAGATGTGCTTCAGCTTGACGCTGAGGAATGCGGCGTGGAGATCATCGAGGCGGCTATTGAAGCCGAAGGAGTGCACAGAGCGCTTGAGGGAGCCGTGGTTGCGCATGCGGCGAACGGCTAGTTCGATGTCCGGGCGATTGGTGATGAGCGCGCCGCCGTCGCCAAAGGTGCCGAGATTTTTCTGGATGATGAAGCTGGTGCAGACGGCGTCGCTGAGTTCGCCCTGCTTGAAACCGTCGCCGTGAGCGTCGATGGACTGGGCGTTGTCTTCGACGACCCAAAGCTTGTGCTTTTTGGCGATGGCGCTGACCGCCTTCATGTCGGCGCAATGGCCGTAGAGGTGCACGGGAACGATGCCGACGGTGCGCGGCGTGATGGCGGACTCAATCTTTGTGGGGTCGATATTGTTAGTGACTGGGTCGGAATCGACAAAGACAGCTTTGCCGCCGGCAATCCAGATGGCTTCGGCGGTGGCGAAAAACGTGTTGGCGGTGGTGATGACTTCGTCGCCGGGCTGGATGCCGAGGGCGAAAAATGCGAGCCAGAGCGCGTCGGTGCCGGAGTTCAGGCCGACGACATGCTTCATGCCAAAATACTGGGCCAGCTCTTTTTCGAAGCGAGCGAGGGCGGGTCCCATGACGTAGGCCTCGCTTTCCATGACGGCATGGAAGGCGTCGTCGATTTCGCGCTTAATGTTGTGGTATTGGCGGGCGTGGCCGTAAAAGGAGACTTTCATTTTTGTCGATGTTGTGTACGCGGGCATGGCATCTTCCTGCTCGGAGGCCAGGCATGGGAGCTGGTCGGATTGCTTCCTGATGAGCCGAATGGTCCTGGAGTCCGATTACTCGGCTGGTGCCGATTGTATTGTATCCCTAATCCGGAGACCTGCGCTGAAACGTTTTAATAACATAAATGCAGGGGCCCGAGGTGTGAGCGTGATCACGCTCAGGACCTTGCGGGTGAAGAAAGGGTTGGAGTAAACAGCACAAAGAAAAGAGTGGGCAGCTACGATTGATGTAGACTCGGTTAACGAACATGCTCACCAAGCTGGTGTTTCGAAAGTTTTCCATCTGAAGATTCTTGTGCGGGAGGGGAGATCGGATGACGCCGTTTACGAAAGGACTCGCGGTTGTGGCTGTTGTGCTTTTGGGATTTGCTGTTGGAAGTTCGCCGCTGCTGGCGCAAAATGCTGCGCCGGCGTCTAATCCTCCGTATCTGAATCCATGGCTTCCTATCGATCAGAGAGTGAATGATCTGATTTCGCGGATGACGCTGGAGGAAAAAGCGTCGCAGTTGGTGAATCAGGCGCGCGCGATTCCGCGACTGCAGGTGCCCGCGTACGACTGGTGGAGCGAGTCGCTGCACGGCGTGGCGGTGAATGGAACGACGGAGTTTCCCGAGCCGATTGGATTGGCGTCTATGTTCGACGCGCCGGCGATTCACGAAATGGCCATCGCCATCAGCACCGAGGCGCGCATCAAGCACGTGCAGGATGTTCGCGCCGGCCACAGCAATATTTTTGAGGGACTGGATTTCTGGGCGCCGAACGTCAACATCTTTCGTGATCCGCGCTGGGGGCGCGGCCAAGAAACGTATGGCGAAGACCCGTTTCTGACCGCGCGCCTGGGCGTGGCGTTTGTGACTGGAATGCAGGGCGACGACCCGCGCTACTACCGCACAATTGCGACTCCCAAGCATTACGCGGTACACAGCGGGCCAGAGCCCACGCGGCACACCGCCGACGTGAAAGTGAGCAAACATGATGAAGAGGATACGTACCTGCCCGCGTTTCGCGCGACAGTGACGGAAGGCAAAGCGGCGTCGGTGATGTGCGCGTACAACAGCATTAATGGCCAGCCGGCTTGCGCGAACGAGTTTTTGCTGGTGGACCAGTTGCGGGACAAGTGGAAGTTTCAGGGTTACGTGGTATCGGATTGCGGCGCGGTGCAGAACATATTCGACGGCCACCACTATAGGCCGACGCAACCGGAAGCGTCTGCGATCAGCCTGAAGCTGGGGATGGACAATGAGTGCATCGATTTCGTTGACAAGGTTACCGACAACCACGACTACGTCGCGTATATCGATGCGGTCAGGAAAGGCTATTTGAAGGAAAGTGAAATCGATGTGGCGCTGAAGCGCTTATTCACGGCGCGCATGAAGCTGGGCATGTTCGACCCGCCGGAGATGGTTCCGTTCACGAAGATCGATGAGTCGCTGCTCGATGGGCCGCAGAATCGGGCGCTGGCTCGCAAACTGGCCAATGAGTCGATGGTGCTGCTGAAGAATGATGGCGTTCTTCCACTAAGGACTTCGGGCGCGAAGATTGCCGTGATTGGGCCGCTGGCCGATCAAACGCCGGTTTTGCTGGGCAACTACAACGGGGTTCCTACGCATTCCGTTTCTGTGTTGGAGGGGATGCGGGCAGAATTTCGTGGGGCGCAGATACGATTTGTGGCGGGCACACAATTTTTGAGCAAGGAGGTGTCGCCTGTTCCTGCCGAACTGCTGACCACGGACGGCAAGCCGGGCGTGCATGCGAGCTACTACTCGATGAAGAACAGATTCGCGTTTTCGTCGTCGGCAACGAAGCAGTCACCCCTGGCGACCCGGACGGAACCGGGCATCGGTGTTGCGGCAACCGCATTGCCAGCTGAAGTTGCCAAGAGTGACTCGGTTATTGTGACTTGGGAAGCGACGCTCGCGCCGCACACTACGGGCGATTACAATCTTGGATTTAAAGGCGATGGGTTCTTTCGCGTATCGCTGAATGGCAAAACGGTGATACTGGCTTACCACACCAATGGCGTGGAAACGAAGGTTGGGCCCGCGCACCTTGAGCAAGGTAAGACATACGCGTTGAAAATCGATTACCAAAGAGCGGAGGGCGCTACAGAGCCGGGGCAGCTGGTTTGGAGCAAGATCGATCGGCGTCCGTCGCCGGAAGCGCTTGCCGTGGCGAAGGATGTTGACGTGGTGGTGGCGGTGGTCGGTATCACCAGCGAACTTGAAGGCGAAGAGATGCCGGTGAGCGAGGAAGGTTTCAAGGGCGGCGATCGCACCAGCCTGGACCTGCCGAAGCCCGAGCAGGATTTGCTGGAAAGCTTGGCTGCGTCGGGCAAACCGCTGGTCGTGGTGCTAATGAATGGCAGCGCGCTCAGCGTGAACTGGGTGAAGGAACACGCCAACGCGATTCTGGAAGCGTGGTATTCCGGAGAGGAGGGCGGCGCGGCCATTGCGCAGACGCTTGCGGGCGTGAATAATCCAGCGGGCCGCTTGCCGGTCACGTTCTATACGGGAGTGGCGCAGCTTCCCGCATTTGCGGACTACTCGATGTCCAACCGAACGTACCGCTATTTCAAAGGTGCGCCGCTATATCCGTTCGGTTACGGACTGAGCTACGCGAAATTCGAATACAGCAAGGTGAAGCTCTCGACAACTAATTTGCACGCTGGGGATCTGTTGAATGTGGGCGCAATTGTGAAAAACACCAGCGCGCGCGATGGCGACGAGGTCGTTGAGCTTTACTTGACGTATCCCAAGTTGCCCGGAGCGCCGATTCGCGCGCTTTGCGGCTTCACACGAGTGCACGTCCGCGCCGGGGAAACGAAACACGTGGACGTGACGCTGAACCCGCGTGACCTGAGTCACGTCAACGAAGCAGGCGATCGCATCATCGCACCGGGGTCCTATAAGCTTTCAGTCGGCGGAGGACAACCGGGAACGGACGCGCCGGTTGTTGAGACGGACCTGACGATTACGGGCGAGGCGCATCTACCCGAATAGGGCAGAGGGTCGCACAGCCCGCTCACATTCCGGCATTTTGCTTGAAGCTCAGTGATGGATTGTCCATCTAACACCCCGAGGATAGACGCACATGCCAAAGATGGTTCGTTTTCATGAGCTCGGCGGGCCCGAGGGTTTGCGGATTGAAGAGAAGCCGCTGAAGCAACCGGGTTGAGATGCGGCCAAGGTACAGGCGATCGGTTTGTCCTGTTCACTTGAATCTGGAGGGGAAAAACCGCGCGTTGGTGGGATTGGGCAGCTATATTGTTAACGCACAAAGGCGGCCGATAGCCAGCTCAAGACCGAGCGGCGGGCAAGCGCCGCCGCCGAAGATCTAGAAACGGTACGACAATTGATGCTCAGTGACCTATCATGAGTGCGGTCGCGCCGCTGCGTCGTTCTGAGCAACCATCGAGGAGTCCACGTCTCTCTAAAATTCGCACTTAAGATGCATGGAGGTTTGCCAGAAAGCTAATGGACGTTAAACGGATTCTCGCTTTTCTTTTGATTGTCATCGCAGCAAAGGCTTTAATCGCGTCGACGATCGTTCCTGATGGCCTGGAACAGGGGAAGTACCTCGTGGAATCCGTGACGATCTGCTTCGAGTGCCATTCGGAGCGTGATTTCTCAAAACCGGGCTGGCCAATCCCTCCGGGGCGGGTCGGTAGTGGACGCGTATTATCGGGCGAAGGCAGCCCAAACCAAGTAATTGCTCCCAACATAACCCCGGATGTGGCTACAGGCATCGGGCGGTGGAGTGACGAGGAGATTGTCAGAGCGGTTAAGGAGGGTATTGGGAAAAACGGAAGATTGTTGAATCCCGAAATGCCCTCGCGGTATTTTCACAGCTTAGGCGATGACGAAGTGCATTCCATCGTGCGGTATCTTCGCTCAATTCCAGCGGTCAGAAATCAGTTGCCTGAAATGGCGAAGTACGCGCCAGGAAAACATCCACCAACGATCGCGATGGATTCGATCCGCCTTACCAAATCATCGAGCATGGTCAGGAGGGGAACACATCTAGTAAGGCTTGCTGGTTGCGAGACTTGCCATACGCCGTCCAATGAAGAGGGTTTTATTCGTGGATTAGATTTTGCCGGCGGGAAGGTTTTTCGTCACGGAGATCGGGCTGCCGCCAGCTCCAACCTGACTCCTGACCCGTCTGGCATTAGTTACTACGACGAGGAGCTATTCCTGAAAGTAATGAAAACAGGAAGAGTGGGGGCTCGACCTATATTTTCAGCAATGCCGTGGCACTTCTATCGCAATTTAACCGACGCAGACCTTGAGGCTATATTCGCGTACCTGAAGGCTTTGCCGCCAGTAAAGCACCGCGTGGACAACGCTGAGCCACCCACACAATGTGCGAAGTGTGGCGGCCTACACGGTTTTGGAGATCGCAACTGATTTCAGGCAATCGAACTGATTTTAGTGCCGCACGCGGTTGCACTCGGCCAGCCGCAATCGCCACCCAGTCTCAGCCGTCACTTCCTCAACCAACCCTGTAACTCCAGCCAATCGACAAACCTGTCGATCCAATGATCGGTAGGCAGGTTTTGCCTTCGCATTCCAAAGCCGTGGCCACCCTGTGCATACATGTGCAATTCGGCCGATTTATTCGCGCCTGTCCACTGCTCGTACAAAGCCACGCTTTGCGGCGCCAGTCCTAGTTGATCATCTGTCGCAGCCACAGCGAACATCGGTGGCGCATCCGCCGGAACCGGATCATCCTTAAACCTCGCCCCGGCCGCATAGATCGGGGCGACGAAAGCGGGCCTGCCTTCAGGCCGGTAATGGATGGCGACCCCGGCAGCTACCGTTCCACCTGCGGAGAAGCCGATGATGCCGACGCGCTGGGGGGAAACGCCCCATTCCGAGGCGTGCTGCCGAACGTACGTGAGCGCAGCCAACCCATCGGCGATGGACAAGGGAACAACCTTCGCTGCCATCTCTTGAAATTTTTGCTTGTCAGCAAACATTTCGACAAATTCCTGCGTAGCGTCGTCGCCGGTGTGTGCGAGACGGTACTTCAGCACAAAAGCCGTCACGCCTCTCGCAGCCATGAACTTGGCAACATCGGTGCCCTCGCTGGAGATGGAAAGGGCCATAAAGCCACCGCCCGGGCAGATCACCACGGCGGTCCCGTTTCTCAACTTCGGCGAAGGCTTGAAAACTGTCAGGCTCGGCTTGGTCACATTGGCGACGACTTCCGTGTTCCAGACTCTCGAGAAGTACTCTTTCTCCGGATAGTTCTCCGGTGTCGAACCGGGCGGCGCGGCGGTCTGGAGCGGGATGACATCTTGGGCGGCTAGCCGGGTCGCAAGGAATAGCAGTACGCAAAGAGTTCGAACTACGACGTTTTCCACGGCCGAACAGTCTAGCAGACGCCTTGAGGCGCTTTGAAGGTCAGAGTGAGGGCAACTGAAGCACCTGGCGTCGAAGACGGACATTGTGACCGTTGAGGGTGCATGACGGCAGCCGACAATCCGCCGAGTCTGTTTCCGATTTAGAAGTCGCAACCCGAACATAACCGGTAAGCCCTTCTCTCAGGATAGTAAAGCTACGGGACTGCGCAGATTGGCATTGGTGAGAACGTTGCGCAATTAGCCGTTTGGTTTCCGAAAGTACCGCGCGGGCAGTGTCCTTTCGCAGGAGCGACAGGGAGTAGGATTGCAAATGGAAGCTGTAACTATTGTAACTATGACCAGAAACGATCTGAACCAAGCCATCTTATAGGTCTGGAAAGAGGCGCGAGGCGACGGGCACGTGGCGATGAATTCCGTTGCCCATATGATCTTTACCAGGGGCGGCGCGGCGGGTCTTGCAAAGACTCTGCACGAAGTGATTTACGGGAAGAACCAATTTTCGTCGATGAGCATCTGCACCGATCCTGAATACAACCTGGGTGCTCCGAGCGTGACGGACCGTGAGTACGCGTCTTATACGGTAGTCACGAGCATCGTCAAAGCTGTTGCCGAGCGAACCGATAGCGATCCGACGAATGGTGCGCTGTACTGCGCAGTATGACCTGACCAATTTCTTACACCAGAAGAAATATCGGCGTAGGTGAGCCATTGAGTGCATTGAAATTGAGGTAAGGTCTCAAGTAGGCAGCGAGGTGGAACGCTTTTGGCTGAGAAAATCGGCGAAAGGCGCGGGCAGCCATACCAGCAGGCCGAAGCCGATGAGCATCGCTGTAGTTCAGCGAGCGGCTAGAAGGGCCGAACGTCCGGAAAGTAGAGCGATGGCGGCGAGTGCAAACGCCATGGTGGTGACTTTGGCCCAGAACATTGGTCCCGGAGGAATCCATTTGGGAACGAAGGATGCGGTCCCAGAAAGATAAACGAGTTGTTCGAGTATGAAGGAAACAACGCAGATTCCGAAGGACATGTACCCGAGCCGAGCCACCATGGTTGCTCGTTGCGAACCGCCCGGGCTGAACGAGCCATAAACGATCAGCGCTCCCGACAGCAATGAAAATTTGTTCGAAAAAGTTGCCCCAGCGATCAAAAACGCGTGGTTCCGCCACAATGTGTGGGACCCAGAGCAACGCAAATATAAGATAGAGGGAACCTAGCGCGAGTGCGCCGGCTCGCGCGGTTCTCGTCCATTGAATCGCCAGGCCCCCAAAGATCTCGATGGCAGCCGCAATGTATACGAGAATCTCGCGGTGAGGAACGTTACCAAGCGCGCGAATCTGTTGCCAGTTGTTAAAGTCATGCCAGACCAGAGTGATGATGCCAAAAAGAATAGCGGCCAATCCATAAACGTTCCGTCCGAGATAGGTTCTCGTCGTTACCATCCTAAGTACTGGCGATGTTCGGTGATATTGATGAGTAACACGAAAGCCACCCTCGGGTCCACATCATCTAGCCGCGGAGCGAGGTGCAGCCTGTTGAATCACCGAGAATTGTGTAAAAATCGGACCGCCAGCGACATCAAAGCTGTCGGTCCGTCCGTTAGTGGCAAAAGGCGCGAGAGGCGCCAACGAAATCGCGTGCGATTGGGAAGGAGGAGTATGGCGGAAGCGGCAGTAAAGCATACAGTACTGAAGCCGATGGCGGTGTTGCGGCCGCCCATACCACCCGTGCCTAGGGCAGAGAGTATTTCATAGCGACCGAGCTTAGTGCCTGGAGCGAGCGGCATAGTTGTCGGAGATTATAGAATGGAATACGAGAAAAAAGCCGCATGTACCGAAAGCGAGCCTTCGTTTGGTGAGCTCGGCAAGTTCAGAAGTATAATCGCGCGATGAGCGAAGCGCGTTCACCGCTGTGGAATATCCAGCCTGCCACCAGGCTAGATCGTCGCGATCCCTACCTTCTGCTGCAACAAGTAACACTGTTTGTACGTGATCAGGAACGAAGCCGACGGTTTTTTGTGGACTGCCTTGGTTTCGCCGTGGCTCTGGATTACGGGTCAGCGGAATTTGGACGTTGGGTAATGGTTGCGCCGCCGGACGGCACGGCAAGGATATCGCTCGTTGCTCCCAAGCCCGATTCGGAAGACTATGCGCTGATCGGCAAGACCAGACAGCTGGTATTTCTGACGGACAATGTTGACGTGAAATACCGTGAATGGAAAGAGCGGGGAGTGAAATTCGATTGTCCGCCAGAGCTTGCGCCGTTCGGAAGCGTAGTTGTCAATTTTGAGGACGTTGACGGGAACCGCTTTGCGATGATCGAGTTTGATCAAGCGACTCGACTAGTGGAAGAACAACGGCGGCAAAGCGAGGAGCGACTTGAATCCGAACGGCGCACCGCGCAGGAATTGGAAATTGCGCGGCAAGTGCAGGCGAGACTTTTTCCGCAAAGCACGCCGGCAATGGGGACGCTGGAATACGCAGGGGCTTGCCAACAGGCGCGGCAGGTGGGGGGAGACTACTACGATTTTCTTGAGCTCGGCGCAGAACGGCTGGGACTGGTAGTCGGCGATATCGCGGGCAAAGGAATCGCGGCCGCTCTGTTGATGGCCAATCTTCAGGCCAGCCTGCGAAGCCAGTGTGCAATTGCGTCGGACCAACCGGAGCGGTTCCTGCGATCCGTGAACCAACTATTTTGCGCAAATACCGCTGATGGCGACTACGCTACATTTTTCTTCACTGAGTATGACGATAAGACGCAGCGGATGCGCTATGCAAACTGCGGGCATCTTGCAGCGCTGCTGCTGCGACGCGATGGTAGTTTGGAACGGTTGGTCTCCCAAGCGACAGTTTTAGGGCTATTTGGGGACTGGAATTGCTTGCTGGAGGAGCGGCAGTTATTCCCTGGAGATGTCCTGGTTCTCTATACCGACGGCGTGACCGAATCGTTCAACGAGGCCTCGGAGGAGTTTGGCGAGCGGCGGCTGATCGAAGTGTTGCGGCGGCACCATGGAATGCCTTCCCATGCGTTGATTGCGTTGCTTGTCGATGAAGTTCGGCAATTCAGCGCTCATGAACAGCAAGATGACATAACGCTGATCGTTGCCAAGTGTCGCGAGTCGAAAGCTTTCGAGGGGCACGCGTAAAATACTGCGGCGTCACTCATTATGGCACTGGGGATGAGCCTGGCATCTTATCAACGCTGCGATCCGATTCCTTCTTTCCGGGATTTCATGACAGGTCCTCCGCCTTCACTTCGAAGAACCGCGCGATGATCGCTGACGTTTGTTCCCAACCTTGCGTTTCCGCTTGCAGCTGCTTACGCCCTGCGCGCGTCAGACGGTAAAAGCGCGCCCTGCGATTGTTTGCCGAGGCGCCCCACTCGGAGGCGATGGCGCCTTCTTGCTCCAGCTTCAGCAGCACTGGATAGAGAGTGCCTTGATTCACCGCGAGGACATCTCCGCTGATCTGCTCGATGCGGCGGGCAATTCCATAGCCATGAAGCGAGCCAAGGACATCGAGAGTCTTGAGGACCATCAATGCCAAAGTGCCTTGCAGCACGTCGGTTTTCTGTTTCATAGGCGTGGCCATTTTGGAAACCAACAGGAAGATGGCATACTTACTTTGGGAAAGCAACAGGTAAGTATTCGGCGATGCCCCGTTTGCGTCGTGGCTCGGGAAGCGTAAAGATGCGCTAGCGGCATTTCTGCTCGTGCGATAAACCTCACGAGTGTTACTGAATGCCGCGGTGGAAGCGGATTACGCTGAGATCATGGACCTCGTCAACCTAGCGTTGCAAGGCTCCGAGGCTTCGGCCAGTTGGAACATCGAGGCAGGAATCCTCGAGGGGAACGACTCCATCAGGCGCTGCTGAGAGAAGATTTGGCCGCAAATGCCGGCCTGCCGATCCATCGAGACGAAGCGAATGGAACACTTCTGGGAACCGTGTGGCCGGATCCGGAAAAAGGCGATGTCTGGAATCCAGGGCTGCTGACCGTCAGGCCCGGTCCGCAAAATAAACAATTAGGCCGCACGTTGTTCACTGCCGCAGAAGATTTCGTCAAGGAACGCGGTGCGCATCGTATTTGCATGACAGTCGTAAACGTACGAACGACGCTGATCGCGTGGTATGAACGGCGAGGTTATGCCCTGACCGGAGAGACGCGACCGTTTCCTTACGGTGACGAGCGTTTTGGCAGACCGCTGCGGGATGATCTGCACTTTGTGGTACTTCCGAAGGACCTCTGACAGATATTGCGCCGGAATTGTGGATCAATCCGCTTTCTGGAAAAGTGATACCGCGCACCGCTTGCGAGAAGAGAGTAAGTCCAGCGACGTGACCCTTGCCAACTTCGTGGAACTTGATCGTTGCACGATCTTCGGCTTGAAACTCATTTGACGCAATCGGATTCAGGTTAGCTGGCGGGTTATCACCATTCTTCAACTGCAGTGCTCCATTGACTAGGGACAACTTGGAGGTCGCCTCCAGCTCATCACTGCGGTCATCGCCCGTGAACGGGACGAGCGCAGATTCGTTGAGATGAATGTCAGGGCTTGGCGGAGCCGGCGGCGGCACTGGTCTGTCCGCCGGTGCTGCGATAGGAGTTCAGTATTTTCTCGAAGGTTGGTTGCATATCGCGGAACAGAGGTTCCACGCACCAGGCGGTGACTTTTGTGAACGTTTTTCCCGATTGGATGAAGGCGGAGACGAATTCGACTGGCAGGTCTTTCTGAGACGTGCCGCGATAGAAAACGAGAAGACCGGGTTTGCCGTCGATGGTGACAGGAGACTGAGCGAGTTCTTCAAAGTTGCCAAGCATTTTTCGAGCGCTGAGGATGTTTAGCTCCTTGTAGCTCTCCAGCGAGCCTGGGTATTGCTCCTGAATGACCATAAGAAAACGCATTTTGTCGCGGGAAGTTAGACCGGCGAGCGTGTCGGGGGAGCGCCGGAGCTCTGGGCTGACGACCCAATCCGGCGGAAAGGTCATAACGAATTTTCCGGTGCGGTTGATGTACTGGACCCCATTCAGGGTTTCGTCGATTTTTGGAGCCTCCAGCTTTGCCGGGGCGGGTGCGGACTCGTTGGCGCGGCTATTTTCCGGGAAGCTGATGGTGACGATGTCGCCGCGGTTGAGCTGTACCTTGCCGTAGCTGGTCTCGACTTCAATCTTGTCGGTAAAGACGGCTGTCATGTGCCCAACGATTTTCGTTCCGTCTTTCAAGGAAATCTCTTCGGCGATGGTGGGCAGGCTAACAGCAAGGCAGAGCGAGAGAACGGTGATGAAGCGTTGCACTAAAAACCTCCACTCGTATCGCGATCAGGACTGACGAGCTGTCACCCGCGTGCTCGGAGTTCGAGACAGGGGTAACCCGCCCTGACCTACCATTCAAGGTGGAGACGACGCGGCTGTCCATGGCTAGGCAGTACTACAGGCACTGACTAGAGAGTAACCGACTGGACAACAAAAATGGGGCCTCTGACACTTCTCAGAAGAGAAGGTTCGGGAATAGCTCGAAACTTTTGTTGCTGGGTTGATGTGCTATCTTATGTGCCTTGATGATTTCACGACCCACGACAATTCTCTTGGTCGCGCTGGCGATTCCCTTGGTCGCACCTGCCCAGTGTGCTCCGGTCCAGACGCCGGACCCGGACGCCTTCTACAAGCTTGGGCCTGACTCGTTGCCGCAGGACGGCGTCCCTAAAGGCGCAATCCGCGGGCCGTTCACGCTGCCGAGCAACGCGTATCCAGGCACACAGCACAGCTATTGGGTTTACGTCCCCGCGCAGTACGAATCGGCCGTTCCCACCAGCCTGATGATCTACAACGACGGTCAGGCTTTCATGAACCCTGACGGCGACATGCGCGCACAGAACGTGTTGGACAACTTGATCTTCCGACGTGAACTCCCGGTGATGATCGGTGTGTTCATCAACCCCGGCCGGCGGCCCGATCAGCCGGAGCCCAATGCGACCGAGTGGGGCGACCGCACCACCAACCGACCAACGGAATACAATTCCCTCGACGACAAATACGCGCGCGTAATTGTGGATGAACTGATGCCCGTGCTCTACAAGGAATACAACATTTCGAAGGACCCCGAACGGCACGGCATCGGTGGATCCAGTTCGGGTGCCATCGCCGCATTCACGGTGGCGTGGCAGCGTCCAAACGAATTTCGCAAGGTGCTGAGCAACGTCGGCAGCTTTGTGGACCTGCGCGGGGGAAACGCGTATCCCGATCTCATCCGTGCGACCGAAAAGAAACCAATTCGCATCTTTCTCTGCGACGGAAGAAACGACAATCGTGGCCAGCGCGCCGGGGAAGCCTACAACGAAGCGCGCGACTGGTTCTATCAAAACGTGCGAATGATGCAGGCACTCAGTGCGAAAGACTACGATGTGAACTACGCGTGGGGGATGAACAAGCACGGACAGAAGATGGGCGGGGCGATTTTGCCGGACATGATGCGCTGGCTGTGGCGCGATCACCAGTTCTCCAGCGATCCGAAAGACGCGGTGGAACGATCGTTCGACGTCCCGAAGAAGAGCGAAGAGAAGCAGTAGATTGTTTGCGGTTTCACGCCCGTGAAGTGGATCAGACAGTGTGAGAATTAAGAAGCCTCCGCAAAACGGTACCGGAAGGCTGGTTAAATCTTTGCAATAGAATTAATCTCCGATCCGTGCCCGGGCTCCGATTTGTCGATGAGGTGCGGATGCCACCAGTAAGTCCAATCAAGCGCGTTGTCATCTTGTCTAAAGAAAATCTCGCCTTCGACAACTATTTCGGACCTTTCCCGGCGCAAACGTCGCCACCATGGACGCATTCGCCAAATCCGCCTCCGCACGACCCGCTCCAGTGGCTTTCCATCAATCGTGCTGGAAGGTCTACTGTTGGCTGAAGCAGAGTTCGATTAGGCGGCCGTTGCTGACGCCCCGACGCTGCCCCTTCCATTTGTCCGGAAGTGTCCGCCGACAATCGATTCACTGGGGGACAGCTTGTCCGGGGTAGGGTATCCGGGCTTCGCGGCTGGAACACCGGATCCGACAGCGGTGATCACACTGACCCGCTGCCAACCGAGGAGAATGCTTCAGTCGCAGGTGTAAACTGTCTATAATAGAAAGTTTGCGAGAATACGGAGGGCGCTGCAGAAGGGCTAGTGGCGCGGGAGCATGCATGACTCTGGACATCAACGAAATACAAAAGTTTTTGCCTCACCGGTACCCATTTCTGTTGATCGACAAAGTTCTGGAAATGGAGCGCTACAAGCGCATCGTGGCGATCAAAAACGTGAGCATCAACGAAGCGTTTTTTCAGGGCCATTTTCCTGGCAAGCCGATTATGCCGGGCGTGTTGATCCTGGAGGCGATGGCGCAGGCGGGCGGATTGCTCCTGCTGCAGGAAATTCCCGACCGCGACAACAAGCTGCTGTACCTGGCGTCGATGAACGACGTGAAATTCCGGCGGCCGGTGGTGCCTGGCGACCAGTTGCGAGTGGAAGTGGACATCCTGGCGTGGAAGGGTGACCTGTGCAAGATCCGCGCGAAAGCATTTGTGGGGGAGAATCTGACGACAGAAGCTTCGCTGATGTGCGTGATGGTCGACCGGAACAAAGAAACTAGCGCGGGGCAATGAGCGCAGAGCGGATTAATCCCCAGGCAATGGTTTCGCCGAAAGCGAAACTTGGGAAAGGTGTGCAGGTGGGGGCGTTTGCGGTTGTGGGAGCGGACGTGGATCTGGGTGAAGGTTGCATGGTGCATGATCACGCTGTGGTGCAGGGGCCGGCGAAATTTGGTGCGGGAAATGTGTTTCATCCATTCTGTGTGGTTGGCGGCGACCCGCAGGACTATACCTACGCGGGAGAGCATGTGGAATTGGCGGTTGGTGACAAGAACATTTTCCGGGAATACGTGACCATCAGCCGGGGAACGAAAAAAGGCGGCGGCACGACGAGGATCGGCAGCAACAATTTTTTTCTGGCGTACTCGCACGTGGGCCACGACTGCCAGATCGGCAGCGGGACGTTGTTCGTGAATGGGGCGACGCTGGCGGGCCACGTGACGGTGCAGGATTACGTGACGATTGGCTCGTTCTCGCCGGTGCACCAGTTTTGCCGCCTGGGGCGATACGCGTACATCGGGGCATGCACGGTGATTACGCAGGATGTGCCGCCATTTTCGCTGATCGTGACGGAGCGGGAGACGAGGTGCTATGGGACAAATTCGATCGGGCTGGAGCGAAAGGGTTTCTCGGCGGAGCGAGTGAAGAGGTTGCAGAAGGCGTTTCGCATGCTGACGCGTTCCAAAAAAAATACATCGCAAGCGATCGAAGAGCTGCGAAAAACCCTGGGGGAATCGGAGGACGTAAGGGAACTGATCGAGTTCGTGGAGAAGGCCGAGCGCGGGATCGTGAAGTAGGTCCAAATTGATGCCGGAAGCTTTTCAAAACAACTCAGGTTGGGGACTAATCGCCGGGAATGGGCGATTCCCGTTCCTGGTGCTGGAAGGTGCGCGGAGCCAGGGGATTGAGATGGCGGTAATCGCGCTGAAAGAAGAAGCTTCGCCGGAGTTGGAGCAGGTGGCGAAACGGCTGCACTGGGTGAGCCTGGGGGAATTGAGCAAGGCCATCGAGTTGATGCAGCGCGAAGGAGTGAAGCGGGCGGTGATGGCCGGGCAGGTGAAGCACAACAAGATTTTCAGCGCGATCCGGCCCGACTGGAAATTGGCGAAGTTGCTGGTTTCATTGCCAAGGAAAAATACGGATTCGCTGATTGGCGCGGTGGCAAAAGTTTTTGAGGAAGAAGGCATCCAATTGGTGGATTCAACGGTGTTTCTGAAGCCGTTGCTGCCCGAAGCGGGAGTGCTGACGCGGCGCGCGCCCAACGAGCACGAGGCGGCCGATATGGAATACGGGCTCGTGGTGGCGCGGCGGTTGGCAGATATGGATATTGGTCAGACCGTGGTGATTGCGGAGCGCGCGTGCGTGGCGGTGGAAGCGATGGAAGGCACGGACGAGGCCATTGCGCGGGCCGCGCGTTTTGCCAACGGGAAACCGCTGGTGGTGGTGAAGGTAAGCAAGCCGCAGCAGGACATGCGGTTCGATGTACCTGTGGTAGGCTTGCCGACCGTCAAAGGCATGGGTGAGGCGGGTGCGACGGCGCTCGCCATCGATGCCTCGAGAACCCTTTTGTTTGACCGAAGCAGGTTGATTGAAACGGCGGATGCCGCCGGAATCGCCATTCAAGCGTTTCCTGTGGCCCAGGTCGCGGAACCAAAGGGCCGCTCCGCGGGAATGAAGAAAGAATGAGTGCGGGCGCGGGGACAACGGGGGAATCCCGAAAAATTCGTGTAGGGGTGGTGGGTACCGGTGAATTTGGCCGGAACCATGCGCGCGTGTATCGCGAAGTGCCGCGCGTGGAACTAGCCGGTGTGTTCGACCAGGACGCCGTGCGTGCCGCCGAAGTTGCCAAGGAATTCCAAACTCGAGCTTTCCGGTACATTGAGGAGTTGCGCGGTGCGGTGGATGCGGCATCGGTGGCCGTACCGACGGTGCTGCACGCGGAAATCGGGTGCCAGTTGCTGGAAATGGGGATCGACACGCTGATCGAGAAACCCATGGCCAGCACGCTGGAGCAAGCGGACAGGTTGCTGGAAGCTGCCAGGCGCCACGGAAGAATTCTGCAGGTGGGGCACGTCGAAAGATTTAATCCCGCGGTGCTGGCGGTAGAGCCGATTGTGCAGCGTCCGCTTTTTTTTGAAGTGCACCGCCTGGGAGTGTTTACGCCGCGCAGTCTGGACGTCGACGTGATCTACGACTTGATGATTCACGACCTGGATATCCTGCTGGCGTTGGTGAAAGAACCGGCGACGGAAGTGAAGGCCGTGGGCATTCCCGTGCTGACCGACAAAGTGGATATAGCGCATGCGCGACTGGAATTTGCCGGCGGCGCAGTCGCCAATGTGACTTCGAGCCGAGTTTCGACAGAGCGTGTGAGAAAGATGCGATTCTTCCAGCGCCATGAATACATTTCGCTGGATTATGCGCGGCGCGATGCGCTGAGAATCGGCGTGAAGCGCCCGGGACCGCAGCCGGAATTCGGGTTCGAGAAGCTGCCTGCTCCGGCACTGGAACCGCTGCGGGCAGAGCTGGAGGCGTTCGCGCAGGCAGTGCGGACGCGCGTGGCACCGAAGACAGATGGAGAGGCAGGGAGAGCGGCACTGCAACTGGCGACGCGAGTGATGGAAAGCATCCGGGAACATGAAGCGCGCGTCCAACCAGTAGCACAGCA
>Ga0126379_10000295_pt1 | contig 26891 bp, 25 predicted proteins | sample PanSoiMetPlot_24_FD_92640 | JGI IMG/M metagenome (GOLD analysis project Ga0126379, IMG submission 92640) | Tropical forest soil microbial communities from Panama - MetaG Plot_24 | ecosystem: Environmental > Terrestrial > Soil > Tropical forest > Bulk soil | place: Panama | collected 2016-02-17
ATCGGCAGGAAGTGCCGCTGGCTCGCCAGACAACTCGACGCCGCAGTAGCGACGGCCGAGCAGGTCCAGGACGAGTCGGTGAAGCTGCTCCCGTAAGGGAGAAGGAGGCGGGGCGGCCGTGCGGGGCCGCCCCGCGCTTCCCTAAACGGGCGAGTCGGTCTGACGGCCGACCCAGGCCACGGTCGAGGCTCCCTGCGCCTCGTCGGCTATCCGCAAGTCGTAGCCCGTGCGCGCATACAGCGCTGCCGCCAGGACGCAGGCGGTCTGGATGTCCGGCGCCTGCCCGTAGACGTTCGGGTCGTCGTCCACGTTGTGCCTGATCGTGTAGCCAGCATCGAAGTGCCCTCCGACTTGCTCGACCATCGAAGCCTCCTTCTACAAATGTTTCACGCCGATGTGAATGTGGTTGAAGTGGTTGCCGCCGATGTTGGTGCGGTAGAGGATCTGGTAGCGAAGGCCGTTCGCGCTCTTCGACAACACCAGCGGCCCCTTGCCGTTGTAGGTGATCCCCAGCCGCTGCGCGATCGCCTTTGCCGCCTCGTCCATCTGCGCGGTCGAGCCGGACATGTCGTAGGCGTAGGCGTTCTTGGAGCCGAGCCAGTGATCGGAGATCAGGCCGGAGGAGGAGAGCTTCGTGTCCCGCTTCTGCGAGGTCGCCGTCAGCCCGTAGCGCTCGGCGATCTTCGCCAGGCTCGTCGCCGGGCCGTAGGTCCCGTCCCAGCTGCCGCTCGGCTCGGCCGCCTTCTCGCTCGTCGTCACCGGGTGCCCGCGCGCGTCCACCTGGGTCTGATGCTGCGCCGCCAGCGGCCTTGCGAGCGACTGCGCGAAGTCGATCGCCTTCATCATCGAGCGGAAGGAGTCCACCGCCGAGCCTCCCGCCGCCACCTTGCCGATGGCCGTGAGGGGAAGGTTGGGGGAGAGAGGGTCGAAGGAAGGGCGTGCCCTGAGCGTCCCCAGCGGTGAGGTCGCGGGCGCTGCGAAGGGGACGCGGGTGCTCGTCGGTGCGGCTGCGTTCTTCCAGCCCTTGGTGACGTTCCCCGGGTTCCCGCCCAGGTCCGAGTAGGTCTGGCTCGCGTTCTTCACCCAGTCGGCGTTCGGGTCGCCGCTGCGTGTCGTCTGTCCCCAGACGTACTTCGGGTACAGGCTGGTGAAGGAGGTGCGGCCTTCGTTCAGGTAACCGGTGCGGAGCAGCTTCGCCATCTCGTTGATCCCCTGCGCCCAGGAGGAGTAGGCCCGGCCGGGACCGATCCCCCAGGCGTTGTGAACCGCCGGGCCTGCCCCCGCCTTGCCGAGACTCGTCTCCGCGTTGGAGATCGCCACGATCAGGCGCGGATCGACCTGGTAGCGGCGCCCGGCGCGGATCAGATCGGGGACGTGCGCGGCCAGCGGGCTACCGGCCTTCGACAGGTAGTTGCGCAGCTGGCTGGCGAGGTCGGCCACTAGGGGATCAGGCCCTGGTCGTGGCCGGAGACGATCACGCGGCGGTGGACGTCGTAGAGGACGCCGCGCACACGGTTGATGTAGTCCTGCTGCTGCTGCGGCGTCATCTGGTCGGCCGGGGTCAGATCGCCCGCGTACTGCGGGTAGTACTGGCGGATCGCATCGTTGACCAGCTTCACCCGCTCGGGATTCGACATCGTGCGGATCCGCGAGGAGACGTAGTCGTAGGCTTCGAAGCCGTTGTAGACGGCCTTGATGTCGTCCGGGTTCGTCACTCCCGCCCCCGCCAAGATCTTCGGCAGCGCCTTGTAGATCGCGTCCGCCTTCTCCTGGGCCGCGGTCGTGCCCATGATCTGCCGCTGCTCCTTGTCGGCCTGGGCGCGGACCATCGCCGCGTCCACGTGCTCCGGGTCGAAGCGGACGTTGCGCGAGAGCATGTAGTTCCACCAGTCCTCCCGCTTCCAGATCTTCGACCCGCGCGACTTGCCGAGCGAGGAGGTCAGATACTTCGCGCCCGGGATCGTCGCCTCGATCAGCCCCTGCATCGTCGGCTGCCCCTGGAGAAGCTCGTTGACCTGGGGGATCGTCATCCCCGCGACCGCGTCCCTCAGCATCCCCAGGTCGCCGCGGGAAAGCGACGGCGCCGCGTTCAGCAGTGACATCACCGTCTGGAGTCCGCCCATCGGGTTCTCCGAAGAGGTGTCGATCGCCTTCCCACCTCCCGTCGGCACCAGTGAGAGGTGGCGGAGCGCTCGATGCCCGGTCGTGCCGAGCCTCGCGTAGCCGTACTTCTTCTCGAAATCAGGCTGGCCCGCCTGCTGGATCGCCGCCAGGGCGATCGGATGGTCGCGCGCGAAGGTGATCGGCCACTTGACCATCGCCCTGACCAGCGGCCAGAGGAAGAAGAAACGCGCCACCGTCTCCTTCTCGCGCTGGGAGAGGGTGTTGAAGTCGAGCAGGTCGTCGCGCGTCTTCTGCCCCAGCGTGTCGCGGAGCGCGCCCATGTTCCCCTCGCCCTTGACCAGCTTCGCCAACTCCTCGTCCGTCTTGATCCCGTAGCGGCGCGCGTAGCCCATCAGCGTGCCGACGCGGAAAGGCGTGTCCGCGACCTCGCCGTAGGCCTGCGCCACCCTCCTGGTCGTCCCGGCGATCCGCCGCTCCGCTCCCTCCATGCCTCCCTGCGGGCGCGGGTAGAAGTCCGGGATCCCCGCCTGGGCCATGATGTCCCCCGCCACCTGGGCCAGCTGGTGGTAGAGGTTCGGGTCGCGCTTCCTGAGCGCCAGCGCGCGGAAGTTGTCCCTGACCAGGGCCGAGGGATGGGTGAGGCCCTGGAGGAGCAGGTTGGCGGGGACGTTGGAGAGGACGTACCCGGCGGGGTAACCGAGGATCGTCGCCGCCCTGGCGCCCGAGTTGGCGATCCCGACCGCCGAGCCGAAGGCGCCGCCGGGCTTGCCCTGAAACGGCTTCGGCAACAGGCCGTCCACGATCTCCGGCGGTACGGCCCGTAGCTCCCCGGCCTTCCACCACTCCTCCGGCACCTGATCGGCCGGACGGGCGAAAGAGGAGGCGTAGTCGGTGAGGAAGTTGTCCATCCCCTGCCGCGTCTCCACGTTGGAGTCGAAGTCCTCCCCCGCCGCCACCATCTCGTCCATCTGCTGCGGCGACAGTTCCTGCGCGCGGCGCAGCCGCTCCGGCACGTGCTTGCCCTCCCGGTTGATCACCCACCAGCCCTGCGGCACGTCCTTCTCCGAGGCCACCGGCTTGCCGACCGCCCAGAGACCGTCCCTCGCCTCGCGCGTCTGGAGCAGGCGCAGGCGGGCGTTGACGGTGTTCAGCAGCACCTTCGGGTCGAGGTTCAGACGGCCGGACTGGTAGCGGCGGAGCAGGTTCTCGCCCTTGCGGGCGGCGATCTTCGACACCTGGGTCGCTCCGACCACCTTCCGCGAGCCTGCGGGCTGGCGCACCGGGCCTTTCAGCTGGTCGCCGAGCGATTCGAACAGCGAAGCGTGCGGGAAGTAGCCGAGCGCGTCACCCGTGCCGTAGGGGAGCAGGCCCTGCTCGCGCCAGCGGTTGACCAGGATGTTCCGCCGCTTTTCCAGCGCCGCCCCGATCCCCGCCTTCGCCTCGTCGGGAGCCATGTCCAGAATCGTGTCCCTGAACAGCTGGTCGGCCTGCTCGGAGAGCGTGACCAGCGCAGCCAGTGCGCTGTCGAAGCCCGACTTCGGGTCGGAAGCCTCGCGGATCGCGTTGTCCAGCATCCGAACCTGACGCTGGAGCAGGCGCTGGTTCTCCGAGGGTAGGCCCTCCCCCTCGGCGCCTCTGCGCCGCTTGGCGATCTCCGCGTAGGCGGCCTTCTGCTCCGCTGGCGTCCCGTCCGTCATCAGTGTCTGCGCGTGGTCGAGCAGTTCGGCGTCCGGCTGCCCGGCGACGCTGCCGCGCTCCTGCTGAACCAGCTGCGAACGGCGTTCGTGCAGGTCGCCGTGCTCCTGCAAGACCGCACGCTCTGCCTCATTGAAGACGCTCCCCTCCCCCTCCTTGCCCAGGTAGCGGTCGAGCAGGTCGCGGGCCTCCTGCGGGATCGGCTTCTTGGAGATCTCGGTGATCGACTGGTAGACCTGCCGCATCCAGACCTTCATCCGGGCGAGCAGCGGAGCCGCTTCCGGGGTCGGGGCCTTGCCCTCGCGGAAGTAGCGCTCGACCCACTTGGCGAACTTCTCGTGCTCGGTCACCGTCCACTGGTCGAGCGGCTTCTTCATCGCCGTCTCCACCCCCGCCCACTCCTGCGGGAAGCGCTGCGACAACTCGCTCACCCCGTGCCCGATCATCTCGTGCATCCAGGTCGAGACGTCCGCGTCCTGGAGCAGCGCCACCGCCCGCCGCCCGTCCGCCATCGTCCAGGAAGCACCGACCGGCACCCCGCCCGCCTGCTGGAAGAGCGCCTGCCCCTCCCGGGCGGCCTTCTTCAACTCGGGCGTGATCGTGAACTCGTGCACCTTGATCCCGCCCTCCTGCGAACGCCAGTCGCTGCCCTCGATCGTGAACTGGCCGCGCCTGGTGCTCTCGCTGACCTCGACCCCGTGCTTCTTGAAGAGGGCCTTCGTCTCCTTGGGGACGATCTCGTCGTAGAGGCCGACCAGGCCCGTCTCGTGGCTCGCATCCACGCGGTTGATCTCGTCCGGGTGAATCTCCTCGTTCTGGCGCTGGCGTTCCTCCAGTTGTGACTGATACTCGTTGTAGGCCTCATCGAAGGCCTCCTGGTCCAACTCCCAGCTGGTCGAGCGGTCGGCCTCGTTGTTCAGGTCATAGTGGAAGTCGTTCCGGTCTGAGATCCCGGTTTCGTCCAGGGCATGGTCGGCCGGGTGGTCGATCCGGCCGTCAAAGGAGTCGTAGCGCCGCTGCGGCGACTCCATCGGGTGCGCCTGGTGGGTGATCGTCCGCTCGATGTTCCCGTAGTAGGAGTCGTAGCCGTAGCTCGTGCCCTGGAAATGGATCTGGGTGACGCCGGAGGGGCGCAAGATCACCTCGTTCGCGGCGGGGTTGACCTCCGTCACCACCACCAACTGGCCTTCCAGCGGCCCGTGGTCGGCGACGAAAGCCTCCCCGACCGTCGGCTCTTCGTAGTCGCCCGTCACGTCGTCCAGCTTGTAGGCCTTGTCCATCAGCCCCGAGTCGATCGGGCTGCGAGTCTCCAGCCCGATCCCCTGCGGCCACTGCGGCGGCTGGAAGTTCCTCACCACCTCGTTGTAGGCGCGCGTGTACGAGTCGCTGTCCGGCTCGTAGACGTCGTCGCCGTAGTCGTAGGAGTCGTAGGAGTCCTCGCCGTAAGGGCGCGGGTCGTAGTGCTGGTAGCGCACCGCGTGCACGATCCCCGCATCCCAGGCCACCTTGTCCAGGCCCTCCTGCACCGCCTGCGCGACCGCGCGCTTCAACGCCAACTGGATCCACTGGGTGCCCGGATAGGGGTTGGAGGCGACCGCACGCTCCATCGTCTGCGCCTCGTTGACCCAGCGGTTGGCGCGATTCAGCCCTTTCGCCTCGATCAGGACAATCTTCTCCAGCTGCTTCCACTCAGGCGTCTCGTGCAGCAGGTCGAGTTGGCGCTGGTACTCGTTCCGTCGCAGAGTCTGCTCGTCGTAGTAGGACATCGGCCCCTGCTCTTTCACCTTCGCGTCGGCGATCCGCGTCGCCGCCTCACGTGCGTCCAGGTTCAGCTTCTGCTTCAGCGTGGAGGCGGGGCCGTCCTGATAGCCGAAAGTGCCGTAGTCCAAGCTCTGGTCTTCGGCCCCGAGCAGCTTCATCGAGCGGTCGAGCGCGTACTTGCGCGCCTGCGTCGCGTTCGCGTAGGCGTCCCTGATCCTCCCCTCCCATTCGGCCGTCGTGACGCCCTTCGGCAAGAGCTTCCCGCCCGACTTGACGTGGTCGCGCACGTGCGCGTTCCAGTCGGACTGGATCTCGTTGATGTAGAGGGTGTTCGTCTCCCGGTCGATGATGTAGCGGATGTGGACGATCGGGTTGTCGATCCCGCTCCAGTGCGTGCCGTACTGGAAGGTCTTCTTGCCTCCCAGCACGATCACCATCTCGTGGTAATCAGGGCTGTCGGGACGGGTGGTGAAGCCGCCGTAGCCCCAGCGCGCCCCACCGGCCCCGTGTGAGCGCGCACGGGTGAGGTGAAGCTCGTTGATGTTGAAGGGGGAGCGGTTGTCGATCCAGTCCAGCACCTCCTGCTTCGTGAGCTTGATCGGCTTGCCGCCCTCGCCCTCGATCGACTGCATCACCTCCAGCCAGTCGTTCAGACCGGACATCTCCAGCGCGTCCTTCTTCACGCCGGGGGCGTTCTTCAGGATCCCGATGATCTGGTCGGGCGTGGCCTGGTTCGGCATCTTCTCCACCAGCGCCTGCGCGGCAGGGTGGTAGAAGGGCGCGTCGGCCGCAGGCTGCGCGATCTGATTGATGTTCCAGTAGGTGGTGCCGCCGTTGTCCAGCTTCACGTCCACGACCTGCGCCTCCGGGTTGACCGCCACCACCTCGCCGAGCGCGTTGGAGTCGGAGCCTGAGAGAGCGATCCGCTGCCCCGGCTGGAGCGACTGGTGCTGGAGCAGGCCGACCTGCTCGGCCGGGATCGTGCGCGTCCTCCCGTAGGGAGGGGTCGCCTGCACCCTCCCCGTGGCGTCCTGGACGACCTGGGGGACGACCGGCTGGTTGGAGGCCATCTGCTCCCAGTGCTGCACCTGGACGTCGCCGTTCTCGTTCTTCGCCAGCACCACCAACGGCTCCCCGTCGGTGTCGTAGAGGATGTCGCCCGGCTGAACCGGCGGTTTCGCCGAAGCCCGGACGAGGTTCGTGTTCCAGCCCGCTCGCTGTTGAAAGAGGATGTTCGCCACCCCGTCCTCGGGTAGCGAGTTGAAGAAGCCGCCCAGGTTCTTGCCCTCCGGCGACATCAGGTAGTCGGAGGGGTCGCGGCCGGGCTTCCCCCTCGCCCAGACGCGGGCGATGTTCTTCTCCAACGCCACCGCGTCCTCGATCTGATTGGCCGTCATCGACGTCCCGTGCAGCATGTTCCGGTACTCCGCCCAGCCCGGCGCGCTCTCGTCCACCGCCAGGCCGAGGTGCTGAAGCTCCTTGTCCAGCTGCGCGATCCGCCGCTCGACCCGGATCCGGGCCTTGGTCGGGATCTCCCTCCCGCCCTCGTCCAGGATCTGCTGGAGGTCCTCGCGCGTTGCGCGCAGGCTCGCCCGGGCCGTCTCCCCGGCAGGCCCCTGGAGCGCGTAGACGAGGCCTGCTGCCCTGGCCTTCTGCTTGCCCAGATCTGCTTCCGTCCGGCGTCCGAGGATCGCCGCGATCCGCTCCCGCGGCGTGCCGCGCACGTACTTGCCGATCTCCTGCGCCGTCTGGTTGACGAGCAGGTTGGCGCGCTCGACCGCCGCGGTCTGCTGCTTCTCCATCGCCCTGACCGCCCGCGTCTGCTCCGACCAGCGACCGATGATCCGCGTGTTCGGGTCGATCCTGGCCGTGTGCGCGTCGTAGACCCTCTGCGCCGCTCTGCCGAGCGGCGTCGTGGCGAGCGGATTCGCAGCAGGCGTTGTGATCGTCCCGCCGCCCTCCACATCGGCGGTCAGCGTGCGCGGATCCATCCCGCCCTCGATCCCGTGTGCGGCGAGGTAGCCGGGGCGGTAGCTCTCGTGCCGGGCCAGCCTCGTCGCCCGGACGATCCCCATCCCCGGGTTCGCCTCCATGATGTCCTTGCTCAAAGCGGAGATCGAGCCGAGCCGGAGCGGCGCCGCGACCGCCGCGCCGACGTTGACCGTCCAGCCGACCGGATCCTGGATCAGCGCCTGCTGCGCCCGCCGCTTCGCCTTCCGCTGCTCGTGCGTGAAGGTGGTCATGTCCCCGCGCAGGAGCGCCTCCCAGCCCTTGCGGGAGTTGATGCCGACGTCGGTCATCAGGCCCTGCGCCGTCCCGACGCCGATGTCCTTCAGCACGTCGGCGGTGTGCAGGTGCCATGTCCTGCGGTCGGCCGGGATCTGGTTGCCGTGCGCGAGGTCGTAGAGGTTGCGGTACTGGTCGTAGACGTCCTCTCCGACCGCCGTCCCGAGCGCACCGATCGAGGAGGGGATGCCGGAGATCAGCCGGTTGATCCCCGCCCCCACCCTGCCCGTCTCCGCTAGCGACTTGAGCGGCGGCGTGGCGACGCTCATCTGCACCAGGCGCCCGTGGATGATCCGCTGGTGCGGCCCCAGCGTGGTCGGGTGCAGCCGCTGGTAGAGGTCCTTCTCCTGGTTCGACATGTTGGAGGCGAGCTTCTGCTGCGCCTGCTGACTGATCACCGACTTCTGCGACGCCTTGTAGAGATCGTCCCGGCGCTGCTGCGTGCGCGTGCGCTGTCGCTGGGCGAGGGTCTTGTCGGGGATGTCGGGAGTGGTGGGAAGGATCGTCCCCGTCCTGAAGGGGATCGTGGCTGGTGAGCGAGCACCCCAGGAGGTCAGGGGAGGGGAGATCGCCGATCGGAAGGAAGGCTTCGGCTGCGGGGAGACGACCTGCCGCCGAGGCCTTGGCGGGGGAGCCGGTGGCCTGACCTGCCACGGCTTGACCTGCGTCATCTTGGCCGAGAAGATCGCGGCGTCTTTCTGCGCCGCGGTCGGCTTAGGGGTCGGCGGGACCTTCCGCTTCTTGGCCGTGCCGCCGCGGTCGCCGTACACGGGCTACTTCTTCTTGACGGGCGTGTACGACTTCGGATCCCACCAGGCGTTCGGGAGGGTGCTGACGTAGGCGTAGATCAGGCTCTTCAGGTACGGCTCCGTCCAGCGCGGGATCTTGTTCAGCAGCTGCGGGCCGACCGCGTTGTAGATCTTCCTGACCAGATCAGCCTTCTTCGGCGGCATGTGCGGCGGCCTGACCGTGACCGCGCCCGTGATCTTGTTGGTGGACTTCTGCGCTCCCACCGCCTTGTCCACGAGGGCCGACATCGTCCCCATCCAGGTGTTCTCGCGGATCGTCACCTGGTTGGCGGTCAGACCCCCCGTCCCCTTCGTCTTGTCCGCCGCCGCAGCCGCCTTGTTCTGCTGCGTGTTCGCGTTCTGCTGACGGATCCGGTTCGCCACCTGAGCGTTGCGCTCCATCGCCTTGTTGTGGCGGTCGATCTCTTGCTGCTTGGCTCCTGCCGGAGTCAGGGCGCCCGTGTCCACCGGCTGCCCCTTGGGGCCGAACTTCCAGATCGTCCCGGTCGAATCGCCGAGCGTCTTCAGGATCTGCGCGTTCGTCATCCCCGCCTTGCGGTAGTAGTCCTGCACCTGGAGCGCGAAGGCGGCGGCCTCTCGCTTGTTCTTCGCGTTCGCCAGTGCGGTCGCGGCCTTCGCCGCGGCGACCGTCTGCTTGCGCTGCCAGAGCGTCTGCTGCCAGGCCTGGGCCTGCGCCTTCTCCTGGTCGGCCAGCTGCTTGGCCGCGATCTGGTTCTGCACGTCGCCCTGCTGAAGCTGACGCAGCTGGAGCAGCGCCTGCTGGATCGCGGCCGGGCGCGTGTTCTCGATGTCCAGGCCCTTCGCCTGGAGGTCGCGGATCTCCTGGTCGGTCGCGCCCAGTTGCTGGAGGGTCTGGTAGGCCACCGTGGCCGGGGCCGCATACCCGGCGATCGCAGCCTGCGCCATCCGGTTCGCAGCCTCCTGCGCCAGATCGGTGGAGGGGAGGTAGCCGCCGACGTAGTTGGCGACGTTCATCGCCGCCGGGGACTGGGAGGTGATCGTGCCGGGAGCGTTCAGGCCTGCCAGCCGCGCCCCCGCCTGCGCCGCCGCGTCCTGCGCCTGCTGGCCGACGACGCCGGTCAGGCCCTGCGCGTAACCGGCGGTCTCCTGCCCCGCCTGCGCGTAGGCCTGCTGGATCGCGCCGGGGATCCCTGCCCCGAGTTGCGCCAGGGCCTGCATCACGCCCATCCCGGCGTACTGCTGCGCTGCGCGTCGCGCGTTGTCCGCGTCGATCTGACGCTGGATCGCAGCGATTTGTGGATCGACCCCGGCGGCGGCCAGCTTGGTGGCGATCTGGAGCAGGTCCGCCCAGGAGCCGCCGCCTGCCCCCGGCGCGCTCGTCCCCGCCGTTGCGGGAGGTGCGGTGGTCGTCTTGGTGGTGGGTGCGGGCGGCTGCCATCCCGGAGGCTTCGCGTTCGGGTTCAGCCCGTGTGCCTTCGCGTAGGAGGGGTAGGTGGGGTCGCCCGGCTTGGGGGCGAACTTCGGGTTGAAGCTCGGCCCGTAGGTCTCACGCGGGTCAGGCTTGTTCGTGAAGAGGGGGTTGTAGGAAGGCCCGTAGGTCTCCGGGTTCGGCCCGGGGGCGTTCGCCATCAGCTGCGCGAACGTCTTCGCAGCCGTGTCCTTCGGGGGCTTCAGGAAGGCGAGATTCAGGGCCATCTAGCGGATGAAGCTCCCGATCGAGGAGGGAACGGAGGAGGGGGCTTTCTTCACTACCGTCGGCTTGTTCTTCAGCAGGTCGCTCAGCGTCGGCAGCTTCGGAACGGTCGGAGTCGCTACGGGCTTCGTGCCCGGGTAGGCCCAGGCTGGACCGGCCGCACCAGCGCCGGTCGGCGTCGTCTCCTTCCAGTCGCCGATGTCCACCTTGGAGTAGTCGGGGATGTAGTCGGAGAGCGAGTGCCCGTAGGGGGCGAGTGGAATGTCCATCCCCACCGTTCCCGCTGCCACCTTCCCCGGCGTGTAGTCGGAGGTGCCCGAGATCAGGCCCTGGCCCGCCTTGAACGGCTCGCCGGTCTGCGGGTCGATCCCCGCCCAGTAGCCGGTCGTCGGATCCGACCAGGGCTGGTTGATCGGCTCTCCCCAGGTCGTGTTGTCCACCGGATGCGCCGTCTGCCACTGCTGCTGCGGCGTCGGCGGGGTCGGCTTGGTGTCCGTCAGCCACTGCGGCGTGAACAGCTGCTGGATGCGACTGGCCGCGTCGGAGAGTGCCGTGAGGCGGTTGCCCTGCGCCGTGCGGACAGCGTTCGCCCAGTCGCGCCCGTAGCCTCCGAGCGCCGCCAGCAAGGACTGGGTGGCGTTGTACTGCGCCTCCTCCTGTGAATTCTGGAGCGCCTGCTGACCGCCGGTCAGGGCGCCGGAGGAGAGGATCCCTCGCGCGGCAAGCTGGGCGGCGAGATCGGTGTTCCCCTGGCCGCGCTGGCGGGTGAGGGTGGCGAGAGTCGAGTAGGGGTTCTGCTGCGCCGCAGCGATGTCGGCGGCCGTGATATCGCCGAACTGGTTGCCCCAGCTGGCGGGCGTCCCTCCGAAGCCGATGATCGCGGCCTTCGCAAGATTTGCGCGCTGGCGCGCAGCAGAAGAAGCGTCCGCCACCGCCGCCGCGTTCGCGTTGATGTAGCCCGGATCGCCCTGGAGCAGCGCTGAGTAGTCCGGGTATTCCCAGTGGCCGGTCTCCCCCGGCTGGAGACCCGCCGGGTCGGCCAGCTTCGGCAGCGTGAAGTTCCAGGGCACCGCCGCGCTGACGTCCGGGACCGTCCCGTACTCCTGGCTGACGCTGCCGCCCTGCGGCATCGGCGGGATCATCCAGGAGGGGAGCCAGGAGGGAGCCATCTAGGCTGGCGCCTCCAGCACGTCGGAGATCGTCCCGGCGCACATCGCGCAGCAGTAGACGTGCTGCTCCGTCGCCTCGCCGTACACCTCGGTGGTCACGAACGTCCAGCCAGTGCGCTCAGCGGGATCGAGTTCGTTTCCGGGGCACTGGGGGTTGTCGCACGTGATCTTCGTCACCGTTAGCGTTTCCACTGGCGACATCAACTACCTCCTGGGTCTGCTGTTGGCGTAGAAGTTGCTGGAGCTTCAGGATCTGCATCGCCTGCTGGCCGATCACCAGATGCGCGTCCTGAAGCTCGTTCTGAAGCCACTGGTTCTGCTGCGCCAGGTCCTGCATCGGGTCGGTCATGTCCCCACCGCGATCCAGTTGACCTTCACGTTGCTGCTGAAGAGCGAACCCTGGTTGCAGCGGAGGTCGAAATGGTCGAGCGAGATCGGGTCGAGGACGACCATGTCGTTGTTCTCCATGTCGATCTCCCCGTTGACGGCCACCACCGTGGCGATCGTGGTGAAGGTGGTGCCGTAGTAGATCGTCCCGTAGCCGGACGAGTTGAGCGCGACGACGGTCGAGCCGCTGGCGATCTTCGGGCCGGTGCCCGAACCGCCGCCGGGAATCGTCACGTTCGTGCGCCCGTTCCCCGAGTCGTCCGCCACCGTCACGCCGGGGCCGAGGAAGTTGATCACCCCGTGCTTCGGCAGCGGCGTGCCGGTCGCCGTGATCGTGTCGTAGCCGACGCCGTCCGGCGTTCCCCCTCCACCGCCGACGGGAGTGCCGTTGACGTAGAACCCTCCTGCCGCGTCGATCCTGCCGCCGGTCTTCAGCACCCCGGCCGACTGCCGGTAGAGCGTCGTGTCGGCTGCGGCCGTGCCGTCGCTCCAGTTCTGGACTCCGTCGGAGGTCACGTACCAGCGCCAGGAGCCTTCCGACCCCAGATGCACACCGAGCGCGGCAGCGGCGGTCGGCCTGGAGGCGAAGACGAAGTGATTCGTGTAGATCGTGTTCGCGTCCTGGCCGATCCAGTAGCCGGTCTGGCCGACGTAGGGCGGACTGGAGAGGATCCCCTCCACGTCCAGGGCGAGGTTCTTGAAGTCGAGGTTTGCGTCCGCGACGTCCGCCAAGTCCGGGTAGCGGAAGCCGTAGATCGGGGTGGTCAGCATCTAGCCGCTCCTCACTTTGTCCCAGGTCGGGGCGAGAGGCATCAGTCTCCCCATCGGGGAGGACGGCCAGGCCCCGGACGCTTTCGGCCCCCAGAAATGTCCATTGGAGGTGTCCATGTAGACGCCCCCATCGACGCCCACCGCCGCGGTCGGGTCTCCCGCCCCGCAGACGAACGAGGAGGTGCCCGAAGCACCAGTGGGGCCTGGCGGACCCTGCGGCCCCGTCGGGCCTGGAGGGCCGGTAGGCCCCACTCCTCTGCCCCCGAGGGCCAGGTTCGGGGGATCCGACTCAAGATCCTTGCGGAGCGCCGTCTTCCACTCGCCCGGCACCTCCATGTAGTCGGAGAACATCCGGTGCAGACTGTTCCGCTCACGGTCGGTGAGAGGGGTCGGGGCCTCGTCGTAGGTGACGACGCTCACGTCTTCGAAGCCTCCTCCGGGAAGGCGCGCAGGGAGATGTCGTACAGGCGCGTGTCCCTGGTCGGCACCAGCTGCGTCAGCTTCACCGCCAGCCCTTCCATCCGCCGCCGGACGATCATCTTCCGGCGCGCGTACTTGTCCGGATCGACGGCGGTGGTGCGGAACTGGCCCAGGTTGCGGTCGGGGGAGATCGGCGAAGTGACGTAATCGACCTGGAGCGCCTCCACGTCGTCGTCGCGGTCACAGACGTAGGAGAGGTGCATGTCGATCACCCGCTTGCGCCCGGGCTTGCCCGTCAGGCGATTCCAGCCGGTGGCGATCACCGGCAGCACCGGGGTCGAGTTGCCGTCGATCTGAAGCTTGGTCGTGTCGGGGTCGAAGACGTTCGACATGTCCGTGACCTGCTTGGTGGCCGCGTTGGTGCCGAACAGCTTCTCCGCGCTGCCGATCGAGAAGGCGAAGCAGGTCGCGTCGATGTTCCCGAAGGTGAAAGCGCGCCGCTGCTGCAAGTCCACGACGAAGGTGAAGGGCGTGTAAGAAGGCTGGCGGATCGTGACGACGTAGTAGTCGCGGTGAACCGCGCCCGAGATCGTGTCGGGGAGGGCGCGCTGGAAGACCTGGTGCCAGAGGTTCTGGATCCCGGCCTGGTAGGCGAGGTTCTTCACCAGGGCGCCGTCGGTGAGGAAGATCCCGCGCGAGTCGCAGAAGATCACGTTGTCGTTCCAGGGCGCGATCGAGCGCGCGTCGTAGCAGCCCGCGCGGTCGAAGAGGACGTCCTGGTTGATGTCTCCCGTCACCTGATCGGGGCTTGCGGACGAGTCGGGCGGGATCGTGCCGCGCAGACGCTCGACCGAGGAGTCGTGGAAGGCGAGCACCTGGGTGCGCTGCGCGGCCAGGCCGGTGACGGGGTAGTTGGTGTTGAAGATCGAGATCGAGTCCCAGAGGAAGTCCGGGTTGGCCGGGTCGCTCGGGTTGCCCGGCTTGGAGAAGCTGACCTGCTGCGGCTGCGCGACCGTGTTCGCCAGCACCAGCCTGTCCTTCCAGACGGTCGCGTAGCGGCCGTAGGCCCCGTTCGGGGAGGTGCCCGTCGCGCCGTCCGAGAAGACGAAGCTCGCCCCGTCCCAGTGGACGTACTTGGCGACCGTCACCCCGTCGGCGGCCGGGATGATCACCCGGTCGCGGTGGAAGACCGGGTTCTGCCTCGTCGGCGGGATCGTGGTCGAGCGCGTCGTCGCCCCGTAGGAGTCCACCGGCACCTCGCTCAGAGTCGCCGCGTTCGCCACCAGGAGCTTCGGTCCCTGGAGGAAGGGCGCGTAGATCATCCCGTCGGGCCTTGAGGGGAGGGCCGGTGACTGGTATGTCCACGCGCCCCGCTGACGGGCGCTGGCCTGTGCGGTGACCGGCACCCAGTCGATCAACTCCCAGACCGATCCGGCCGGAAGCCTGTCGCGGCCGATGTCCGAGTAGACGCCCCTGATGTCGGAGAGGAGGGGGACGAGGTCGGCCATCAGCCCATCCAGTAGCTGTCGTTGGCGTCCGAGACCAGGGTCTCGCGGCGGCGTCTGACCAGCACCGCCCCACCGCGCAGGCTCGACTTCGTCCTGATCTGGGCCAGGTTCGACCCAGGCTCGCCCATCCCCAGCTTGCCCTCGTAGAGGACGCGGTAGCGCTCGCCACGCCCTGCTCCGGCGTCCCCTTCCGCATCGGCCATGTGCCAGCAGATGTAGTTGAGGATCGCGCGGTGGAAGACCGCGGGGATGTGCCCGAACTGCGGCTCGGCAGGATCGTCGGTGTCCTCGGTCATCGGGTCGGGGAGGGGCGTGTACCAGAACTCGATTTCCTCCCCCTCGGCCCCGATCGGAGAGCCGAACTTGACCCGGTTGTGGCCCGGGAAGCAGACGCCGTCGGGGAGAAGCTCCTCGCGCGCCATCTCGGTCAGCAGGTTGCCGTTCCGCCTCACGCCGTGGAAGCGAAGCACGGTCTCGTCGATCTCGTACTCGTCCTCGCCGCCGGTCAGCTGCGCCGTCGCCGAGCGGATGTTGATCCGCGTGCGCGCGAGCAGGTCTTCGACCGCCTCGTTCGCCAGTTCCTCCATCAGAGCGGTGTCGTCCAGCTGGTCGTCGTCGGAGCCGAGCGAGACGCCGAGGATCCGCGACACGCGCACCTTCATCTGCCCCCGGTTCACGCCGCCACCAGGGTGATGTCGTCAGGCGCGACGGCGGTCACGCCAGGCTCTTTCGCCTGGAGGACGTGGTACCAGTCGCCCCATTTCGCCTGTACGTCGCCCCAGGTCGGCGCCTGCTTCACCTCCTGCCAGTCACGCTGGTGCGCGCGGACGATGTCGTCCGGCTGAACGGCGGTGAAGCTAGTCGCCACGGATCGTCTCGGTCGGGAACTTGACGGAGGGAGGGAGGATGACCCCGGTGCGCTCCTCGTAGGCGTCCATCTCGCGCATCCGCTCCACCTCGTCGGCGAGCTTGACCCGCGAGCCGATGTGGACCTCCTTCAGCGAGCCGTACTTGTTCGCCAGGTCGAGCAACTGCCGCTCGCGCATCGTGTAGCGGCAGAGGCTGCACATCTGCGGGAAGGGCCGCTCCTGCGGCTCCAGGCAGTTCATGCAGATGTAGCCCTGCTTCATCCGCACGATCGTCTCCTCGTCCACCGCGATGTTCGCCTGGATCATCAGGTCGCCCGAAGGCATCGAGACAAGCGTGTCGCCTTCGACGCAGTCGAGGATCGTGGCTGGCTTCTTCCAGCGCTCGCTCACGCGGGCACGATCTCCGCGCCGACCAGGAGCGCATCCTGCTCCGAGATCTTCGCCTCCAGCGCCTCGATCAGCACCGGGCGGCGAGCGTTCTGGCGTTCGAAGGCGAGCACCTGACGGTAGTCGTGGCCGTCCTCCTCGATCTTGGCGAACAGCTGGTCGAGGGTGCCCTGGAAGTCCATGTAGCGCGGCCAGGGCGGCGGCTCCTTCGCAGCCTCGTGAAGGCGGAAGTCGTCGTGGCCCTGCGACTCGTCCAGAAGCCGCCTCTCGACGTAGTCCTGGAAGTCCCACTCCTCGCCGCGCTGGTCAACGTGGACGCGACCGCGCCAGTGGTTCCGCACCGCCTCCTCGGTCGTGTCGTAGACCGAGACCCGCTCGATCGTCGGCACGGGCGTCACCTCGTCCTGAAGCGTCTGCTTGCCGTGCAGGGCGAACGTCCGCTCCACGAAGGAGACATCGGCGTCGGTGACCTCGTTCTGGTTGAAGTGGGCCATGAACCCCTCCTGGTCGATGATCCGGTCACCGAAGTTGGAGAAGTGCGCCCGCTCGGGAATGATCGAGATCTTGAAGCGGGCGATGTGACTGACAAAACGCATGGTTCTCCTTTGGTGGTCGGGGCGGTGACATGCGGCTCGGCCACCGCCCCGAACTTCGATCAGGTGATTCCGAAGATGATCCCGTGGCTTGCCTCGTTGCGGATCTCCCACGTGCATTCGGTCAGCCACTCCTCGCTGACACGATCCCCGCCGGGAAGCTGGCGGTTGGTGAGCAGCCGCGGCGAGGCGCCGGACAGGTTCCGGTACATGACCCGGCTCATGTCCACGACGAACAGCCAGCCGCCGTACTGCTTGAGCGTGGTCGGGAAGTCGTTCCAGTCCTTCTTGACCACGATCCCAATCTCCGTGCCGTAGACGCCGGACATGAAGGCGTCCACCTTCAGGCCCGCGACGTTCTGCGGCTCGGCACGCCAAGCAGTGCCCTGGCCTCCACGGTTGAACTTGCTGATCTCCTGTGCGGGCAGCGGCGCCGTGAAGATGACCACGTTGTCCGAGGCGTGCTGGAGAGAGGCGCGAAGGAAGGTGTCCAGCGCGTCCACCGTGATCGGCCCTGCGGAGTCGAGCCGGTTCGTGACGATGAACTCGGACAGGCCTCCGGCGAAGCCGACCGGCTCCCCCGTGTTCGGGTCCGTCTTCAGGTCGCGGGCACCCCAGAAGCCGGAGTACTCGATCGCCCGCTTCTGCTCGACGCCCTTCAGCGCCGACTCCTGGTCCGGCTCCGACTGGCCGTAGTAGTCCACCGCCCTGGCCGTGCGCGAGAAGGTCGCGCCGTGGCGGAAGATCTGGGTGTAGTTGTAGCCCAGCACTCCCGTCAGGACGAGCGTGTCGGGGAAGTCGGCGCCCTGCGGAGAGGCGTTGGACGCGATCAGCAGCGTGTCGCCGATGTTGCCCGCCTGCCCTGCCTTGACGCCGATGTTGCGGACGACGGTGAGCGTGTCGCCCGAGACGGAGGTGACGTAGAAAGCGTCGCCCCCGGCCATGTTGCGAAGAACGTCCCCCTTGCGGACACGGTTGCCATGACCGGCGTTCAGGACGACCGACGTGGCGACGTTCGTGTACGCCGTGAGGACGGTGGCGAGGCGGGGAAAATAGTCCTTCTCCCGCCAGTTGATCTTCTCCCGGGTCGCTGTCCCCGACTGAGCCTTCATCGTGAAGGTCGAGAACTGCGTCCGGTCCTCGTCGGCCATCGAGATCTCTTCGCGCATGTCGATGACCAGCGAGTCCTGAAGGACTTCCGTCGTGGCGACGGTGCCCTTCTGGATCGTGCTCATAGGGACTCCTTTCAGACCGAGACTGCGAACTCAGTTGTCTCCGCTGAAGGAGGGGGTGCAGCTACTCCGTCGGGAGTAAGGGCTGGCCCAGCTTCGCTCGGATCGCGTTCTTCTTCGCGCGGACGGCTAGCTCGGCCTCGGAGAGAGGGGTGCGAGTGCCGGTGGCCTCGGAGGAAGACACGGTTGCCGAGACTTTAGCGGCATCGGAGGCCGCTTTTCTACGGCCGCGCTCAGCCGCCTGAGCCTTGCGCCGCTGCGGAGTGGTGGTCTGGGAAGCGACCGAGTAGAGGTACTCCAGCACGTGGACCTTGCCCTGGAAGCCCTTCTCGCGGGCCGTGTCCTCCAGCCACTGCTTCTGGTCGTCATCGAGAACGCCGTTCTCCTCCAGCACCAGGCGATCCATCTCCCGCTCCATCTCCTCGTAGTCGGGATGCCTGGAAGCCAGGGTCGCACGCGCCCGAACGGCTTCGTTCTCGGCCTCCTGGGCCTGGCGATCCTGCAAGAGCGGCGCGACGGCCTGGAGGGCAAGCTGCGTAGCGAGATGGCGATTGGCGGCGTTGTTGAAGGCGAGCGCCTGACCGCGCTGATCTGGGTCGTCCATCCAGTGCGCGATGTAGATGTCGAGCGCGCGCTCGCCCCCGTTGGGGGCGTTGAGGGCAGCCATCGCCCCATGCTCCGCAGCGCCGTTGGCGACCGCCTCGGCAGCCCATTCGCTCCAGGCCTGCGGATCGAAGCCCTGCTCTTCCCCCTGCGGCTGCTGTTCCTGCTGCTGGTCCCGCTCTGCCCGCTCACGGTAGAGGCGGTCGATCGTCGCGTCCTTCTCCGCGTGGCCCCGTTCCGCCTCCTCGCGTGTCTTGTAGCGACCGAAGAAAAAGTCCTCCTGCTGCTCCTGCTCCGGCTCCTCTGGCTCAACCGGCTCCGACTCCGGCTCCTCCTCGGGAACTTCCTCGATCGGCTCGTCCGGACCCGGCGGAGAGAGCAGCCCGGCGTCCTGCATCGCCTGCTCGCGCTTGGCGCGGATCCGTAGCTCCAGCTGCGGGACGTTCAGGCCCTCTTCCCCGACCTCCTCGTAGGCCTCGTCGGGCAGGTCGGCCAGGTTCGGATCCTCTATCTCGCTACCCACGTGCTCCACCCATCCTCGATCTCCTCGTCTTCAAGTTCGACCTCTCCGTTTCGCTTCCGCTCGGCCCCCTTGGGGATGGCGATCGCGTAGCGCATCCCGCGCAGGAACCCCTTCAACTCGACCGTCTTCTCGGCGATGTCAGGCGGCGGCTCGTCCGACATCAGGATCGACCAGTGCGTCTCCGACAGCTGCTTCTCCTTCCTCAAGAGCGTCTCCTCCAGCAGCTGGAATCCCTCCTGCTTGAGCAGCCCGGAGAGCAGTTCGGCCCGGTGGCGCAGGATCCGCTCCGACTCCTCGTTCACGCAGACCTACCCGCGCCCGTCCTGGCGAGCGCCTGCTGCATCGGCGCCGAAGCCGACATGCTGACCGGAGAGGAGGGGGAGGTCGGCCCGGCGGCCAGGGAAGGATTCGTGATCCCCTGCGACGCCGTGCCGTTACTCGGCGCCATGATCTGCGGCGGCGTCGGCGGGACGGCGCCGGGCTGCCCCGACTGTCCGGCCCCCTGCGGCGCCTGAAGCTGCGGTGAAGGCGTGTCGGAGAAGTAGGTCGCCTTGTCGGTGATGCTGTAGGAGTCGAGCAGCTTCTCCCAGAAGCGGCGCAAGTTCAGCGGCTGACCGGCCTGGGCCATGATGATCGCCGACTGCACCGCCATCGTCACCAGCGCCTGACTCTCGGCGCGGCGCTCCTGGCGCAGCATCGACTCCCCGGTGACGTCCAACTCCACGTCGTAGATCCCCTGGATGTCCAACGGGCTGACCTCCAGGTAACGGCGCGTGTTGTCCGCGCCGAGGATCTCCACCAGCTTGTTCTCGCGCAGGAACTGCTGGTCGAGTTCCAGGAACATCTGCCCGATCTTCCCGAACGCCCGCTGGTACTGGGACTTGCGCCGGGCGAGGATCGCCTGGGCGATGTTGGTCACGATCGAGACGCCGGTCGCCGTGTCGGTCGGCAGCGTCTGCGACTGCGCGCCCCCGGTGAACGGAAGCCCTCCCATCACGTTCTGGATGTCGCCGCGGAGCAGGCCCTCCGCCTGGAGCGTGGAGGCCGCGGCTGCGGCGACAGCCGACATGTCCATGACCTTGACCGCGTTCGGGTCGGGGACGATCCACTGCGCCTCCGGTGCCCACTCGTACTGCTCCGGGTCATCGACATCGCCGCGGATCATCGTGATCACGTTGGCGGCGATCCTGGTCGCGTCGAGACGCAGGTTGGTCAGCGTCCAGAGCATCTCCTGCATCTGCGCCAGCCCCTCGATCACCGAGACGCCGGGGATCTGGAACAGGTCGGGGATCGCCGAGCAGATCACGAACGGCTTGCGCCCGTGCGTGAAGGGATTGAAGTCGTTGCGGAGCAACACCGAGCCGTTCGCAACCGTGACCACCTTGTCGTCCGTCCAAAGCTCAACGATCTCGACCAGGCCGCGCGTGCGGTCGATGTTCCGTAGCCGCCGCTCGCGCTCCATCACCGGGTCGGTGGTCTGCGGCGTCTCGTCCATGTGCGTCTCTCTGACGTACTTGACGTTCTTGTAGACGCCGAGCGCCTCCAGCTTCTCCAGAGTGTCGTAGGTGACGTAGGTGCGGTCGATCACCCAGGGGGCCGTGTCGATCGAGGTCGCCGACTCCGGGTACATGAAGTCGCGCACGTCCCTGACCTCCAGGGTCGGGTCGTCGCGGAGCAGGACGAGATCGGTCGTCTCCTCCAGCGAGTTGGCGATGTCGATCGTGCCGCCCGTCTCGTCGTACATCAGCGAAGGAGTCTCGTCCAGGTAGTGGTGCGAGACCTCCTTCTTCAGCCAGAAGACCTTCCCGACCGTGAACCCGGCGATCAGGTCCTGGTGGGAGAAGGGGCCTGCCTTCTCCGCGAACTGATCGACCCGCATCTGGTGAGTGAGCAGGTAGGAGGCGATATCGGCGCCGTCGGCAGCCATCATCGCCTCGGCGGCGGTCATCTCCGGGAGCGCCCTCGGGGTGACCGTCCAGAGCGGGTTCTCCTCCTCCAGCGAGGAGAGCATCCCTTCCACGATGTTGATCAGATAGGGAGGATGCTGCTGGGAGCGCCAGCCCGGAGGCTTGCTACTCCCCGAGGGGAGCATCCCCCGCCAGGCCTCGTAGCGCTTCTCGACCTTGCGGGCGAAAGTGTTGTGCCAGCGCCGGGCTTCATCGACGCAACGAATGACCTCTTCGATCGCCGCCTTGTCCTTCTGCGGCGGGTTGTAGGAAGGGGGCGTCTTCGCCATCAGTAGCCGCCCTGGCCGCCTCCACCGCCCCCGCCGCCGCCGTTGCCAGGAGACAGTGCGCCACCGGCAGCGCCGCTGAGGGCCTTGCGAGCAGCTGGGCTGCCTCCGGAGAGTTGGTCGGACATCTTCTCGTTCGACGCCTTCAGCTGCTGCGCCATCGTGGACATTTTCTCGGCGATCAGCTTGTCCTGCTCGCTGAGGGTGCCGATCGACATGTAGTCGTCAATCGCGCTGAGGACGTTGTCGAGCGCCTCCGGCTCCGACAGCTGCTGGCTCTGGTCGGGCGGGCCGCCCTGGTCGGCGGCGAACTGGCCGGACTGATCAGGCGGAAGGCCCTGGTCGGGGGGGAGACCGGATTGATCGGGCGGCATCCCGGACTGATCGGGCGGCAGCGGCCCCGCACCGCCCAGCAGGGCGGCGAGGCCCGGGGGAGGAGGGCCAGGAGGGCCGACGGGAGGGGCAAGGCCCCCGGGTGCAGCACGTCCTGCGATCAGATCCATCGCCATCGTTGCCTCCTTAGGCTCGGACTTCGTGCGCGTACATCGAGTCTCTCCAGCGCTGTTTCTGCGGCTTGCGGCGGCGCTTGCGTTCGTGGTGACCATACAGTCGGTACATCTCAAGCGAAACCCCGGCGGCCATCACGCGGTCGTCGTTGCAGCCGTCGAGAGCGCGCGGCGAGGGTCGCGTTTCCCGCTTGGAGAACGTCCGTAGCTCCGAGTCGAGGTCGGGGCTGATCCAGGGGCAAAGCTCGTCCCGGATCCACTCCTCCAGCTGCGCGATCACGAGCGGCCTGGTGGACTGGTTCATCGGGAAGCCGTAGCCCTCACGGTCGTCCGGGTTGGTCGTCTCCTCGAAACCGATCCGGTGCCGGTACATCTTCGCGTAGGGCGTGCGGCCCTTGATCACCGTCCGCATCGAGACGACCGTCGTGCGCCCGTAGCCGCCCTGCGTCTCGACCGCGACCAGCGCGTCGTGATAGCGGCGCCCCATGAAGTACAGCTGCACGCCGAACAGATCCTCCTCGATCTTGCCGTGGAACTCGGCCACCCATTTGCCGTTCGTCAGGTCGATCACGTAGGCGGCCGAGAAGTCGTCCCCAGAACCGGTGGCGACGTCCGCGGCGATCGCGTAGCCGTGCCCCTCCTGCGGCTCCTCGTAGACCCGCCAGAAACCGTGCTTGCCCTTCTTGACCGTGGCGAAGCCCGGCTTGTCGAGGAAGTCCATCCGGTAGAGGAACTTGCGCTTCTCCTTCCGCCAGCGCTGCTGGTACTCGTTCAGCTTCTCCAGGTCGAACCAGCAGCGGCCGGAGGAGATGAAGCCCTCCTCGGGGTTGCGCGGGTACATCTCGGCCCGGTCGCTCGGCGGCAGTCTGCGCGCCCGGGTCTCGTACCAGGTCTGATCGCGGTCGGGGTGGGTGAAGACGCTGAAGAAGCGCTTGTCGATCCCCATCGAGTCGGAGTTGACCCAGAGGTAGTGGAAGAAGTTCCCCTGCGCCTCGCCCTCGGTGTCCTCGGAGGAGACGCCGTTGGCGGTCGAGATGATGATCGCCCTGCCACCTCCGTCGATGATCGGGAAGGCCGCCTTCCAGGACTCGCGGGCGAAGTCCTGACGGGCAAACTCGTCCAGGATCACCAGCGCCGCCGTCTCCCCGTGGCCCGCCTTGGGCGTTGAGGGGAGAGCGAGGATGGAGGAGCGCTTGTTGGTGGTGGGGTCGAGCCACTCGATCTCCTGCGAGGGAGCGCCTCCGCGCGAAGGCTTGATCAGTTGCACGTGCTCGCGGAGGTGCTCGGGCAGGGAGAGGTACATCCCCCAGACGCGGGCGATCACCTTCTGCGCCTCCTCCAGGTTGATCGAGATGATCAGCACCCTGGTGCCGGGCCGGTAGAGCGCCAGCCAGAGGCCGTAGCCCGCGGCGAGCCAGGTGACGCCGATCTGGCGAGCCTTGTACTCCAGCGAGACCTCCTGCGCTTGCCAGTCATCGAGCACCTGGCGGTGCCAGAACCACTTGCCAGGCCCGCCTTCCAGGTTGATCGAGTGACGCTCCTCCTCGGTCAGGAGGTCGAAGTCGAACTCCTCGCCGGTCTTCGCATCGACGCAGTGCATGAACTGCATCAGGAAGGCCGCGTGCTCCTTCGCACGCCTCCGGCGTAGGAAGCGGAGGGCGCGGATCCGCTCGGCCTCCTCGTAGATCGCCGGGGCTGCGGTCGTCATCCGATCCGATTATGCTCTGCCGATCTTGACAACGAGGGCCGCGTCGCTGGTGTGAGCGGCCCGCCGTAGCAAGGAGGACACCCGTGTGAAAGCCCTCGCCGCCTTGGCGGGCGCGCTCGCGTTCCTACTCGCTCCCCAGCAAGCAGGATCTGGAACATACCGAGCCGCCGATTACGTCACCAGAGGACTGCTCTGCATCCACCGCTACGAAGGAGCCTGGACGGCAAACACCGGCAACGGCTACTACGGCGGCTTGCAGATGGACATCTCGTTCCAACGCTCCTACGGGGGCGCGTACTTCCGACGCTGGGGCTACGCCCACCACTGGCCGGTCTGGGCGCAGCTACAAGCTGGACGCAACGGCTACCGAGCGCGAGGCTGGTATCCGTGGCCGAACACGGCCAGGATGTGCGGCCTGATCTAGGCGGTTTTCACGTGGAAAGGGGCGCGGCCCTCCACTAAGCCGCGCCCCGATCGAGCCTAACGCCCGAACTGCCCCCGCTCGACAAACCTGTCCGCCGCGGCGGGGCCGAGCGAGTGGTAGAGCGCCCGCACGAAGTTCGGGTACGACCATGACTGCCCCACGGAATTCGGCGGCAAGCCGAGGGCCTTGCTCAGCCCCGGCAGCGAGTAGTTCGAATAGGCGTCTGCGCCAGCTTCGAAGCGGCGACGCGGAAACACACGCGGCTGGTTCGTGTGTGCGTACTCGTGCGCCAGCACCCGCAGCCCCTCCCCTCGCCCCGGGCTGCGAGACCAGTCAGGCCCCATCATCGCCAGAGGCCCCCGACGCAGGTCTTGCACCACCTTCGGAGACAGGTAGACGCTGCGATTCGCCCAGGGCTGGAAGCCGGAGTTGAACGGCCCCATGTCCTGCATGTAGACCGGCGGCGGCGTGCCGCGAAGATGGAGCGCCCGCCAGACGTTCGCCAGCACGGGGTCGTGCAGACGAACAGGTGCCGAAGGAGGGCCGATCGTGAAGTCGGCCTTCTTCCCCTTCGGCAGAGGCGGGACTCGCGCCAACTAGTTGCCCCAGCCGTTGAAGACGGCGATCACCACGCAGACGGCGATCACTGCCAGTGCGATGTCTCCGAGCGAGACGACACGGTTCATTTCGTCCTCCTCGTCCTCCGCTTGCGCTTGCCGTGCTTCAGCGTTCCCGCCGCTGCCGCGTTACTGATCGCCGCGGCCGAACTCTTCGACAGCCCCTTCTGCCGCAAGTCCTCGTACATGGCGGGCTTCTTGATCGAGGCGTACTTCTTGCCGGGCATCAGCGCTTCCCCTTGTAAGGCTTGCCGGTGCGCCTGGAGATCTCAGCCTCCAGCCTCGTCTCGGCGGCCGTCTTCCGCTTCGTCTTCTCCAGCGCCGCCTCGCGCTTCTTCAGGGTCGCGGTCGAGACCTTCTTCTTGCTGCCGCTCTTCCCGAACGGAGGCGCCTGCTTGCCGCCGAAGTTGCTGGTCTTCCCGGCCATCACTTCACCCTCTTCAGGCGCGGGTTCGCCTTCTTCGCCTTCGCCGAGGCCTTGCGCGTCGAGGCGGCCAAGATCGCTCCGGCCCGAGCCTGCGATACGCCCTGCTGCTTGGCGATCTTCGACTGGACGCTCTTGAAGCCGGGATGCTTCTTCGCCATCTGCTCCTCCTCTAGTAGTCGGCCGAGGCCCTTGCGACCTCCACCCAGTTCGCCCCGTTCCAGTGGAAGCGGATGAAGCGGCGCTTGGTCGAGGCCGGGTTGGTGAACGCGCCGCCGACGAGCAGGAAGACCGCGTTCCAGGTGATCGTTCCCATCGTGCCGCCCGAGGAGTTGGTGACCTCGATCGTCAACTCGTCCGTGTGGGTCGCGTCCGGGGGGTTGGTGGGGGCGTTGATCGTGAAGGCTGTCGTGTTCGTCGGTGTGACCTTCTGCCACACCCCGGCCCCCGCGTCGGGCGTGATCGAGGCGGAGTAGGCGGGCGTCGCCAGTCCGCGCCGGACTGCCCCGTCGGCCTGCATCACCTTGGCGGCCGTCCGGTAGAGAGGCGTGTCCCCGGTAAAGTTGAGCGGCTGGTTCAACTGCACGATCGCGGAGCCGATCGACACCACCATCGTCTCGCCGATCGCGTAGTAGATGTTGCCGCCCGTGGCGGCGTTCATGTACCAGGAGGTGCTGGTGCCAGCCCCGCCGAGATAGCGAACGCCAGCGCCCTGGCCGCCCGGCGTGCCGGTCATCAGGTACGGCCCGTCGATCGACCAGCTTCCGTCCGCCTTGAGGATCTTGTTGCCCATCCGGGTGATCGCCGTGTCGATCGGGTTGCCGAAGAAGAGCGCCCCGTTGCCACTGTTCGATCCGAGCGCGGTCTGCGCAGCCCCGCCGTAGAACCCGTAGGTGGTCGCCCCGCCCTGGATGTTGCCGGTGGCGATGAAGATCCCGTCCGTCTTCAACTGCCCCGAGGAGGCTCGATAGAGGTTGGTGTCGAACCCGGCCGAAGGGACGGCCCACTGCATCTTCCCGTCGCCCATCACCGCCCAGGAGGGGTTCGCGTCGGAGGAGGCGAGCTTGTTGGAGATGATCCTGGTTGCGGCCGGGACGACGGTGTCCTGGGGGAGCTTTGCCCCCGACTCGACTTTCACCCAGGACGAGCCAGATCCCTTGATAGCGACCGTCCAGGTGAAGCACTCGTCGGACGCGGACATCGACGCCGCCGCGGTGCCACTCGCGCCAGCGGTCGCCTGGACCTTCTCCATCATGTAGATCAGGCTGTTGACGTAGTACTCGGTGCGCTCTGTCCAGCCCGCCGCCGGAGTGCCGTTGAACAGCCCGACCATGTTCAGGACGATCCCGAGCAACATCTCGTTGCCCGTAGTCGTCGTGACCGAAGGCACGGACGGCGTCGAGGTGCCCTGCGCTGAACCCCAGAACGCGGTCACGTCGATCGCGCTGCCGGTGTAGGCGACGATCGTCCCCTGCGCCTGCTCCGAAGCGCTGACCGAGAGGGTGAGCGTCGCGCCCTCAGTGCCGTCCGCGATCTTCGTGTAGACGACGTTCATCCCGCGCGTGTCGCCGTGCAGTTGCGCGCCGAGCGATGTCCAGCCCGAAGGCGTGGTGGGAGCGACCGCTGCACCGCCGCTTGAGCGGTACAGCCAGAGCATCATCACAAGGATGTCCCCGGCGACCACGCCGGACGGCATGGTCATCGCCAAGCTGGTGCTGGCAGAAGGGGCGCTGTTCGCCTGCGACTTGAACGCTGGCGGCGAGGACTGCCTCTGGTACAGGTCGCCGGTCGCCAGGTCTTCGTACAGGTAGCCGACGCCACCGAGTCCGGCCGAGGGAGCGCCGCTTCCGACCAGGTAGGTGGTTCCAGCAGCTAGCGCCACACCGTTGACGAAGAAGCCGCCCAGAGCGTCGATGCCGCCCCCGGTCTTCAGCATCGCCGAGGCGGAGCGGTAGAGGGTCGTATCGGCGGCGTTACCGAAGACGATCGTCGGCACACCAGCGTTGCTGTAGAGCCTCACCTCGCCCGTGGTCGAGTAGGCGGCCTTCAACTCCCCGACCGCCCAAAAATCGTTCTGAGCGGTCATTAGCCCCGTGCCCGACCAGGTGAAGCCTGCGTTCGTCGCCGAGGCTCCTCCCGGCCCGAACATGAAGCGGCCGTTGCGCGCCTCGAAAGCAGGATTCGCATC
>Ga0126379_10000296_pt1 | contig 26866 bp, 23 predicted proteins | sample PanSoiMetPlot_24_FD_92640 | JGI IMG/M metagenome (GOLD analysis project Ga0126379, IMG submission 92640) | Tropical forest soil microbial communities from Panama - MetaG Plot_24 | ecosystem: Environmental > Terrestrial > Soil > Tropical forest > Bulk soil | place: Panama | collected 2016-02-17
GAACTCTTACGAATAAATTCGACTTAGACCATGCCAACACAAAATCAGTGATTCAAGGCTGTTCCAGGTACGGCGTTGCTACGTCGCATCCCAATTGGTTGACCTGCCGAAAGAATAAAACCACGTCCCTGCGCCCAGGACGCCACCGCAGAAAACAGCCGACCTCGCGACTCTTTGCGAAGCGATGTGGATCGTCCAGGGTCAGCATAGACGTCAGCGCGATTTGCGTTTCTACCCCGTTCACCTGTTTGAGTAGTTCGATTTGCCGGTAGCTCTCGTTGGCGATTTTCTCCATCCGCAGCTCGTATTCCTGGATGCGCCCTTTCAGTGATTCGATTTCCTTGAGCCGCGGCTCCAGAACCTCGCGCAAGTCCGGGTGCAATCTCGCACCCATTCATCTCTGGGCCCATTTTTCAACCACTGCTTGCCTCCGAACAGGCGCTCGACATTCCCAAGGAATCCATCGCGAAAGTCACCGCCCCAGTCTTGACGATTCATGGGAGAAAAGATCGCAACGCCCCATACGGTGGGCGGGCGCGAGTGGGACATGTTGCTGCCGAACGCTGTCCGATTACGATCGATACTGCAGCACATATGTCCTGGGTGGAATTTTCGGAAATTGTGTTTCCCAGCGTTGACCTGTTTATAAATGGGCAATGGTTAAAACAGGCGGAGACTGGGAAGAGTCTCGAATTGCCTCCCAGCAAGACCGGAGTTCAATCTGATGAGGAACGGAACTGAGTTACTTCCGGTTTGTCGACTCAGACCCAATTACGGTGATGGCTGTGTTCGTGCGAGTTGATAACATAGCACATCTCGCCGAACTCTTCCCGCGCCTGCCAGAGGCCTTGTTGACCGAACGCTTCTCATTGAAGTATTCTTTGCGCTGCTTAGAGATTTCTTCGAGCGGTACATCATGAACAACTTCCGCCGAAATTCAGCTCGAATACTTGCCTCACAAAGGAGTGTTATGCCCAGAAAAATCGATCCTCTCAATAAAAGTCTCTACGGTTCGGTAACGGCAATGTTAACAGTGACCGACGTGAAAGCGGCCGCTGAGTTTTATCAAAAGGCATTCGGCTTTGCCAAACGGGGGATCATGAACGGTCCAGATGGCAAGGCGATCCACGCCGAGTTGACACTGCGCGGCACGACACTAATGTTGGGGCCGGAAATGGCGCAGATGGGCTCCCGCAGCGCGAAAACAATCGGCGCCTCACCAACGACTTTGTATCTGCTGACGGAGAACGCAGACAAGGTGACTGCCAAGGCCGTAAAGCTCGGCGCCGCGCTCAAGGGGCCAGTGATGGATATGTTTTGGGGCGACCGCTGTGGAACCGTCGTTGATCCCGAGGGGTACACTTGGATGGTTGCTACCCACATCGCACAGCCCACACCCAAGGAAATGCAACAGAAGATGAAGGAACAAATGGTCAGCCAACAGGCAGCCCGGGCTGCGAGTGCCTCCTGATCTTTCCTGTTCCAAACCGCTCCAGTCCGGCTGACGATCAGCCAAAGGTGTTCGGGGCTGGTCGAGCGTCGGCTCGAAGCCTCGCCGATTGCTGCGACTGCTGGGTAAGTTGATCATGCGCGGAGCGAATATAGTCAGGAGAGGGTTGACCACAAAGTGTTATTGACTCAAACCGTACCGAGGCGTAGAAGGCGAGCAGAGGTTAATAGCATGATCGAGGTGGGTCAGGTAGCTGTCCGGTTAGCGAAGTTTCGATCTCACCGGGGTCGCCCTGCTGGCAAATTATTTGTGTTCGAGATCAGGAAAGACGTATGATGCGCAGGCCAGAAGTCCAATCAGAAATCCGCTAGAGGGAGGGCCCCATGATTGAACAAGTCACACGAAGCTATGAGCACCGGGCAAGAGTCTCGCGTCGTTTGGCTAACGTGATGCGCGGCATTCTCCCGCGGACGGTTGTTTTTGCAGCCTTGATCCTCGTTTTTGCGGCATCCGCAGCCCGCGCAAATAGCATCGTTAATGGCAGCTTTGAGACTCCCTTGGTGCCAGTAGGAAGTTTCACCAACTTCTTCAGTGGCTCGACTGACATTACGGGGTGGACCGTGGTCGGTCCCGAGGCATCCATTGTAAGCACCAACTACGCCTCTCTTGGTTTCACCTTTCCAGCCGAGGACGGAAAGCAGTGGCTGGACCTGACCGGTGATTTGTCGAACCGTGTCGAGGGTGTTGAGCAAACCTTCGCGACCACTCCTGGTACGCACTACAGCGTCTCTTATTTCGTTGGCAATCAAGTGAATCCGGGCGGGCCGTGGGGAACGACGAGCACAGTGGACGTGCTGGTGGACGGAGCGCTTATACAGACCGCAACAAACTCCATGGGCGCGGGAGGAACAACACAAGTCTGGGAACAGTTTACCACCTCGTTTCTCGCCACTTCCTCTTCAACAACCCTCGAATTCCTCAACGAGGATCCGCTGAGCGACAATTCCAATGGTCTGGACAATGTGGTGGTGACCCCAGGGTCTGTCGTATCTACGCCAGAGCCTTCCACGTTGCTACTACTAATTTTGGCAGCGGTCTGCGCCCACGGTTTCTATCGCGTTCGTCGGCCAATGCTTCATGGGTACCACATGTAGACCGCAAGCCTGCTGCTCTCGGCATCACCGAGCGAAAGGCAGCAAGCCGTCATAAACCAGAGAGCGGCCACGCTGGTGGCGGCGTTGAGCATAAGCCGGTCGAGTCAGTACTACCAGAAGCGGCCGCGAGGCAGTCGAGCGGACCGAACCCACGATGAGCAGATGTTGATGGCCTGCGGAGAGAAGCTGGCGTACGGCTAAAAATATTCTCTTGGGAGGCAGACTGACTTCAGCACTACAAACCGCTTGAAGCAACCGGATAGCGGAAGAGTACCCAAAGTACAAAAAGCGGTTCTCCAGAACTCAGAACATCGCCTTTTGCCTTAATCTTACCGTCTGTTTCGTAACAGTCTACCGCGCTCGGTTTTTCGTCTTCCCTATGGGAGAAACGGACCCCTACGCATCAGCTCGCTGATCGCCTGAATACTCATCCCTTGCCGTTGTAATTCCTTTAGTTCTTGCACGTCTCTCCCCCTTAACAAGTCTCGGAACCCCCTCCGCATGGAGTGGGCTCCGGTTTACCACATCAAGGGGTGGGGAAAATTCAACCGGAACTATGGGGATTTTTGCACCGGCGCTGACAAATTCGGCCAATTTCATCGCGATGAACCCTTTTGGTGAGCCCTCGGACGCCGGGCTAGATGAGCAGCTAATTGCTGATCTCGGTTATTTGAACGAAAACGAGAAAAACCCAAGGACCCAAGGAAAGTTGCACTCTACCGTGTGATTCGAAACCAGCAGGGATCTGACTGCCTTTGCCACCCCAGTGTTCTTCACCCGAATCGAGCGTCTTGTGCCAGCGACCTGGTGGAATGGGCAACATAATCTCAGTTGGAGCTGGATCGAAGTGACAAGCAATAAGAACTTGACTGGAAGCGTCCCACCTCTTGACCAAGAGCACTTTCTCGTCCGCGAAGGATGTACTCTCCAAAGCGTTCTTGTCCAGCCCAGCTAGTGACGACAGCTCACGGCGCAAGCGAAGCAGCTCCTGATAGAAATGCCAAAGGATGCGATGGTGCCCTCCGGTTTGCAAATCCCAGTTCAGCTTGCAATCGAGGAATGTTGCTTCGCTCTGGGGGTCGGGAAAGTCTCCTTCCCATCGAAATCTTGCAAATTCCTCCTGCCGTCCCCGGCGCACTGCCTCAATCAGCGATGGTTCTCCGTGACTGACAAAGTATCGGAAGGGCGCGGATTCGCCGTAGTCTTCGCCCATAAACAATAAAGGGATGTATGGCGAAAGCAGAAAAGTCCCTGCCGCAAGCTTCAGTTGGTCGAAGGACACGAGCTGTGACAACCGGTCACCGACACGTCGGTTTCCCACCTGATCGTGGTTCTGCGCGAAGACGACGAAGCGTTTGGCCGGGATCTGCTTCGACGAGCTTCCACGACGTTTCTGGCGAAACTTGGAATATTGCCCCGCGTATAGAAACCCTTCTCGATAGCAGCCAGCTAGATCTTCGATCCCGCAAAAGTCTTGGTAGTACCCATGCTGCTCGCCGGTCAAGAGAACGTGCAACGCATGGTGAAAATCGTCGTTCCACACTGCGTCCAATCCCCAACCGCCCGCTTCAGGAGCGGTGACCACTCGAGCATCGTTTCGATTGCTCTCCGGGATTAGATAGACGTTGCGTCCGAGCTTCTTCGCCTTTGCGTGAATGGTGGCCCCAAGTTCTTCCAGGAACGTCCTTGGGGAGGGATCTACGATCGCGTGGATGGCGTCGAGGCGAAGCGCATCTATATGGAAGTCCGTGACCCATTGCAGCGCATTTTCAATAAAGTAGCGGCGGACCTCCTCGCTGCCAGCAGCATGGAAATTGATGGCCTTGCCCCACGGCGTCCGGTGAAGGTCCGCGAAATAGGGACCGAAATCCGCCAGGTAATTACCCTCTGGACCAAGGTGGTTGTAAACCACATCGAGCGCCACAGCGATTCCGTGTTGATGGCACGCATTGACCAACGATCTCAACCCCAAGGGGCCGCCGTAGGACGCCTGGACTGCATAAGGATAAACTCCGTCGTAGCCCCAGTTTCGATTTCCGGGAAACTGAGCCACCGGCATCAATTCGATCGCCGTGACACCCAGATTTTTTAGGGCGGGGAGGCGAGGAATGATTGCGTCAAAGGTTCCTTGTGGAGTGAACGTCCCTACGTGCAATTCGTAGAGAACATATTTTTCGAGAGGAAGGCCACGCCAGTCAGAATCGTTCCAGCTAAACCGACTGTTTACAATTTGAGATGGTCCGTGGACACCTCGTGGCTGGGATCGGGACGCCGGATCGGGCCGTTCCTTCTCGTCGTTCAGGCGGTAGCGGTAGAGCGCTCCAGCGGCAATGTCCTCAACGAAGGCGTGAAAGTATCCACATCCGACAGCCTCCATGAGAATTTCTCTGTCGCGCGGTTCTGAGACGACTATCTCAACTTTGCTCGCGCGGGGAGCCCAGACGAGAAAACTGCATACGTTTTCGTCGAAGGTAATGGCACCCAGCGGGTTCCGATATTCCGCGGTCACGGTCTTTGAATCGCGCGCATGAGGCGCCGATGGCTCCCAAGGATCCAGTATACACAGAGACGCACACCGTTCCTCAAAAGGGCGACTGGACAGGGTCAGAGTGTGATCGCCGGGCACCCATCGGCAAGAACACGTGGGTTGGATATTTCTAGATGGAAAAAGGTTGATGCTCGTCGATCTGCCCTATAATCTGAGCTTGCCAGCTCGATGGAGCATCCTCGGCGTTAGCGGTTCATCGCGAACAGCAACACTGGAGCCTGACTCCTTTGAAATCAATAATTGCATGAAGTGAGCTACACAATAGAGCTGTAGATCGGTTGTCCTTTAGGTATGGTCGCCTGAATCTTTGGTGCGGCCCAATCGTTCTGCAATTAGGAGAGCCTGCGACCAATGGCCGAACAACAAGTGGACGGGCGACGTCGAGTCGTAATTGAGGGCGTTTCCCCGGAAATCGATTGCGGCAGGTTTGCCATCAAGCGTGTTGTTGGCGAGACAGTACTTGTGGAAGCGGATGTTTTCGCCGATGGCCATGATCAGGTGGCATGCCAGATCCTGTACTGGCAGGAAAAGAAGGAATTGCAAACGTCGCCGATGAAACTACTCGGCAATGATCGCTGGCGTGGCGAATTTTCTGTCGAGTTGCTGGGCCGGTATAAATACACCGTGGAAGGCTGGATCGATCGCTTCCAAACTTGGCGCGGCGAGCTGTTGAAACGAGTCGCTGCCGGACAAGACGTTCATGTCGACCTGCTGGTCGGAGCTGAGCTGATCGGGGAAGCGGCCATGCGAGCAACGGGCGATGACGCCGTGTTACTGCGCGACTGGGCGCGCAGGTTGCGAGAAACCAAAGATAGACCGGAAGGCGCAGACATTGCTCTTGAAGAAGAGCCACTCGGCATTCTCCAGCGCTATCCCGATCGCCACCTCGCTAGCCGCTATGAGAAAGAGTTGGTTGTCACGGTCGACCGCGAAAAGGCGCGCTTCTCTACTTGGTATGAAATATTTCCTCGATCTTGTTCACCTCATGCAGGTCGTCACGGGACCTTCCGTGATTGCGAGGCAGGGCTTGCCCACATCGCATCCATGGGCTTCGATGTCGTCTATCTTCCACCTATCCATCCAATCGGCCGGACCTTTCGGAAAGGAAAGAACAATTCGGAAGAGGCACAGCCGACAGATGTCGGCAGCCCTTGGGCCATTGGATCGCAGGAGGGCGGTCATAAGTCCATTCACCCCGAACTTGGCACACTGGAAGACTTCAGGAGGTTCGCGGCCAAAGCTAAAGAGCACGGACTTGAGATCGCGCTCGACATCGCGTTTCAGTGCACACCGGACCATCCGTACGTGCTCCAACAATCAAAATGGTTCCGCAAGCGGCCGGACGGCACCGTACAATATGCCGAAAATCCGCCTAAGAAGTATCAGGATATCTACCCACTGGATTTTGAGACTGCGGATTGGCGGGCGTTGTGGGATGAATTGAAAAGCGTTTTCGAGTTTTGGATCGATCAGGGTGTGCGTATTTTTCGCGTTGACAATCCACACACGAAGGCTTTTTCTTTCTGGGAATGGGTGATTGGCGAAATTAAGGAAAAGCATCCCGACGTACTTTTCCTTGCAGAGGCGTTTACCAGGCCGCACGTGATGTATCGGCTTGCCAAGCTTGGTTTTTCTCAATCATATACGTACTTTACTTGGCGAAATACGAAACAGGAGCTTACCGAATACTTCAGCGCGCTCATGAAAACAGAAGTACGGGAGTACTTCCGCCCGAATCTGTGGCCGAACACGCCGGACATCCTTCCGGAATTCCTTCAGATTGGTGGACGTCCCGCTTTCATGGTCCGGCTCATTCTGGCGGCGACACTGGGTGCTAGCTATGGAATCTATGGTCCGGCCTTCGAGCTATGCGAAAATGCTCCTTTCCGGCCCGGCAGTGAAGAGTACCTGAACTCGGAGAAATATGAACTCAAGCACCGCGATCCTTATTCTGCGGGGAGCTTGAAAGACTTCATCGCCCGAATCAACCGCATCCGAAGAGAAAATTCGGAATTGCAAAGCAATCGCAACTTGCACTTTCATACAACGGACAATCCAGCACTGATTTGCTACAGCAAGGCGACCGATGACTTATCGGACGTAATCGTCGTCATTGTCAATCTTGATTGCGTACACACGCAAACTGGATGGGTTCGTCTTGATCTCGGATCTATTGGGCTGGACGCAGATCACGCCTTTCAGGCTCATGACTTGCTTGGCGATGGCCGGTTTTTGTGGCAAGGCTCACACAATTATGTGGAGTTGACGCCGGAAAGCCTGCCGGCGCATATTTTGCGTGTGCGCCGGAGGATTCGTACGGAGCGGGATTTCGACTATTACCTCTAGGTCCAAGGAACCTGGCTATCGGGAGAAGGAAGTGCGCCCGTGGAATCGACCCTAAGCGAATTCGACCTCTACTTGCTTGCTGAAGGCACTCTCAATCGCGCCTACGATAAGCTCGGCGCCCACCTCACCGAGCGGGATGGCTCTCATGGCGTGCACTTTGCCTTGTGGGCTCCGAATGCGAAACTTGCGTCGGTGATCGGAGACTTCAACGATTGGAAACCAGCCGCCACCATCATGCGCCCGAGTTCTGCAGGCGTCTGGGAGAGTTTCGTACCCAATATCGGTCACGGGACGACGTACAAGTATCACGTCGAATCGCGTGATCGCGGTTATATGGTCGACAAAGCTGATCCTTATGGTTTCGCCGCTGGGATTCGCCCGCAGACAGCGTCTCGCGTGTGGGATCTTGACAGCTACTCCTGGCATGACGATTCATGGATGGCTAGCCGGGCAAAAACCAATTCTATCGCCGCTCCGATATCCATTTACGAAGTGCACCTTGGCTCCTGGAGACGCGTGCCCGAGGAGGGGAATCGGTGGTTGACTTACCGCGAGATGGCGCCCCTTTTGGCTGACTACGTCCATGATGCGGGTTTTACCCACATCGAGTTTCTGCCTGTCATGGAACATCCCTTCGATGGTTCATGGGGATACCAGACGATCGGCTACTTCGCTCCCACCAGCAGGTTCGGAACGCCCGCCGACTTCATGTATCTCGTGGACTATCTTCATCAGCACGGAATCGGCGTAATCCTAGATTGGGTCCCGGCGCATTTTCCGAAGGATGAAGCCGGTCTCGGTTACTTGGATGGATCTCATCTTTATGAGCATGCCGATCCTAGGCAAGGAGAGCAGCCAGACTGGAACACTTTTGTATTCAACTATGGACGCAATGAGGTCCAAAGCTTTCTCATTAGCAACGCGCTATTCTGGCTGGACAAGTACCACGTCGACGGACTTCGAGTCGATGCCGTTGCCTCCATGCTGTATCTTGACTATGGACGGCGCGAAGGCCAGTGGATACCGAACCGCTATGGCGGGAAGGAAAACCTCGACGCAATTCAATTTCTGAGAGCGCTGAACGAGCGCGTCTACGCGGCGTTTCCCGATGCAATGATGATTGCGGAAGAATCGACCGCTTGGCCACAGGTCTCGCGGCCCATTTACGTCGGCGGCCTTGGCTTTGGTCTCAAGTGGAATATGGGCTGGATGCATGACGTGATCGACTACATGTCGCAGGATCCCGTGTTTCGCAGCTACCATCATAACGAGATCACTTTTGGTTTGGTCTACGCTTTCGCTGAAAACTTCGTTCTGCCCTTGTCGCACGATGAAGTCGTTTACAGCAAAGGTTCCATGCTGCGCAAAATGCCGGGTGACGAGTGGCAGAAATTTGCCAATCTGCGACTCTTCTACGGCTTCATGTTTGGCCACCCCGGGAAGAAACTTCTATTCATGGGCGACGAATTCGGCCAATGGTCGGAGTGGAACCACGACGCCAGCCTCGAATGGCATTTAATTCAACAACCGTTTCATGCAGGATTGAGACGCTGGGTGCGTGACCTCAACACATTCTACCGTGGCGAACCCTTGCTTCACGAACTGGACTTTAATCCAGCCGGTTTTGAGTGGGTAGATTGCAAGGATTCTCAAAGGAGCATAATCAGCTTTGTCCGTCGCGGGCAAACTCCGGCAGACCAGATCCTCTTCGTGTGTAACTTCACTCCTGTGCCCCGAAAAAACTACCGCGTGGGTGTTTCCCGGGAAGGTTACTGGACAGAAGTTCTAAACAGCGACGCTCCTCTGTATGGTGGCTCGGGTCAAGGAAACTTGGGTGGCTTATCAACGGTTCCACTTCCAATTCACGATCGGCATTTCTCACTGAACATGACACTTCCTCCCCTCGGGATTGTTGTTTTCCGGCCGGAGTCTCGCGGCGGCGTGTGAGGTAGGAACAGCGACATGGCAAAAAAACCCGGCAGTGCATTGCATCCGCTGTGGTACAAGGACGCAATCATCTATGAGCTGCACGTCCGCGCCTTCAAAGACAGCAATGGCGATGGCATTGGTGATTTTCCCGGGCTGATTCAGAAGATGGATTATCTTCAGGATCTTGGTGTTACCTGTCTCTGGTTATTGCCCTTCTTTCCCTCACCACTCAAGGACGACGGTTACGACATCTCTGACTATGTAAATGTACACTCGATGTACGGCACCATGGACGATTTTCGCGTCTTCCTAACAGCTGCTCATGACCGTAACCTGCAAGTAATGATCGAACTGGTTGTCAATCACACCTCCGATCAGCATCCGTGGTTTCAAGCCGCCCGTCAGGCTCCACGCGGCTCGCCAGAACGCGACTTCTACGTATGGAGCGACACCGAGGAGAAGTACAAAGACGCGCGAATCATTTTTTCGGATACCGAGAGATCGAATTGGACCTGGGACCCGATAGCCAAGCAATATTTTTGGCACCGCTTTTTCTCGCACCAACCGGATCTGAACTACGACAACCCTCAAGTCGTCGCCGAAGTTCTCAAGGTGATGCGTTACTGGCTGGATATGGGAGTCGACGCCTTGCGCGTGGACGCTATTCCATACTTGGTGGAGCGAGAAGGAACCAGCTGCGAAAATCTCCTGGAAACTCACGCCGTGATCAAGGCACTCCGACGGGAGATTGATGCCGACTATTCCAGCCGAGCGCTCCTGGCTGAAGCCAACCAGTGGCCCACCGACGTCCGCCCCTACTTCGGCGACGGAGATGAATGCCATATGGCATTTCATTTCCCCCTGATGCCGCGTATCTATATGGCCCTGCGCCAGGAAGACCGGCTGCCGATCACCGACATCATCACGCAAACTCCTGAAATCCCCGACACATGTCAGTGGGCCCTGTTCCTGCGCAACCATGATGAGCTGACTCTCGAAATGGTGACCAACGACGAGCGCGACTACATGTATATTGCCTACAGTGCCGATCCCCGAATGCGCATCAATCTTGGCATCCGCCGGCGCTTAGCTCCGCTGGTTGATAACAATCGCAGGCGAATTGAGCTGCTCAATAGTCTGCTGCTTTCCTTTCCCGGCACTCCCATTGTCTACTACGGCGACGAAATCGGAATGGGTGACAATATTTACCTCGGCGACCGCAACGGCGTCCGCACTCCGATGCAATGGAATGGGGACCGCAATGCCGGGTTTTCCACCAGCACGCCCGCCCGCTTGTACAGCCCCGTTGTCATGGATCCAGTCTGGGGATATGAAGCGATCAACGTGGAAGCTCAGCAGGGCGATCCATCTTCGCTGTTGAATTGGATGCGAAACATGATTGCCTTGCGAAAACTCTTCGGCGTTTTCGGGCGCGGTACCATCGAGTTCCTGAATCCTTCGAACCGCAAAGTGCTGGCCTATCTCAGGCAATATCAAGGCGAACAAGTTCTGTGTGTCGCCAACCTTTCCCGTTTTGCGCAGCCCGTCGATCTGGATTTATCAAAGCGGGAGGGGATGGTCCCGGTAGAGATGCTCGGGTATGTGGAGTTCCCGGCGATTGAGCGCCAGCCTTACCGGCTTACATTAGCCCCCTACAGTTTTCTGTGGCTGGAGCTTCAGCGGAGGGTCGAAGCTGCGGAGGTGAGCGTCGATCCGGCGGTGCAGGCGCCGCTGAACGCGAACGCAGGGTGGGAGGGCCTCTTCGACGGTGTGAGTCGCGAGCGGCTGGAAACGGTATATCTCCCCGAATATCTTCCGAAGCAGCGTTGGTTCGCAGGCAAGTCTCGCCATATCCAGTCGACGCGGATTGTCGACTGGACAGCGTTAAACGGGTCGTATTCAGCTCTGGCGTTCGTTGAAGTGCAGTTCGATACTGGAGCATCTGAGGTCTACCTTGCGCTCCTGGCAATGACGTTTGGAGACGCAGCAGACGAATTGCGCCACGCGGTTCCCAACGCGATCGTGGCCTTAATTCTATCGGCAAAGGTATCTGGCTTGTTGCACGATGGAGTGTTTGACGACAAGGCATGTCTCGAGTTGCTCTTGTTGATTGAGAATGGACAGGAACTGGGTATGCGTCACGGACGCATCCGAGGCGTGCGAGGCAAGGCCTTTCAGAACGTATTAGGATCGGCCGAGATGCCTTTGCCCGTGCGGCGTAGCTCAGCGGAGCAAAGCAACACCTCGATTCTGTATGGCGACCGTTTCATACTCAAGCTCTTCCGCCACCAGGAGCCCGGCCTGAATCCGGATGCTGAAATCGGACGATACCTTACCGAGAAAACAAATTTCGATCGAATTCCTCCCTTCGCCGGTTCTATTGAACTGGAGTCGGCTGCCGGTGCCGAACCTACGGTCCTGGCGATGCTCCAAGGCCTGGTAGCAAACGAGGGCGACGGCTGGAAATGGACTGTCGAAGAACTTGACCGCTATTTCGAGACCTGCGCTCCCTTGCCGTTTCCGGAAAGCGCAACCGCCGACCTACGAAATCCGCTGGACCTTTCTGAGCAACCCGTCTCTCAAATGGCGCGAGACCATCTCGGCATCTATCTGGATGCTGCCGGTACCCTTGGACATCGAACAGCCGAGATGCATTTGGCGCTTGCCTCACCAACGGACGATCCGGCTTTCGCCCCAGAACCGCTCACCGCCGAAGACTTCCAAAGTGTGCTTGTGGACCTGCACCAGCACGCCTCCCGTGCCTTGGACCTGCTAAAAGAGCGCGTGGCGTACCTGCCCGACGAAGTTGTCGAAGTTGCGGCCACCGTACTCAGCCGGCGCCGTCGTATTCTGGATCATTTTGGGGCGCTCAAATTGAATGGATTTCAAACACAACGAATCCGAATTCACGGTGACTACCATTTGGGCCAGGTGCTCCGGGTAAAGACTGATTTCGTCATCCTAGATTTTGAAGGCGAACCGGCCCGACCGCTAGCAAATCGGCGCGCCAAGCAGTGCCCTCTTAAGGATGTGGCTGGCATGTTGCGGTCCTTCGGTTACGCCACGTACTCAAGCCTAATCAACTATACAGCGCGGCACGCTGATGACGTTGCTCGCCTGGAGCCTTGGGCCCAGCTCTGGGAGCGTTCGGCAGCCACCGCATTCTTGCGCGCTTATCGAGAAACCGCGCAGGGGGCGGGGTTTCTGCCTGTTGAGAGCCGCGATTTTCGAAAGCTGCTCGATGTGTTTCTCTTGGACAAGGCTCTCTATGAAGTGGTTTATGAGCTAAACGCTCGTCCCTTATGGGTGCGTATCCCGTTGATGGGACTTATGTCGCTGACGTTATGAATCTTTCGAGGTCTTGCGTGCGAAACCGAGGTCTTAGGCATCTCATCTTTGCTCGGGATATACCCGGGTTAGAGGTCTGAACAGTGGAAGTCGAACCCATCCCGCAAGAAGCGCAGGAAAACATCGAGCAAGTCGATCGCGCCGATCTGGTAGTCGGCGTTCTGGCGCACCTCGATCAAGACGGCCTTGTCATCGTCTGTGACGCTCTCCGAACGCTCTCCGGATCTCCGCGCATCGCGGTACTGCGGGATAATCACGCTGCCAGTTCAGCTCCCGCAAATTCAGACACCGTTGAAAAGAGTGCGTCTCCTTTCTTGATTCCTTGGCCTCTATTTCGGCCGGACGCTCCGGGTATGCCCGCTATAAGCATGTCCACCGCATATCAAGCCGTCTTTGCGGCCGCTGAAAGACTTGAGGCTCGTGCCTGCTGCGTCATCGCTTCCAGACTCGAGACTGTAACGCCTCGCTGGGCTTGCCGACTGGCGCAACCGCTGCTCGAAGAGGGCGTTGACCTGGTCGTGCCGCATTACGCTCGCCACAAATTCGAGGGGTTGCTGAACAGCAGCATTATCTCTCCACTCATGCGCTGTCTCTACGGAAAACAAATCCACAATCCTTTGGGGCCGGACTTAGGAGTTTCTCGGCGACTGTTCCAGAAAATGCTTGTGACCGACTCGAATGCCGGCGTTAAGGGGAATCGCGTGCATCCGCTGACATCTCTTGTACCTGCCGCCCTCTGCGACAATCTGCAGATTTGTGAGGTGCATGTAGGAGCGCGCGTTTACCCGCCAACGGATTGGATGAATATTAGCTCTCTAGTAGCCCAGGTCTTGGGCCCTATCTTTCTTGACATGGAACGAAACGCGGCCTGCTGGCAAAAAATGCGGACTTCAGTTCCTGTGAGTTCCTTCGGCGAACCTGTACTGGTATCGCAAGACACGGGAACAGTGGATGTTACTCGCATGGTGGAGTCTTTTCAATTGGGAATTCGAGACCTTCAAGAGATCTGGGGCTTGGTGCTGCCACCTTCCACCCTGTTCGAACTCAGGAAGTTGTCGCGAATGTCGCTGGAGCAGTTTCGTATGCCCGACGAACTGTGGGTTCGCATAGTCTATGATTTTGCGTTGGCGCATCGCCTTCGAACCATCAATCGTGATCATCTGCTCAAGTCGATGACGCCTCTCTACCTGGCATGGGTCGCTTCTTATGCTAATCATTTGGAGACGGCCGGAGCGGTAGCTTTGGAGCGGAGGCTTGAACAGTTATGTAGCGCGTACGAATCCGGCAAAGCTTACCTTGTGTCCCGATGGCGATGGCCGGATCGGTTCAACCCTTAGTTCTCTGTTTGCTGTAGCGGAGGTACCTATGTGGGATCAAGTTAAGCAAGCGTTGGCGCAGTCCACAATGCGATTCCTGACCAGGTTTGCAAACCTGCTGCCCGGAATCGCGGCGCTGATCGTGGCGCTGGTTCTGTCAGTATTATTGGCCTGGATTCTCGCAATTATCGCTCGTCGATTGCTTGCCAGCCTCCATTTTGACGAGCGGCTGGGCCAATGGGGTTTTGCTTCGCTGGCGGAGTGGTCGCCGATGAACAGCCCGACTCGTCTGGTGTCCCGATCGCTTGCCACTCTGGTCATTGTCACTGGATTTCTCATAGGGATTGCGGCTTTCGACTTCGAATGGACCTATCTGTTGGTGCAGAGCGTCTTCGCTTACATTCCCAATGTTTTGGCCGCTCTACTGGTTTTGTTGGTCGGCAACATCATCGCCCGTTTTCTTGCCCGAAGCGTAGTGATCGGCGGCGTCAACTTGAACCTCCAATATGCTCGTCTTCTCAGCGTTGGCGTGAAATGGCTCGTGATCGTGCTTGCCGTGGCTATGGCCCTGGAGCACCTGAGAATCGCGCCGGCCGTTGTTCAGCTTGCCTTCGGCATTCTTTTTGGTGGGATTGTATTCGCCTTGGCGCTCGCAGTCGGACTTGGTTCGAAGGAATTTGTCACCAAGTCGCTGGAACGAGACGCGAAAAAAGTCTCCAGCGAGGCGGTCGAAGATCCGCTGCGTCATTTATAGGCCATCAATCTAACTCCGATGAGCCAGGTAGACATCATCACTGTGCTGGTCCTCGACGGCCATAGAGTTCTACACGCGGAAACTTGGTTTCGAACTGCGCGAGGACAAGCCCTTCGGAGAGAGCCGCTGGGTCACGATTTCGCTGCCCGAGAACAACGACCTTACACTCGCGTTAGAACTGGCCGAGACAGCGGATGTACCGATTTGTCCATCACCGGGAGGAGGAGGACGTGCTCATGTGGGAGAATATTGGCACGCTGCACAATGCAGTGGCTGATTACCGAGAAAACGAACATCGCCTTATAAAGCGTTGTCAAGTGATGGCAGATTTCGTGTTTAGTGAAGAATTCCGATCGACCGCGCTAGACCTACATGGCAGCCTCCCGAAGTCGAACCCCCCCGTCTGAAAAAGGACACAAAAGAGCCCCGCTTTATTGACGAAATGCCTATGACGCTTCCCGAGCAACCCGAGTGCTGGGGCGAAGGACGACCGATTCAACAGAAACCAGGCTCCGCTCTCCAGGCCGCGGAATTACGACACGTTGACTACAACTTCTGGAAACGCCCATTTCCGCCGACAGCTTGTATCTGATTAGCGATGGTGCAGACAATGCCAGTCACGCGCATTTTCAATGACGTCGCTCAGAGGCCATCGAGTGGTGCCTGGTAAAAGAAACAAAAGACGTTAGTGTTTTTATCGCAGGTGCGCTGAGGGCGAACCTGGCACAGTGCGCGAGACATAATCGAGACCTGCAGGTGTCGAAGTCTTTACACCCAATTCTGTTACTTCGTAGCGAAAAACGCGTCTCATCATCTGTACACGTTTTGAGGATGGATTCCGCTAAGCGCAGGTTTGGCGGAGTAAAAGCTTCGGAGCGGTAACAATCTACAACTACGCTTTAAGCGTGCAAAGGGGAAATGATGAGAAAGCAGTACTTGCGTATTTTGATTGCCCTAATCGGTGCCGCCGGTTTGGCCAAAGCCGCCAAGGGCCAGTCCGTCGATCAAATCGTGGTCAACATACCTTATGAGTTTGTAGCCGCTGGCAAAACACTTCCGGCAGGTAGTTATAGAGTTAACCGTGTACCTAACTCAATCGCAAGGCTGCTCGTCCTCAGCAGCTTCGAAAACCACGCGAGTGCGATAGTGCTTGCGACTGATGTCGAAAGCATTCCTGCCGACAAAGCCCAAATCAGTCTCGAACAAGTTGAGGGTCAGTACTTCCTCAGCAAGATCGAGACCGCTGACCACGTATTTAACATTCCAGTCTCCCGTTCGGCAATCATGGAAGCCGCGGCGAGATCACACAGCGGCACCTCTGCCTCGGGAAGTTCGGATTGAAGCACTAGATCATTGATCCATTCGGAGGGCGGCCTGCGGTCGCCTCTTTGCATCTAGGGAACTGGAGGAAAGATGGTCGTCTACTGCGCGAGCCAATGCGCCTACTGCGGATCTTCCATTGTGCCAGGACAAAGATGGGTTCGGGAAAAAATTCACGACCCTTCGCGCAATGGCGGTGAGGCAAGCTACCGCCGCTACCACGCCGAACTCTTCGCCGGCCAGGAAGCAAGCTGCTGGGAAAAACATCAAATGCATCAAATGGAACAGGAAATTGCCCGGGACCACGCGTACGCCGCTTAAAGCTGCACTGCGGACAGTTGGAAAATAATCATGACCGTGCCTTCGGCGGAGTCTTAATGAATGGCGCGTTCATGGAGAACAATCTGACGGCGATCGACATGATCCATGGGATGGGACTGTTCCGGCATGCGCTGCGACCTGACCTGAAGCTGCCCATGATCGCGACGCGAAATGTCGGCGACTACGCCGCCCAGCGGCTCCTGGATCTGGATTTTTCCGGGAAACAAACGCGGGAATTGTTTGGCGAGCGCGACTTGTCGATTGCGGAAGCTACCGCGGTGATAGCGCGTGGCATTGCCAAGCCGGATCTGCGTTACGAGCAGTTTGCGTATGTACACCTCGGCTTTCCTCGCAGAAAAACCCATTTGCGTCAACGCCTGTTGCACCTGGTCATCGAGATGTTCCAAGCCATCAACGCAGGCGTCCTCGCGGTGCAGGAGCCGCGTTCGCCGGAAAACAGCACACCGACGTTGTTTGAAAGATTTGTGGACATATCTTTGCGCCTGCGTATCTCGGAAAGACTCTAACCGCTTAATGGAGGACCCGATGACTCACGGAAATAATCTCATGGCGGTTAGCCAGTTCTACAACGCGTACAAGAGCTCGCAGGCCGCGGAGCTGACCCTGAACGCGGCGATCCTGCGCGCCGAAATCGCCAGGAACTACGAAGAGTCCTTGGAGATCTTTGACAAGCTTTACGCCGACGCTGTCGAGGTAAGCAATGAAGATTCGCGGGAGCCAATCCGCGGAAAAGCGAGCGTACGTCCTTTCTGTCGAATTTCCTGTTGCCGCTTCACGTAACGGCTGAGGCTGACTGGGCTGTCGATATCAGTTCAGCAGGCTGCGGTTCCTTGAGATACTGCCAATGAGACGCATTCCGCCTGGAGGATCGACTTTTGCCGGCGTCGGAGGGCGACGGTGCACTTTGAAATGGTACGCGATTGGGAGATGGATGGCGGCTAGGGTTGTGTGGGAACACCTGTGCTATGCGAAAATTCCATCCAGCGGTTTTCGACCCCATCTAACATTGTTACTTTCGGTCGCCTGGTTAGCACAGCCTCGATTTCCATCTCATGAATGTCATTGATTTTAAAGGCATTTGCGCCGCATAGCATTTTGGCGAAGAATTAAGAGCCAGAGAGGCAACTCACAGTTGACGGTTGGCGTCTCACTTTTTAGAATTAGAAAGTTCGGTAGCGGAAGTTATCACTTCGCGATGGCGTGAGTCAGTTTGTTGCCTCGCTTCAAAACCAAATCTTATGATTACTGTACAACAGCTTACCAAGAGCTATGCTCGCAGCACTGCAGTCGATCACATCTCGTTCGAGGTTGGCAAAGGGCAGATCGTGGGTTTTCTAGGTCCCAATGGCGCCGGAAAGACCACAACTATGCGCATGCTGACCTGTTTTCTGCCGCCAACATCCGGTCGCGCGGCGGTTGCCGGTTTTGATGTCCTGGAGAAACCGCTTGAAGTGAAGCGACGCATAGGCTATTTGCCGGAAACGCCGCCGCTCTATCCCGAGATGCGTACGATCGAGTACTTGACGTTTGTAGGGAAAATAAAAGGTCTGCGAGGTCCGGAACTTGCCAAGCGCACCGACTTTGTTCTCGACCGTTGTGCCATTGCAGACATGAAAGACAAAGTCCTTGGGAAGCTTTCCAAGGGCTACCGCCAGCGCGTAGGACTGGCGCAAGCCATCATCCACAATCCCGATGTGCTTATCCTGGATGAACCAACAGCCGGGCTCGATCCCAAGCAGATTAACGAAACCCGAGACCTCATCAAGAGCCTCGCCGGTGACCACACCATCATCCTCAGCACGCACATTCTTCCGGAAGTTGAACAGACCTGCCAGCAGGTCGTCATTATTAACAAGGGCAAACTGGCCGCCACCGACTCAGTCAACAACCTTAGGAATCGCGCACGAGGCGCGGGTTCTGTCCTCGTCGAGGTTGCGAGCAGGAATGGCACCATCGAATCCGAAATAGTGCAGAAACGACTCGAGCAGGTGCCCGGGGTAAGCCGCGTGCTCTTCAAGGAAACGTGCGGCAATCATGCGATCTTCGAAGTAGCGGGAAGGAGCGATCGCGCGATTCGCGGTGATTTGGCTCGCGCAGTTGTCGAAGCCGGCTGGGATCTGAATGAGCTGCGCACCGCAGCGGTTAGCCTCGAGGAGATCTTCCTGCAGCTCACGAATACCGATGACGCAAATGCGGAGTCCGTTCAAGCCTCCGGAGACGCTGTGCAGACCGCAACTGGCAAGGCCAAGGAGTAGGCGCGATGAGAAATATGTGGATCATTTGCAGAAAGGAGCTTCGAAGCTACTTCGTCTCACCGATCGCCTATCTGTTGCTAGGCATGTTCGCGATCGTTTTTGGGTTCTTTTTCTGGAACGCGGTTGGATATTTCGTCTATGCGGGCATGGAAGCGCAGATGCGCGGGGGGATGTTCCCCATGAATGTCAACGAACAGGTGATACGGCCGCTGGTTTCCAACGTGGGCGTGATCGGGCTTTTCCTTATTCCCATGATTACTATGCGGCTCTTCGCGGAAGAGAAGCGAAGTGGAACGATCGAACTCCTGGCGACAGCACCAATTCGTGATCTGGAAGTTATCCTAGGCAAATGGCTGGCGGCGATGGCTCTCTATGCCGGGATGTTGCTCCTGACAGCTCTTAATTTTGCGTGGCTGTTCCGATACGGCAATCCAGATTGGAAGCCGCTGGCAGTCGCCTATCTTGGGCTTTTGCTGCAAGCGGGCGCGTTGCTTGCCATCGGCACGTTCCTGTCTACGCTCACGCGAAATCAGATCATCGCCGGAGCTGCGACCTTTGGTGTTTGCCTGCTGCTGTGGGTGCTCGAATGGGTAAGCGATTATGAGTCTGCGACATGGTCTCGAGCGATGGCCTATCTTTCCATACTGACCCATTTCGAGTCTTTCGCAAAGGGTTTGCTATCCATCAAAGACGTGGTGTTCTATGTCACCGCGATTGTTCTGGGACTCTTTCTTACCGCACGGTCGATGGAATCCCTGCGCTGGAGATCGTAAATGAATACCCGATTGCTCAAGGCGCGGCAAACAAAGTACCTGCTCTATGCGACGTGTTACGTGGTGTTGGTATTTACGATTCTAGTGGTCGTGAACGTTTTGGCCGACCGTTATAACAAGTCCTATGACTCCAGTTCGAACAAGCGCTTTAGCCTTTCCGAGCAGACTGCGAAAATCGTGAACGGTCTGAAGCAGCCTGCAACCATTACCTACTACGACCAGAGCACAAGGTTTGGCCACGCCAAGGATCAGCTCGACCAGTATGCAAACCTTTCTCCCAAAGTGCGCGTGGAATACGTTGATCCCGACAAGAAGCCTGAGCTCGCGCGCGCCGCAGGAATCAAAAACTACGGGACGACCGTCGTCCAGATCGGGGACCGAAGAGAGGAGGCCATGAGCCTCACGGAAGAAGCCATCACCGGCGCGTTCATCCGGGACCTGAAAAGCAATACGCGTACGATTTGCTTTGTGGAAGGGAGCGGTGAACACCAGATTGAGGACTCGGACCGCAACGGCTACTCCCGTCTCAAGGATCTTCTCGGCAAGGACGAATACCAAACCAAATCGGTCAACCTGGTGCTGAAAGCCGAAGTTCCGAGCGAGTGCACGGTACTCGTGGTTGGCGGGCCCGATGCCGATTACCAGCAGCCTGAAGTCGACGCCATTAAGAAGCACGTTGAGAATGGCGGACGCGCGCTCATTCTGCTCGATCCTCCGTTAAAGATGGGGCGATCCGAGGTCGCGGAGAATGAAGCGCTGGGCAAGGCGCTGGAAGGTTGGGGCGTCACGCCGCAAAAGAACCTCATTCTGGACCTGAACCCGATCGGACAAATCGCGGGACTCGGACCCCAGGTGGCGCTCGTGACGCGGTATGATTCGCACGCGATTGTCAATGAGATGAAAGGCCGCGTGACGGGCTTCCCCTTGGCCCGTTCGCTTGAAACCAAGAACGGAGACAAAACCAGCATTCAAAAACTCTTCAGCTCGTCCGAGTCGAGCCTCGCTACAACGAAGCTGAATACTCCGGCAATCGACCCCAGCGACCCAAAGAACTCCAGGGGTCCCTTGCTGATGGCTGCGGCAGGAACCTACAACACCGGCAAGGAGAACTCTCAGGGTCGCTTTGTGGTAATTGGCAGTTCGTCCTGGGCGGCGAATTCCTTTATTGGTTTCAACGGTAATCGGGATTTGGCACTCAATGCTGCCAATTGGCTGGCTTCTGATGAGGACTTGATCTCCATCCGGCCGAGGGAGCCGGAGGATCGTCGCCTCACGCTGACGAAGGCCCAAATGAACTGGATTCGCATAACCAGCCAGTTTTTCTTGCCCCTTCTTGTTGTACTCGGCGGAGTGAGGGTATGGTGGCGACGCCGCTAGTCGCGCGGATCCTGTCGGGCATTCCCAAAAACCGCCTCACATTGCGAGATGATGGCCATGAAACTACGTAATCTTCTTATCGCCGCCGCTGTTCTCGCCGTGCTCCTCGGCGTCCTGCACGGGTTGAATCATCACAAGCCAAACGAGGATACCGACGTGAAGGCCTCTCTAGACGCGGCGGTCAAAATCCTCTCTCTGAATCAAGCGGATATCATCCGCCTCGCGATTCATCGCAAGGATCTACCCAAGCTTGAGCTCTCCCGGAACGACTCAGGCGTTTGGGAAATTACCGCGCCCAAAGCCCTTGCCGCGGACAAAGAGGCAGTTTCGGGGGTTCTCTCCACCCTCTCCTCTCTTAAATCCGAGCGCCTTATTGAGGATAATGCGTCAGACCTCGCTGCCTACGGTCTCGCAGGTCCGCCACTTGATATCGAGTTTACGCTCAAGGATAACAAAACCCAAAAGCTGCTCGTAGGGGACCAAACGCCGACCGGGAACGCGTACTATGTCAGGCTCGCTGGTGATCCGCGTCTTTTCACCCTTGCTAGCTACAGCAAGGCCAGCTTGGACAAAACGGCCGATGACCTTCGCGACAAACGCCTGCTCACCGCCGACTTTGACAAGGTCAGCCAGATCGAACTCACTAGCCGGAAACAAGACATCACGTTTGCTCGAGTCAAAGATGCCTGGCAAATACTCAAGCCCAGGCCTTTGCGCGCGGATACGAATCAGGTCGATAGCCTGATCCGCTCGCTCCGGGAGGCGAAAATGGATACCAGTTCGGATACCGACGACACCAAGAACGCCGTGTTCGGGGGTGCGAGCTCCCTTGCTCTGGCGAGAATCAGTGGCGCCTCCGGCACACAGGAGTTGGAGGTACGCAAGTCCAAGGATGTCTACTACGCAAAATCATCCTTGCTTTCCGGGATTTACAAAGTTCCGGCCTCGGTCGGCATCGGGCTGGACAAATCTCTCGACGATTTCCTCAACAAAAAGCTGTTTGATTTTGGCTATCAAGATCCTAACAAGATCGAAATTCACGACGGCTCCAAATCGTATTATTTGGTTCGCTCAGGCTCCGATTGGTGGGGGCCGGACGGCAAGAAACTAGATGAGGCCGCTGTCCAAACGCTCATCGGCAAGATCCGCGATTTCGCGGCAGAGAAATTCCCAGCTTCTGGCTTCACCACACCCTTACTGGAACTCACCGTCTTGTCGAACGACAACGAGCGTATGGAAAAAGTGCTGGTCGCGAAAAACGGGGAAAGGAGCATTGCGAAACGGGAAAATGAACCGGCACTTTATGAGATTTCCAGCTTCGCACTCGCGGAACTGCAGAAAGCCGCTACCGAACTCAAACCCGCCCCCGCACCAAAGAAATAGAGTAAGAAGTTGATTAAGGAAATTGGAATCAACGCACAGCACTTCCGGGCTACTGCGGACTTGAACTCGAAAAAAGCACCGTTGTACTCCAGGTTTTTCCCATGATGCGGGTAAGAATTACAGGCAGCAATTGCAGGTGGCGACAATGCGAGTCTCGTGCCTTCGCTGCTGGCTTCGCCATTGGTCAGTTCGATCCTTTGGTCAATCGTCTTGAGGTTGCGATGCGTGAGTAAGAACCGTATCTTCGATGCTCTTGGAAGGCAGCCTCGGACCTTTGGAGCAAACAGGGCGAATTCTTGAGCACTGTACAGAGGTTTGATGCTCCTCTTGAACAGGCCACTACCCGTTAGGATTTGCAAACATCCATTATGTAGAACGATCTCGCAACTCTCCCCACCGGATGGATCGCAATCACGAAACACAATCTTGGAGGTGCTCACCCCATAATCGATCTCCAACTTGACCCGCCGCTTCGGCATCGACCTATAGCGTTTCCAGAATCTCCAAGTGACCCGGGGAGGTCCATTCATTCCATTCGTGCCTCGGCGCTGATCTTGTGTGTGTCTCGCTCTCGTAACCGCCCTTAGCTGATACGTGATTCTTGGCTAGTTGCCAAGTCTCGCGACGAGCTCTCGCAGCCACGGCTGAGGCGCTACTGCGCTTCTTGCTTGCGGAGACCGCGCGACTCTTGATCGTGGGCACTTTCGGTGAACGTAATCACAATGCGCTCCCGAACGTCCGCCGGCAGAGGTCTCGCCTTTCTTGTCTTCGCATCTAAGCAAACGCCGGTTAAAAGCGTGCGTGCCGCAATTTTCCCCGTCTCTTCATTGGTCATCTCGTGCACGAAGAGAAGGGCCTTCTCGCGCACTTCCTGAAACCAAGAACGAATCGTGATTAGGTCGCCTGCCAACAACTCGCGCTTATACTCGATGCGCTGCTCCACGGCCACCATCGCAATGCCCTCTTCACGCATCCGCTTGCCGGTTAATCCGGCTGAAGCCAACAGGTGCCAGGTTGCTTCATCGAATTTCCCCGCGTACCACATGACGTTCATGTGGCCCATGTGATCGCAATGCCACGGATAAATCGTGCCGCGATGTGTAACAACGGAGTCAGCCATGATTTTGTTCATCCGCCAAGCCGAGCTGCGAGCCGCTTCTGAGCCTTGATCCGACAGAGTCATTCTGGCATAAATCGAGCCCGGCAGGATTTCGCGTGTGAAGTTACTCTCAATTGACGGCGGTCCCGGACAAGTTGGTCCTGATACGAACATGGACGGTTTAAACGGCTTACCAGGATTAGAAAGATAGGCAGCTGTCACTGAACAGAAAGCTTAGCGCCAATCTTTCACGAGACAACCCACATCAACGTCATTTGAATTGTCCGGAAGAATGGCCGTAGCTTGTACGAGGCAGCGCAAACGCCACGATGCAGCTAACCAGGGGCAATACCGCCAATACGAAGACACCTGTCTTCCGGGCCAGTGGCTCCTCCACTAAATGAGCGGGGTACCGTGACGCGTGGGTGGCGAGGAAATGGTGCTGAACCATTAGCCCACCGTCGGCGACGCTACAAAGCAAAGACTGGGCCCAGTCCCCGAGGATACGCCCTTCCCGGCGTGCTTTTTTTAGTTCCGGCCAGACCTTCTTCTTCCAATTGAGGATCTGCTCTTCATTGCGTTCTCGCGCTCGCCTCTCCGGTCGTTGTGGGCTCCAGCCCAGACCAACCAGAATTTTCCAGACATGGCCTTCGTGATAGCGAACGTTAAATTCTGCTCGAGCAAACGAGCCACACGGGGACAAGTCGACAACGGGGTCTCACAGCCGAGCCGCTACGGACCTGCGACCAAGTGTTTTTCTAACTGCTGCCGCTGCTTCTCGCTCAAGCGCGGCATGCGCCAAGCACGCCGCTTTCCGAAATGCGGACTTACCTAAGTCCGCTATCAGCAAGTTACCGAAGAACAAATATTCTGAGGCGATCTGGTACAGATACCCAAGTTTCCGATTTCGCGACAAACAAGACTTGGCAAGCCAGAATGTCCCAACGAGCCTTCCCACTCGGAACAACTTCCGATTAGCTTGTAATCCAGGAGCGATCCGAAAGTAAGGCCATCAAAAGCATCGGTGAACGCTTAAGGGCCCCACGTTACGAATAGGGGCTCCGGACGCGCGCAGCCGCTCCAGCCGCTCCTCAACGATTGGTATAGACTCTCGGTTGTGGCGCGGTGTTCATTCGCTATCCTGGTGGTGTTTGCGCGTTACCGTTTATTTCTCTACATATTCGGTGCGAAATTTTTCGCCGCCGCCTAGCTGGACGATGGCGGCACTTTCCTTCGCCGCGACGAAATGCGGGAGGCCAGCCGGAATCAGAACAAAACTGCCGGTGGGGTAGCCCTTCAGCTTTGCCGGATCGTACTTTTCGCCCATGCCGACATACCAAGTACCGTCGATTACTGTAACCAGCTCGTCCTGCGGGTGAGTGTGGGCAGCGACATGCTTCCCGGCCGGTATCTTGACGCGGTCGATCCACGCCCCGCCCTGGTTGGAATCGCCATACAGCTGCGCCCGCTGCCGGCCATCAGTGTAATAGGGCGGCGTGAACCACCGCACTTGCGCCGGCATGACTCCGACAATACCCTTATCCTTTTGACCCCTAATTAGCGTGGGCGTGATCACCACCAGGACGATGAGTGTTGCAGAAAAAAATGTCCTTCTCATTCCTCTCCCCCTGATCACAGAACCATTTTAGTGCCGCCGTGGTCGGAATCCAACGAAGAATGAATCGGCGGTGTATTGCTTTTGACGCCGCGTATGCCATGCGTGGTCGACTCCACCGCCCCGCTCCGGCGTCGGTTTCCACCGGCTCGAACCGGTGTCCGGATCGTCAACTCAATGGAGCCTGGGCTAGGTTGCATAAGGGATGCTGTTTTCTCGAGCTCGAGAATCGCCTCAACGGGCTGAGTTTCTGATTTATATAACCACGGCGAAGCGGTGGCCGCTGCTCATCTCGGGCTCCTTCGGTCCGAGCACTGTAGGGTGAACATCGAACAGTTTACTCGGGCTGTCGCGAGACCGGCGTCGTTATGGCATCACCCGTCAATATGGACTCGAGTTCCCGAGTACGCGACGCAATATAAAAGGGCGCCCCTTTTGGAGTAGGGTTTTGAGTGTTCAGCTCAACCCTTCCAGAAAGGACACCCTTTATGACTAGCAACATTAAATATATCGGCATGGATGTGCACAAGGAAAGCATCTCGGTCGCGGTGATGAATGCGGCCGGGAAGATCGTGATGGAATGCGTCATCGAAACGAAAGCGAGCATGATTCTGCAGTGTATCGACGGGCTGCGCGGGGATTTGCATGTCACGTTTGAAGAAGGAACCTCGGCCGCCTGGCTATACGACCTTCTGAAACCGCACGTGACGGAATTGATTGTCTGCGATCCACGGAAAAACGCCTCCATGAGAGAGGACAGTCAGAATGACAAGATCGACGCCCGCCGATTGGCGGAGCTACTGCGCATCGATCATCTCCATCCCGTCTATCACGGCGAACATGGCTTACGAACGCTGAAGGAGTTGGTGCGCAGTTATCTGACGGTCACGAAAGACCTCGCACGGGTCAAGACGCGAGTAAAAGCCATTTATCGAAGTTGGGCCATTCTCTGTGACGGCAAGCAAGTCTATGCCGCTTGCCATCGTGCCGAGTGGCTAGAGAAGATCAACGAACCTGGAGTGCGCCGGCGGGCGGAGTTTTACTACCAGCAACTGGATGCGCTGAGAGTGTTGCGCCAGGGAGTGCGGCGCGAGTTGCTAGTGGAGTCAGCCTCGCCGCGCTGCCTCGATGGCGGCGACGTCGATCTTCTTCATCGTCATCATCGCCTCGAAGGCACGCTTTGCCTCACCGCCACCAGCCGCAAGCGCATCGGTTAGCGCGCGCGGGGTGATCTGCCAGGAGAGGCCCCAACGGTCCTTGCACCAACCGCACTGGCTTTCCGTGCCGCCATTGCCGACAATCGCGTTCCAGTAACGGTCCGTCTCGTCCTGATTCTCTGTCGCGATCTGAAAGGAAAAGGCCTCGGTGTGCCTGAACGCCGGACCGCCATTGAGACCCAGGCAGGGAATGCCCAGGACGGTGAACTCCACCGTCAGCACATCGCCCTTCTTGCCGCCCGGATAGTCACCGGGAGCCTCGTGAACAGCGGTAACGTTACTATCCGGAAAGCTGACGGCGTAGAAGCGCGCCGCCTCATGCGCGTCCTTGTCGAACCAGAGGCAGATCGTGTTCTTTGGTTTCATTTTCGTTTGCTCCTTGTGCTCGATCAGGGCGAACGCCGCGGTCTATTCGTTGGTCCGTATCAGTGATCTACCAGTTGATCTGCCGATGTGCTACGGCCAACTCAAATTCGTCGCCGCCCGTCCTGCCCTTCTGAATCTATCACCGGCAGAGATCGACTTCGAGATCCAAAGCATTGACAGGCCAATTTCCGACACCAATCGCAGCTTCTGGCAAAAGCCGTATCCGTCGTATGGATTTCAAGTTTCCGAGTACGCGACCTTCCAGCCGATCGTC
>Ga0126379_10000297_pt1 | contig 26847 bp, 22 predicted proteins | sample PanSoiMetPlot_24_FD_92640 | JGI IMG/M metagenome (GOLD analysis project Ga0126379, IMG submission 92640) | Tropical forest soil microbial communities from Panama - MetaG Plot_24 | ecosystem: Environmental > Terrestrial > Soil > Tropical forest > Bulk soil | place: Panama | collected 2016-02-17
ACGCCAGGGGCGGTCGCAACGCCTTGGCAGGAACCTGCCGCCACGCCAATGGCCGCGCCGTTCACGTTGAACTTCAGCACGCCGGTCTGGTCGTCGCAGAAAGCGCGAACACCGGTGGTCTGGAACGTGGTCGGCCATGCGTTCACTTCGAAGCCGTTGTAGATGCCGCCCACCAGCAGCGTACCGGCAGCATTGAACTGGTAGCCGCTCTTGGTGAACGGAGCCTGGCTCAAAAGTGGGTCGATCAAGCAAGCTGCGGTGGAAACCGCGTTCACGCAGGGAGCAGGTCCGCCGAGAGACTGCAAGTTAACGGAATAACCGCTTCCCCAGCTCGATTGGTACGTTACTTCTGCAGTGCCGATCGTGCGCACCGAGCCCACGGCAGACGATTCGTTGGCCGCAATCTTCGAACGCAGCAAGTTCGGGATGGCGATAGCCGCGATGATCAAAATGATCGCCACGACGATCAAGAGTTCGATAAGAGAGAAACCCTTCTGTTTCTTCATGCTATCTCCTTAGGATTTGAGGTGCCAGAAGCACTTGCCGAGAGATCAGGCATGTCGGTGGCCAATCTCGGTCGCGGGCCCAAAACCCGTCCCTACGGCCACATCATGCAGAAGATAAAGGACTTACGTTTGCTTTGCGCAACGAGGTCAGCGCCGGCAGGTCCCAAAATGGAGAAGAACCTTTTTCGTCGACACTTTTTGTCACCTCTCGCCATCACAATGCGTCAGAGCGCCCGACCTGACCTCTTCGATCTTCTGCAGATTTTGGCCAACGGAAAGGCAAGTCCGTCGTGGTTGGGCCCTAGAGGCTGTGTTTCTTGGCGTAATGCCGGAAAGAGCGGTAAGTGATTTTGAGGAATTCTGAAGCTCGGGTGCGAACGCCGCCTGCCTTTTCGAGCGCGGCTTGCAAATACAATCGCTCGGTGGTGGCGACCACCTTTTCAAAGTCCACCCCGTTGTCCGGTATTTCGACTCCCTGGTTCCCTCCGGCGGCCAAGGAAGAGGCGCTTCCATAACCCAGAATACGGTCCGGCAGCCCGCGCGCAGAAATCTCTTTGCCAGTTTCCAGGGCCACGGCCCGCTCCATGGTGTTTTCCAGCTCTCTTACGTTCCCTGGCCAGTCGTAGGCTTCAAGCTTGCTCATCGCTTCCGGAGATATGCCTTCAATGGGTTTCTCCATGGTCCTCCTGAAGCGTTCCAGGAAGTGGCGGGCCAATAGCGGGATGTCTTCGCGCCGTTCGCGCAAAGCTGGAACTTGAATGGGAATCACGCTAAGGCGGTAATAGAGATCCTCGCGGAAATGACCTTCGGCTATTTCCTTTTCAAAGTTTTTGTTTGTGGCGGCGATGATGCGCACATCGACGTCCGACTCTTCCGTGCTGCCAATGGGCCGGACTTTGCCTTCCTGCAAAACGCGGTACAGCTTCACTTGCATGGTCAAGCTCATATTACCGATTTCGTCCATAAACAACGTTCCGCCGTGCGCCGCTTGGAACAGTCCTTGCCGGTTCTCGTTGGCTCCCGTGAAAGAACCTTTCATATAACCGAAAAGCTCAGACTCCAGCAGCGTTTCCGGGAAGGCGCCGCAATTGATGGTAATAAACGGCGCTTGCGCGCGAAGGCTGTTTTCATGAATCGCGCGTGCCACTAACTCTTTTCCGGTGCCGCTTTCGCCGGTGATCAGCACGCGGCTCGACTGCGGAGCAACGGTTTGAATCAAATCGAAAATCGCTCGCATTTTCGGACTTTGTCCGATGATGTTGTCGAGCCCGGTGAGGCGGCGCAGCTCCCGACGCAGGTAGCCCGCCTCCTTCTTCCACCTGAGACTTTCGGAGACCTCCTGGACGGCACGGCGCAATTGATCGATGTGATTGTGATCCTTAATGACATAGCGGTCGGCGCCGGAGTTCAGCGCGGCGATGGCGGTGTCCAGCGCCGGGAGCGCGGTCATCAGCACGAAAAAGGAATCGGGAGCAATTTCCTTCGTGAATTTCAGCAGGCTAACGCCATCTTCTCCGGGCATGCGAATGTCGGAAATAATGATGTCGAAAATCTGCGATTCCAGTTTTCGCTTGGCGGCCTCGACGCTGTTGGCCACTTCCACGCGGTGGCCTTCCTTGCGAAAAGTAATCTCGAGCAGCTCGCAAATCGACTTTTCGTCGTCCACGACGAGAATGTGCGGCAGTTCTTTTCCGGTCTCTTTCGTGGCGGTTTTTGTCCCCTGCATAACGCCTCACGCAACGCGCGGCAATTCAACGATGAATTCTGCGCCGCGGTCTTTCTCGGAAATCACGCTGATTTTTCCGCTATGGGCCTGCACAATTTGATAGACGATCGAAAGTCCAAGTCCGGTACCGCCTTCGAATCCAGACTGCAGCGGCTCAAAAATCTTAGCCTTTTGCTTGGGATCCAGGCCGATCCCCGTGTCGCGAAAGGCAATGCGCAGCCAGAAGGGATAAGGCTCCAGCCTAACCGTGAGCGTGCCCCCGGCAGGCATGGCGCGTAGCGCGTTGTCGCAGAGATTCCAGAACACCTGTTTGATCTTGTTAGCATCCACGCGCGCGCGCAATTCCTGGCCGTTGAAGGCACGAACGATCTGAAATTTGGAGCCGACTTCCGGCTTCTTCTCCATCAACGTTAGCGTCTCGTCCAAGAGCGCTCGGACGTCCGCTTCCTGAAACTGATAGGTCTTCTCCCTCGAATAGTTCAGAAAATCGGTAATAATATTATTCAGCCGCTCGGATTCGCGGCTGACGATGTTCACGAGCTGCTTCTCATCGTCTTCGAGCGGAACCAGACGAGCCAGCTCTTTTACTGCGCCGGCCATTGCCGTCAACGGTTGCCGGATTTCGTGAGCGATGGCCGCGGAAAGCCGTCCGAGCGCCGCCATTCGCTCTTTCGTGGCCACTTCCTGCTCGAGACGGCGCAACTCTGTCAGATCCTGAAAGTTGAAGACAAATCCGCTGCGTTCTTCCGTTCGCAAGCGGAGCGGCGACACACTGATTCCCAGGTATCGGGCTTCGCCCTGCGGAGTGCGGAAGTCGATCTCTTTTCGGAGCGAAAGCCTCTCCACGTTGGGATACTGTCCGGGCAGCCAAAAATCCTGGTTCAAGTCCTGCAGTTTTTTGCCGCGAATGTCGGCGAACCGGTATCCAAGAATGTCTTCTCCCGTGCGATTCAACAGCAGGATGCCACCGCTCAGGTCCGTTGTAATCAAACCGCCACGCATGGAGTGGATGATGTCTTGCGTGAAATCCTGAAGGCTGAGAAGTTCTTCGCGCTTTTCCTCGAGTTCGCGGCCTTTGCTGCGGAGGGAATGGACAAGCAGGCTGGCCAGATACGCAACGGCCAGAAACCCCAGAAGATTCATGACCAGCCAAGTACGCAAGTTCTCCACGGGCGGGAGGGCCGTGGAAGTCCGCGGCAACTTCCCGGTAAAGGCCAACAGGGTCATGGCGGCAAGCAGCGAAAAGCAAATGGCCGCGTTGATGAACGCGACGCGGCGGGAAAACACGATGCTACCTACGATGATGACCAGCAAATACAGCGAAATGAAGTAGCTTTCCTGCGAGCCGGTCAGGTAAACCAGGAGCGTCACCATCACGACGTCGCCCGCCACCTGCACGCCTCCATGCCAGGGCGCTTGAGGGAGCCACCGGAGGAGAATCAGGTGAAGGATTCCAAGGGTGATCCAACTGACAATTAAAGTGAGAAAGAAGCGATTGGCGCTCAGTCCTGGCACATACTGAGGCCAAACGATGGCAACTGTCAGAATGAGCGTAATGGTGAGAAGGCGGACTCGCGCCAGCCATTCCAGCCATGCTCTCGTCGCAAAACTCTGGTCCATGGTCTCCCCGCGCCCCCACACACGCGTTCAGGGCATTCCGAGTCCAGGCAGGAATCAGAGGGCGGAAAGTTGCTTGCCGCCCTCTGCAGAGGTTTTTGACGGCGCAGGCGCAGCCCGGCTTAGTGATTGGCAAGCTTTCCGATGAGCGAGAACAGCGGCAAGTACATGGAAACAACCACGCCGCCGACCACCAAGCCTAGAAACACAATCATGATGGGTTCGAGAGCGGTTAGCAAGTCTTTCACCGCCGCGTCCACTTCCTCTTCGTAGAAGTCGGCGATCTTCTGCAACATGGCGTCCATTGCGCCGGTCTGTTCGCCGACCGCAATCATCTGGGTCACCATGCCCGGGAACACTTCGCTTTCCTTCAAGGGCTCGGTGAGAGACTTGCCTTCCTCGAGCGACTTTCTGACCTTCATCAAAGCTTTCTCGACGACGGCGTTGCCCGCGGTTCTGGCGGTGATGTCCAGGCCTTCGAGGATGGGCACGCCGCTGGAGATCAACGTTCCCAACGTTCGAGTAAAGCGGGCCACGGCAATCTTCCTCATCAGGACACCCATGACCGGCAGCTTAAGAACGATGGTGTCCAAAACCATGCGGCCCTGCGGGGTGCCATACCAGACTTTCAACCCGACAATGCCTCCGACAAAGGCCGCAAAAATCAGGAATCCGAAGATGCTTCCGATGAAATGGCTGAGTGCGATGACGATTCGCGTGGGGAGCGGAAGGTCCACACCAAGGCCGGCAAACAATGTCGCGAAAATCGGAACGACTTTCCAAAGAAGCAGAGTGATGACGCCGGCAGCGACGGTCAAGACGCCGACCGGGTAGACCAGGGCCGATTTCACGGCGCGCTGCAGCTTGACGTTTTTTTCGATGTACGCCGAAAGCCGCTGAAGAATAGTGTCGAGAATACCGCCCGTTTCGCCCGCTTCGACCATGTTGACGTACAGGGCGTCGAACACTTTCGGGGAGCTGCGCATCGCGGTCGAAAGGGTAGCGCCGCCTTCCACCTGCGCGCGGGTGCCGGTCAAGACTTTTTGAAAGGTCTTGTTCTCCTGCTGGCTGGCAAGAATCTCGAGACACTGCACCAGCGGAAGACCGGCGTCAATCATGACCGAGAATTGCCGCGTAAAGATGGCAAGTTCTTTCGAATTGACGCCTCCGCCAAATGTGGGGATGTTGAACTCCTTCCCCTTTTCGGTCATTTTTGTGGCGGTAATCTGCTGGCGCTTCAAGATGCTCGCCAGTTCCGTCTTGTTCGCCGCGGTCATCACGCCGCTAACGCTGGAGCCGCTGCGGCTCGTTCCCTGGTATTTATAATCCGGCATGACTGCCTCCTAATCCTTTTGCGCTCTCTGGCCCTTCGCTACTCAGCCAATGGTTAGCGCCTCACCGGAACCGGCACTTTTGCGCCGTTGCCAATAGTTGCCACGCCCCGGTTAATCATGTCCTGGAGTTCGTCGGGGTTCGACGAACGGGAAAGCGCCAGGTCCAGCGTAATCAACTTCGAAAAATAAGCGTTGGCCAGACCTTGGTTGAAAGTCTGCATGCCGGTTTGTCCGGTACCTGTCTGCATCGCGGAATAAATCTGGTGGATCTTGTCCTCGCGGACCAGGTTGCGGATGGCCGCTGTGGGTATGAGAATTTCCATAATCATGGCGCGGCCACGGCCGTCCGCGCGCGGCAGAAGCGCCTGACACAGAATCCCTTCCAGAACCAGGGAGAGCTGCGCGCGAATCTGCGGCTGCTGGTGCGCCGGAAAGACGTCAATAATACGGTTAATCGTCGACGACGCGGAGTTGGTGTGCAGCGTCGCGAAAGTCAAGTGACCGGTCTCCGCAATACGCAGCGCCGATTCGATAGTCTCCAGGTCGCGCATTTCGCCGATGAGCACCACGTCCGGGTCTTCGCGCAGCGCGGCGCGAAGTGAGTTCGCGAAGGAATGCGTGTCGGCGTGGACTTCGCGCTGATTCACCAGGCAGCGCTTGTGGTTGTGCAGAAATTCGATGGGATCCTCGATGGTGATCATGTGCTCGTCGCGCTCGCTGTTGATTTTGTCGAGCATGGCGGCGAGTGTCGTGGACTTTCCGGAGCCGGTTGGCCCGGTGACGAGGACGAGCCCGCGCGGCTTGTCACAGAGACCCTTTACGACCGCGGGGAGTCCGAGAGCGTCAAATCCCTTGATGTCCCAGGGAATGGTACGGAACACCGCGCCGACGGCGCCGCGTTGGTTGAAGCAGTTTCCGCGGAAACGCGCCAGGTTCTTCAAACCGAAGGAAAAGTCCAGCTCCAGGTTCTCTTCAAAGCGATGCTTTTGCGCGTCGGTCAGCACACTGTAAGCGAGAGACTTGGTGTCCGCGGCGGTAAGCGGCGGCATGTCCAGCGGACGGAGCTTGCCATGCACGCGCACGCGCGGGGCGCTGTTCGTGGTGATATGGAGGTCGCTTCCCCCCATTTCAATCATCTTCTTCAGCAATTCACTCAGCGTAATTCCGGCCATCCGTCACCCTCAATTCTAAAGGACCGTTTCGCGCAGCACTTCTTCCATGGTCGTGAGCCCTTGCGCCACTTTGAGCAGGCCGCTGCGGCGCAGCGTGATCATTCCCTGCTCGATCGCCTTCTTCTTCAGCTCCAATGCCGAAGCCCCGACGAGAATGAGTTCTCGCAACTCGTCGTTGATTTCCATGACTTCGTACAAGCCGGTGCGGCCTTTGTAGCCGCGCTTGCCGCAAGTGGTGCAGCCTCTGCCATGATAGATCTTGGTGGTTTTCGCTTCTTCCGGCGTGTAGCCCGCATCGATCAGCGCCTGCTCCGGGACCTGCAGCTCTTCCTTGCAATTCGTGCAAATGCGCCGCACCAGACGCTGCGCGCAGATCAAGTTCACACTCGTGGCCACGAGAAACGGCTCGATGCCCATGTTCATCAAGCGGCTGATGGTGGAAGGCGCGTCGTTGGTGTGCAGAGTGGAAAGCACCAAGTGACCGGTCAAGGCAGCCTTTACGCCGATTTCCGCCGTTTCAAAGTCTCGGATCTCACCGACGAGAATGATGTTGGGATCCTGGCGGAGGAAGGCGCGGAGAGCCGCGGCAAAGTTCAACCCAATCTGCTCTTTCATCTGCACCTGGTTGATTCCGCCCAACTGAAACTCGACGGGATCTTCCGCGGTCATGATGTTGGTGTCTACGGTATTCAAGGTAGCTACGGAGGAGTACAGCGTGTTTGTTTTTCCAGAGCCGGTGGGACCCGTCACCAGCACCATCCCGTAGGGCTTCATGATGTTGCGCTGGAATTTTTCGAGGGACTGCGTTTCGAAACCGAGCTTGGTCATGTCCAGGCGCAGGTTTTCCTTGTCCAGCAACCGCAGGACGATCTTTTCGCCGTAAAGCGTTGGGACCGTGGACACACGGAAGTCCAATTCCTTTTTCTTCCCCTCTGCCCGGTACTTGATCATGATGCGGCCGTCTTGCGGTAGGCGCTTTTCCGCGATGTCCAACTTGGCCATAATCTTCATACGACTGGTGATAGCATCCTTTAAGCGCATGGGTGGAGACATGACGGTCTGGAGTTGACCGTCAACTCGAAAGCGCACGCGCAATTCCGTCTCATACGGCTCAACGTGAATGTCACTGGCGCCGCGCTTCACCGAATCCGTCAGAATCAGGTTCACCAGCTTGATGATGGGAGCTTCTTCCGCCGCTTTTTCCAGGGTGGCGGCGTCCAGTTCGGACTCTTCGGCAGCAAGCTCGAGTTCCTGGTCCTCTTCGACCAGGTCTTTCATCAGATTGCTGAGCTCTTCTGTGTTGGAGGACGCGCCGCCATAAAAACGCGTAATGGCGTCGCCGATGGCCGCCTCGGACGCCACGACGGGTTCCACATTGAAACCGGTCATGAACTTGATGTCGTCCATGGCGAAGACGTTCGTGGGATCCGTCATCGCAATCGTGAGAACGGAACCCACGCGCGACAACGGAATGACCTGATAGCGCGTGGCGGTGTCCTGAGGAATCAGCTTGATAACGTTGGGATCGATTTCGTAGTACTTGAGGTTAATCGAGGGGACGCCGTACTGGCGGGAGAGCACACCGGTAATATCGTCATCGGTGATAAAGCCCATTCTGGTAAGGCAGCTCCCCAGCTTGCCGCCATTAGCGCGCTGGAACTCCAGCGCTTTCTGGAGCTGGTCCTGGGTTATCAGGCTTTCTTTGACCAGTATTTCGCCGAGACGGACGGACATCCGCAGTACTCCCTCGAGGGGCTTGCACCCATCGCCAACCTTAACAAATGATGATGAAGAGCGGAGTCAGAATTTCTTTTGCCGTTTTGAAATGGCTAACACTGTCCGCACGGGCAGGTTTTTGCCACGCTGGGACAGGTGGAAATCTTGACTTGCTTCCTCAGGATGCTATCTTGCCAGAGAGATGCGCGAGCGTATATCAGGTATCAATTTTCGTGAGCCGCGTGGCCGGCGGAATGAAGGCGGCGGCGCGGATCGTAGTGGCGATACAAACGAGGGCCACTCTTGCGACGGAGGATGCTCGCATTCTACACACGGTATGAGGCGGATTGACGAATGAGCCATCTGGAGTCCAAACAGCGCTGGGTCCTGGGCATCGGCGGAATCCTCCTGACGATGCTGCTTGCTGCTGTTTTTATGTTCGGTTCGTTGGACGTTCCCTTCCACCCAAGAAGCTGGCGCGAAGTGATGGCGTTGTATGCGGTATCGAGCTTCGTCACCGCCGCGCTTTTGGTCTTTCTCCTGATTTTGGGGCGCACGACGCTGCGCCTATGGGTGGAGCGGAGCCGCGAACAACTTGGCGCCCGGTTCAAAACTAAGATGGTTGTCGGCGCGATGGCGCTTTCTCTCCTGCCGATCGTGTTCATGTTTATCGTCAGCTATTCGCTGATCAATCGAAGCCTGCTACTGTGGTTTCCTAAACCGCTGGAAATCGCCTCAAAAGAAACACAAGACCTCTTGCACGACCTCGGCCGCACGCAACTGCCCCGGCTTCGCGGACTGGCTCTGCAAGCGCAGTCAGAAACACAACGCTCTGGTGAGGACTTCCTGCAACACGTGTTCGCAAAAGGCGCCGATGCCGTCTGGATTCTCGATCAAAACGGAAAAGTAATCCGCGGGGGAACTGTTTGCGAGAATCAGCCGGAGGATCGGCGAGGCGCACTCTGTGTGGAATCCGTTGTACCGGCAGAATACCTGAGGTCGTTGCAGAGCGGTGTTGAGGTATGGCAAGCAGGACGGAGAAACTACTTCGCTGCGCGCGTGCAGAATTTCGACAATGGAAAGCCTGCCGGATTCATCGTAGCCGCCCACCGGACGAGCCCTGATATACTGACGCGTCTCTCCACCATTGAGTCCGAAACGCAAGAGTATTACCAGGCAAAGCGGGATCTTCGCGCGCTCAAGCGCCAGATGCTTCTCATTCTTCTCTTTTTTACGGTTCTCCTTCTGTCCGCTGTGATGTGGGTTGCGCTGTTCCTCGCGAAGCAAGTCACTGTGCCCATTCAGGCGCTTGCAGAAGGAACGCGCGAAGTTTCTTCCGGCAACTTCGATTACCAGGTTCCGGAGCAGGCGCAGGACGAGCTTGGTTTGCTGGTGCGCTCGTTCAACACCATGACCACGCAACTGCGCGACAGCCGCGCACAGATCGATGAGTTTACCCGCAGCCTCCAGCAGGCGGTTCAGGAACTGGAGCGGAGGCGGCAATTGATGGAAACCGTGCTCGAGAACATTCCAACCGGCGTGATTTCCCTGGATAGTTCGGGCACGATTCTGCGGATGAACACTTCCGTTTCGCGCATGTTTGGCATTCAGGAGCCGGGCCCGCAATCTCTGGAGGGATTGCTCGGCGAGGACGGTTCTCGCACCATTCATCACCTGATGCGCAGGTCGCTGCGTATGGGAGTGGTATCCCGAGAGATGGAAACAGTGGCTGCCGGGCGCGTGCTGCACCTGGCGGTTACCGTAAGTTCGCTCGGACCACGCCGGGCAAACACCGGCTACGTGCTCGTGTTCGATGATTTGTCGGAGTTGCTCCGTTCTCAGAAAACCGAAGCGTGGCAGGAAGTGGCGCAGCGCATCGCACACGAAATCAAGAACCCGCTGACGCCGATTCAGCTCTCGGCCCAGCGGCTCTCGCGATTCCTAGAGAAACGCGATGCCTCGCAACCGGGAACTTGCCCTGACCCGGAATTGGTGAACCTCGTTCAGGAGTGTTCCCGCTTGATTGAACGAGAGGTCGCCTCGCTGGCTTCCCTGGTCAACGAGTTCTCGCAATTTGTCCGCTTCCCAGTGGCTAAACTTACATCGGCCAGCGCCAATAGGATCGTCCAAGAAGCGGTCGAGGTTTTCTCTGGAAGGCTCGAAGGCATTACGCTCAAAGCCATCTTGGCGGAGAACCTTCCCATGATTCGCGCAGACGCCGGGCTGATCCGCAGCGTAGTTGTAAATCTCATCGACAATGCCGCGGAAGCCTTGGAGAATTCCTCGTTTCGGGAGATCACCGTTTCCACGAAATCGCTCACCGACGCCGAAGCGGTGGAAATTTCGGTGGCGGACACGGGGCGGGGCATCTCACCGGAAGACAAAGACAGACTTTTTCTGCCGCATTTTTCCACTAAGGACCGCGGCACGGGCCTTGGACTGGCTATCGCCGCGCGCATTATCGCGGAGCACGGCGGTAGCATCCACGTCGAAGATAACTTCCCGGTGGGAGCGCGCTTCGTCATCGAATTGCCCGTTGCGGAATTGACGCCTGCCGCCGTTGCCGGCCACAGCGGGTCCAGCACGGCTCTATGACTCCGCGGCCACACCTCCTCATTGTTGACGATGAAGCGGGGATTCGAGAATCGCTTTCCTCCATTCTCAAAGACGAGGGTTATCAAGTGGAAGCGGTCGGATCCGCCGAGGAAGCGTTGGAACGCTCGGCGGCCGGCGATCTGGAGGTTATTCTTCTTGACGTCTGGCTTCCGGGTATTGACGGCCTCGAAGCGCTAAGCCGCATTCAAGCGCTGCCGCAGCCGCCGGCGGTCATTATGATTTCCGGCCACGGAACCATCGAGACGGCTGTGCGCGCCACGAAGCTTGGCGCATTCGACTTCATCGAGAAGCCTCTTTCGCTCGAAAAAATCATCGTGCTGGTGCGCAACGCCATCCAGCAGCGCCGCCTCGAAGAAGAAAACTTGCTTCTGCGTAACGAATTGGGACATCGCTACCAAGTCATTGGCGACAGCGTGCCCATGAAAGCTCTGCGCCAGCAGATCGCGGTGACCGCTCCCACGAACGGTCGAGTCTTGGTTTACGGCGAAAGTGGAACCGGAAAAGAGCTGGTAGCTCACGCGTTGCACGCCGCCAGCTTGCGCGCGAAGGGCCCCTTTGTAGAAGTCAATTGCGCGGCCATTCCCGAGGAGCTCATCGAGTCCGAACTCTTCGGGCACATCAAAGGAAGCTTTACGGGCGCCACCGAAGACAAGATCGGCAAATTCCAGAAAGCTGATGGCGGGACTCTCTTCCTCGATGAAATTGGCGACATGAGCCTGCGCACTCAGTCGAAAGTACTTCGGGTCCTCGAGGAACAGCGTTTCGAACGTGTAGGCTCCAACGTCGCTTCGAACGTGGACGTGCGTGTAATTGCCGCGACAAACAAGCATCTGGAGGAGGAAATCGCACGCGGCGCCTTTCGCCAAGACCTGTTTTACCGGCTGAACGTGATTCCTTTTTACGTTCCGCCGCTGCGGGACCGCAGGGAGGACATACCGACGTTAGCGAACTATTTTCTGAGGGAGTTCAGTTCCGCGTATGGCAAGAAAACCCGCGAACTCAGCGAGGCAGCCATGGAAGTCTTGCTGCGCTATCCCTGGCCGGGAAATGTTCGCGAACTCCGGAATCTCGTGGAGCGGCTGGTCATCATTTGCCCCCTGGCGCGCATCGAGCCGCATCACCTTCCCCCCGAACTGTTTCGGGGTGTTGCGGAAAGTCCTCATCATCCTTATTCGACGCTACACGAAGCGCGCAGCGCCTACGAACGCGAGTTCATTCTTCGTAAGCTGCAAGAAAACCGCTGGAACATGACGCAAACCGCTACCGCGCTCGGGCTCGAGCGCAGCCACCTTTACCGCAAAATGAAATCCCTGGGAATCGCCGCCCCCGACTAGACTTGGGGGCAGTTAACTCAATCAACCTCAACCTGTTCTTTTCCCCTTTCCAAACCGCTCACTTCGGGTACAATCGCGCCAACCTGTGGCTGGAAGCTAAAGCGAGCCTTTTTCAACAGGCTTAGTGACGGTGCCCTCTTTACGGTGTCATGCCTTGTCAACACGGGGTCCGGGTCCATACGGCCAGACTCGATGTACGCTCATTGAAGGAGACCAAGTGCAACATATCACTTTGACTCTGTTTGCCGTTTTCGTTGCCGTGGTGCCCTCTGCGGTATCGCAAACCATCACAAATAACCCGGCAACTTCCTCCTCGGTGCAGGCATCGCCGTCTTCCTATTTGTTCCCGCGCAATTGGATAAGAGGTTACACGGATTTTGCCGTTGCGCCGGCGCACAACGAGCCCGATCTTGGGCGCTGCATGTACCCTCAACCTGGGAGCGCCGGCGGTACGGCTTCGCAGTGTACCGCCTACGCTCGCTACCTCTTCGGCGGGTATGTGGAAGTCCAGCCTTTGGCGCGCACGCCGCTGCGTCACCTCTTTTTCTTCTTTGAGCCACGATTCAGTTTCGGAAGGAACATTCCTCAGCTCAGCTATGAGGAGTCCATGGAGCCCATAGCTTATGACCGCGCGATCGGAGCCGCGTTCCAATTACCGCGAAATCTTGAGCTCCGCCTCACCCAGCACCAGGTTGACTACCTCGGCCGATACGGCCGGTCCCTAGGCCCAGCCGATCTTCGCACGACGGGCCCGTACGGGCTATACACCACCGTCTCCGTGCGTTGGACTTTCGGTGGATATGGCCGAAACGGCGCTCCTGTTGCCTACTAGCTCGGCAACGAATGCTTGGCAGTCGGCTTGTTTATCCGGCTCAACAGGGCGCGTGGGCTCATTCTGATCACTCTTCCATGGTGCCTTCTTCATCTCCGGCTGCAGTCATCCCCTCGAGCTGGTGGCGCCAATCCAGTTCGCGCACCTTCTGAGGATTTTCGCGCCAGTTCGGCGCCACTTTGACGTATAGGCCAAGATAGATTTTTGTGTCCAGAATCGCTTCCAGTTCCTTACGCGCTTCCGTCCCGATCTTCTTGATCGTTTCGCCCTTGTGGCCAATCAGTATTTTCTTCTGAGAATCTCGCTCCACGTTCATGAGCGCTTCGATGCGCAGCAGCTTTTGCCTCTCTTCAAATTTTTCCACAGACACTGCGAGGGCGTAGGGCACTTCGTGGTACATCACTTGAATCGCTTTTTCGCGGATGATTTCCGCCGCCAGGAAGCGCTTCGGCTGATCCGTCACCTGATCTTCTGGAAAGTACGGCTCGCCCTCCGGCAACTGTTTCATAATTTCCTGAAGCAGTTCGTCGCAGCCAGAGCCCTTGAGCGCGGAAATCGGCAAGATGCTTGCAAAATCGACAGCCTTTGCGTACGAATCGATCAGTGGAAGCAGCTTCGCTTTCGGCACACGATCAATCTTATTCAGCGCAAGAATCGTTTTGCCGCCGAATCGGCGAGCCTTCGCCAGCAACAAGTCGTGGCCGTACAGCTTGCCTGTCGAGGCACGTTCGGCACGACTTGCGTCCACCATAAGCAGCAGGACGTCGATTCCCTCCAGCGCCGCGGCCACCTCTTGCATCATCTGCCTTCCCAGTGCGGAATCGGCCTGGTGCAAGCCGGGTGTATCAATGAAAACAACCTGGCCTTCCGGCTTCGTGACGATCCCTTGAATGCGGTTCCTGGTGGTTTGCGGCTTCGATGTGACGATCGCGATTTTCTGCCCGACCAGGCGATTGACGAGCGTGGATTTTCCAGTGTTCGGGCGCCCAACGATGGCCACAAATCCGGAGCGAAAGACCCGCTTTTTCCTGGCGTTTTCCTTTTCCGGCATGGTTTTGTCGACATCCTGGCTTGCGGCGGAAGCGGCCCGGTCCGTCATCCCGAATCCCCGCGCCCACACTAAGAATTGTCGCTGGGTGAGGGATCTGCTTTTCGGTTTGCGGGAGCCGGACTGCGGATACTAACAGAGCCTTTCCGCCATCAAGGTTTCACGATTGGCAGCTCCAAAGCGCTGGGATGCGCCGAATCGTGCAGCAAAGTAATGTGCGCCGTCTTCGCATCCTTCGCCATTTCTGCCGCCACCACTCCGCCGCTATTGTAATTCTTTTCCGTGGCAGTCGAATTGATGCTGCTCACAATCAATCGCAGCCTGCTCCCTTTCGCAATGCGCCGCGAGAAGAAAGTGAAATTGTCAAAGACGTATTTCTCCGTCGCTCCCACCGGCACCGGCTTCGCTTCGCGAAGGGATTCACGGTATCTCGCGCGCATGCTTGCGCCCGTGAGCGACACGCATCCTCCATCCGGCAAAATCTCAAACAAATCCGCCTGCAAGTCCGTGTCGGGCACGTCCATCTTCAGCCACAAGGTCAGCTTTGCAAATCCCGTTATCTCCGTGGCCTCCGCAACCGGTTCGCTGTGATACACCACGCCCTCGCCGAACAAATTCATCGCCGCGCGTTGAGACGTCAGCGGGGCGGGATCGTCCTCCGGCTCTGAAACGCCCGGCCGCGTATCGAGGGGATCGTAAGTCCACGAGTCCGTCGCGGCTGCCGCGGTACCTTTCCCTTCAGCCAAAACACCGGAGTGAAATACATCGGCCGCCGTGCCATTCGAGCTTAGGTAAAACGTCTTCGCCGCATTCGAAATGCTCTCGAGACGGTCCGCGTACTTCCATTCCTCCGCGCCAACCAGGTAGTAGGCCACGCGCTTCTTCAAGAACTCCGGTTTTGCTCCGCCCTTCATCGCCCAGTCGTACCACTCCGTGTGTAGCTTGTTCAGGTCGAGCACGCTTGCCGAGCCAAATTTCAGTCCGCCGACTTCCGCCTTTGGCGTACGCGTCCCCGCATGGTCCCATGGACCGATAATCAGGTAATGCTTAGCTTTCGCTTCCGGGGTTCCATACTGCATGTGCCGCCTGTAATAGGTAAAAGCGCCGGGCTGATCCCCGTCGTAATGCCCGGTGATGGTCAGGATGGGGACACTGATTTTTTTGTACTGCTCCGGCGAGGGCACCATCGCGTCGTAAAATGCATCCGGGGTAGGATGCGCCAGCCACTTCTGAAACACCGCCGAAGGATTGCCCGCCGTCTTGTCGTAAGTTTGAAACGCAGCGTGAGACATATACATCTCGCGCATCTTAGCGCCCCAAAAGCTGCTGGTTCCAAAAAGGTTCGCGTTACTCGTCACCCCGCTGGTGAACGTCAGCCATTGCATATCGTAGGGCCCAAAAATGTTGTATTGAAAAGGAAAATCCACACCTGGATGCGCCGCAGCCGCCGGAACGATCGTCGCAAGGCGCGGCGGAAACTCCTTTAGCACAGTCCATTGGTCGAATCCGGCGTAGGATCCGCCCCACATCGTCACCTTTCCATTGCAATACGGCTGGTTCGCCAGCCACTCCACGACGTCGTATCCGTCGCGGCCTTCATTTTCGAACGGCCAGAACTCGCCGCCCGAATTGCCGCGCCCGCGCACATCCACCAGCGCGTAGACGTAGCCGTGCTTCGCAAAATACACCGCGCGGTCCGTGTACGAGTCGCCAATATAGGGCGTGAACGTGAAAATCACCGGCAGCGGCCCTTTCTGCCCGTGCGCCGTGAACACCGTGGCGTTCAGTTTCACTCCGTCGCGCATAGGAATCTTCACGGCCCACTGCAAATCCACAGCGGGCTCTTCCATCGTCTTCTGTTGTGCGCGACTGCCCGCAGGCCCGATCCAAGCAAACGCAGCAAGAACCGCCGCAGCCACAGAAAGACCTTTCGATGTCACACGGAACATCTCTTGTCCTCCGCTAGGAATTGCTTGATTACGCCTGGCCCGGAGCCCACTACGTTTCCGCGATTTTACTTCTTGCCGGAACCGCCTTCATCTGTTTGCGGATGCGCACCCGCAATACTTTCCGCTGGTTGGCTTCCACCACTTCGAAGCGGTGCCCTTCCATATCGATCTTGTCGCCGGGCGCCGGCACTTTGCCGCTCACATGGCTCAAAAGCCCCGCAAGAGTAGTCACCGTTTCATCCGCTTGCTCGCCAAAATTCACGCCCAGCAATTCCTCCACCGCATCAATCGCCATGCTACCGCGCATCACCAGGCCGCCATCCTGCTCACGCACTACGTCGGGCGCGAGTGGCTTTCCATGGTTGCCGCTTTCGCCCACAATTTCTTCCACCAGGTCTTCGATCGTAGCGATGCCAGCAACGGTTCCGTGCTCGTCTATGATGACCGCCAGCGAATGCCCCTTCTGCCGCATCTCGCGCAACAAATCCGATCCAATCTTGGTTTCCGGCATGAACAAAACCGGCTTCACAAGCTCGCGCACTTTCCCTCGGGGCAAATCCTGATCCGCAATCTGCAAAAGGTCCTGCGCATAAACAACGCCCAAAATATCATCCAGCGATTTCTCGAACACCGGGATCTTGCTAAATCTTGTCTCCACAACTTTCGCGTGCAATTCCTCCAGCGTGGCCTCGGCAGAAATCGCCACGATATCCGGCCGCGGCGTCATCACTTCGCGCACACGCTTGTCGCTGAATTCCACCACCTGCTCGATTAAGTCGGCCTGCTCGGGCTCGATGATGCCTTCTTCTTCCGCGGCCTCGACTAACGCCTCGATTCCCTCTTCCGTGCGCTGCTCTTCCGTCTTCTCCGCTTCCTGCTCGGAAATTCGCGCCAGCGATTCCGCGCCTTCCAGAAACACACGCACCGGCCACACAATCCACATGGCACCGCGAATCAACGGTAACAGAGGAAGCAGCCAGCGCCCGGTCGTGCGGTACAGCAGCATGTCCGGAATGAAGTGCATGGCGAAGACAACTTCGAGAATGACGAACACGCAAAACTCGACAAACGATTCCCAAGTGCCTTGCGCGAAATACACCACGCCGCGGGTGGTCTCAAGAACCAAAAACGCCAGCCAGAAATGCCCGATGATGCGGAAGGTGCGTCCCCCGCTGCGCCGGTTGATTTTCAGTTTGGGTTCAATCTCCGCTTCGAAAAGATCTAAATGTTCGTGGACGCGGCCCGTGGTCATGCGCCCCAATTCGCGGTAAATCAATGTGAGGTAAGAAAAAATCGGCAGGGTAAAACCGACCAGGAGCACGCTGAGGACATAGACCCAATAGGAAAAGGTAACGGGGAGCCGTATACCTTCCTGCAAGAAAGCGAGCGCAAGGGACCAGCTCAAGTTCATCACGTCAATCCGAATCGCTTCCGCAGCCTCTGCTCCGTCGCATCCATTTCACCATGGTCGGTTTCATGGTCGTAACCCAGCAAATGCAAAACCCCGTGAAGAATCAGCGCACGCAATTCGCTCGCCAAACGGCGGCGATTCTTTTTCGCATACCGCCGTGCGGTCGCCGGAGAAATGGCTATATCCCCAAGGAATTCGTGGTTCGCAGAATTCGTCGCGCGTGATTTGCGCCGCAACCGAATAGGTCTGTTCCGCACAACCGCCGGAAACGACAGCACGTCGGTCGGCCCTTTTTTCTTTCGAAAGTTCTGGTTCAGTCGCGCCATCGCTCTATTGCTAATCAGGCAGACCGTCACTTCCGATTGGTTCAAGCCGAGCGCCCTCTTGACTCGGCCCAAGAACGATTCCAAGGGGCCGCGCGCAACGCGTACCTCATGCTGCCGGTTCACAATCATCCTTGCTGAATTTCTTGCTCCGGCCCTTTCCCGGATTCCCTCGTTGAGGCCGCAGCTTTCCCGTTGGCGCCGCGCTGCGGGTGCGCCGTCTCGTAATCCTCATAGGCGCGAATAATTTGCTGCACCAAGTTGTGGCGCACCACGTCCCTTTCCCCGAACTGGACGCTGGCGATGCCTTCGATTTTTCCGCAAACTTCCAGCGCCTCGATCAACCCGCTCTTTTTCCCTTGCGGCAGGTCGATCTGCGTCACGTCCCCAGTGACCACCGCCTTGGAATTGAAGCCCAGCCGCGTGAGGAACATTTTCATCTGCTCGCTTGTGGTGTTCTGCGCCTCGTCCAGAATCACAAACGAATCGTTCAGTGTGCGCCCGCGCATGAACGCGAGCGGCGCCACTTCGATGATGCCCTTTTCGAGGAAGCGCTCGAGCTTGTCCGCGTCCAGCATGTCGTAAAGGGCGTCGTAGAGCGGACGCATGTACGGATCGATTTTCTGCTGCAGCGTGCCAGGCAAAAATCCCAGCCGCTCGCCCGCTTCCACCGCCGGCCGCGCCAGAATGATGCGGTTCACCTGCTTGGTCAGCAGCGCGCTCACGGCCATGGCTACGGCGAGGTACGTTTTCCCCGTGCCGCCAGGCCCGGTGGCAAACACCATGTCGTGCTTTTCAATCGCTTCCATGTAGTGCCGCTGGTTCGCACCCTTGGGCGTGACCTGCTTTTTGCCAAACGAGCGCACGCGGCTGTGTTCGAACATGCTGCGTGGCGACTCATGCGGCTCCTCGGTGGCTACGCGCACCAGCGACTTCACTTCCGACGACGTCAGCTTGCGCCCGTGTCGGGTCAAGTGATTGTATTCTTCGACGATGGTCACGGCGCGGTCCACGTTGTCCTGCTCGCCTTCGATGGTCAGCCGCGTGTCGTGCAAATGCGTGCGCACGTGGAGGGAATCCTCGAGCAGGCGCACGTTTTCATCCAGCGTGCCAAAGAAGGGTTCGATTTGTCCGGAAATGTGAACAGTACGTCGCATCCAATTGGAAGGTTCTCGGTTACGGGAACCGGCTTGCCGATGAGATTCCTCCTCACTGCACATAAGGGCTCAGCGGCCGACCCAGGAGAAACTCTTTACACCCTAACCCACACCATCGTCGCGGTCAAGTTGCAGTGTTATTAGCCGGTTGTCGCCGCCAATCTTGAATATCGGCGGCACTTTTCTGTTGGAAAGGTCGAAGTAATGGAGCGTCAAATGATCGTCCGCCGAAAAAAGTAAACGCCGCTTTAGAAAGGAAGCCGGCCGTGGTTCCGGCGGACGCGGGCCTATGGAGATTGAATGCAGGCAGACAGCGGTGCCGAAGGTCGGCGAGGTGCCACCGTAGAGCGCGGCAGATGCCGGCGGAAACTAGCTCCTGGGGTGGAGTTTTGTGGAGATGGTGCAGACTCGGTGACAGGAAGCGATTTGTTTTTCGGCAAGGCGCCAGGGAACGGGGCGCGCAGAGGCGCGCGAAGAGTTCGAGAGAGTGTTTTCATGCGGCGGCGGTCAGCAGTGTTGGAGAGCGCAGTTGGATTTCTGTAGAAGCGAACCTCTCGACGACCACCATCGTTCCACCACACTTGGGGCAATGCCAGAGGCGGTTCGTGGCGGAGGTGTCTGGGCCGTGGCCGGGGGAACGTAGCTTGCGGGAGAGCGGATGAGAGGAAGCGGCGAGTTGCGCCTCGGAGTGCTCTTAGTCTGCGGGCACGGCGCGGGTTTTCGCCCATTCGCGAAGGGATTGCACTTCTTCAGCGCGCGTCACACTGAGCGGCTGCGTGCCCTGAATTTCCGCGAGCAGAATCTCCGTATTCAATTGCTGCTTCGCATTGAACGCCGTGTACAGCCCAGCGACGATGACTTGCTCGATTTCCGCGCCGGAGAAGCCTTCGCTCGCGTCTGCTAGTTTTGTCAGATCGAATCCCGCCGCGTCCCGGCCTCGCCTTTTCAAATGCAGCGCCAACAGCGCCGCGCGCACTTCGGGATTCGGCAAATCCACGAAGAAAATCTCGTCGAACCGGCCTTTGCGCAGCATTTCCGGCGGCAGCACGGTGATGTTGTTCGAAGTCGCCGCCAGGAAGACCCCGCTCTCACGGTCCTGCATCCACGTCAGAAGTGTGGCGAGCAGGCGCTGTGAAAGCCCAGCGTCGGCGTCGCCGCTTGAGCCTGCCGACGCAAACGCTTTTTCAATTTCGTCAATCCACAAGACTAGCGGCGCGAGCTTTTGCGCCAGCTCCAAGGCCTTGCGCAGGCGCCGCTCGCTCTCGCCGACGTATTTGTCGTAGAGCGCGCCCGCGTCCAAGCGCGCTAATTCGAATCCCCATTCGCCCGCAACCGCCCGTGCCGCCAGGCTCTTCCCGCACCCCTGCACGCCTGTGATCAGCACGCCCTTCGGTGGCACCAGACCGAACCGGCGCCCTTCCACCGTCAGCGCGTTCTTTCGCTTCCCTATCCAATCGCGAAGGTGCCGTAGGCCCGCGACGTCGGTAAACGACGCATCGCGCAGCACGGTCTCGATCAATCCCTCGGTCTTCAGCGCCTCGCGTTTCGTTTCCAAAACCGCATCGAGCAATCCCGTATCGGCCCTGCCCCGCGCGAGCACGCTCTTGCGCAGCGCCCGCAGCGCTTCTTCTTCTGGCAAGCCCACTAAGTTCTGCGCCAATTGCGTCATTGCCGGTAGATCCAGCGCACTCGGAATGCGCTGCTCGCGATTCAACTCCGCAAGGACTCGCTTTACTCCCGGTAACAGATCCTCCGCCTCCGGCAATCCTAGCTGGAAAGGCATCGCATCGCCGTCGAGGTCCGCTGGCAGCCCCATTTTTGCAGCCGTCAGCACGATCGACCGCCGCACCGTGCGGAACTTCTCCGCCAAATCGCGGAGCCGACGGCAAATCTTGTCGTTGTCGCAGTAGCGCGCAAAATCCTTGAGCAGGAAAATTCCATCGCCCTGAATCAGCCCAATATTGGCGACCGCCTGTTCCGGGCTATCGCTGTTGTACAGCGGTGCCCCGCGCGCTTTCGCAAGGCCCGTCGTGACACTCCACTCATACAGTGGCACGCCGAGTTCCATCGCCACGTCCATCAACAGCGCTTCCAGCCGCTCTTCCTCCGGCGTCTCGACGGTGATGATCGGGTGCCGCGAATTAATCAGCAGCCGCAGCTCATCCCGCTTGTTCGCATGTTTTGGAGGTGTGCTCACAGCGCCTATGCCACCAGTTGCGGGCGCTGTCCGGACCCACGGTTGCGGACTCTGCGGTCCGAAAGGGCGATTCGCGTCGTTTGACAAAGCTGCGAGCCTCGTTTAACGTTAGAAATTCGAATCATACGCCTAAGGAGCGATAGATGGCCCAGGGACAGCCTACCAAAGTAAAGAAGCGGAAAAAGTCGGTTTTAAAGCGAGCGGCGCAATCTCGTCAACGTGCCGAAGTGAACCGCGTCAACCGCACGCGCGTGCGCACCATGATGCGCCGCCTGCGCACAGCCCTTACCGCGGGCGACCCAACCGCCGCGGGCAATCTCCTGCACCCCACCATGTCTGCCATTGACCAGGCCATCACCAAAGGCGTGCTGCACGAGAACACCGGCAACCGCTACAAGTCACGCTTGACGCTTGCCTACAACGCCGTCAAGGCCAAAGCCGCCGCGAAGTAAGAGCCGCTGTTCCAGGCAAAGATTTTGCAACGACAAAGGCGGGTCGAAAGCCGCCGCTTTCCTTTTGCCTTCGAGTAGGGTGGAATTTCATGAATTATTATGCCTTGATCTACGAAACCGTGGACGACTATGTCGCGCGGCGCGCCGAATTCCGCGAAATGCATTTGCACATGGCTCGCGAGGTCCGCGGACGCGGAGAGTTGATTCTCGCCGGTGCCTTCGACGATCCTGTCGACCGCGCACTCTTGGTTTTTCGCGTGGATAACAAACGCAAAGTAGAAGACTTCGCCCGCAAAGATCCTTATGTGGTCAACGGCCTGGTCAAGAAGTGGGAAGTGCGCCCTTGGAAAGTGGTCGTAGGTCAGGAACAGCATGCCTCGTCAGGAGTTCCGGCGGGCGCCATCGTTCGTCATTGGTCGGCCCGCACAACAGCAGCGCAACTTCCCAAGTATCTCGAGCACTTTTCCAAGAATGTCTTGCCGGAGCTTCGCCGCGTCCCCGGCTATCTCGGAGCCAACGTTTCGCTGCATCACTCAGGCAACGAAACTGAAATTTTCGTTGAGACCACTTGGCGTTCTCTTGAAGCCATACGAACTTTTGCCGGTGACGATCTCGAAGCCGCCGTCGTTGCTCCCGAGGCCGCGGCGCTGCTCGCCGACTTCGACCGCCGGGTGCGCCACTACGAAATCGCAATTTCCAGTCGCGCTTAACACAAGAATTTTTGCGAAGTTAGCGCGTGGCAGCTTTTGCTTCCATGGAAGTCAACTCGGTCACCAAAAATTCCATTACCGTGCGCGCCTCTTCCCTACCGCCTTTCAGGCGGTCGTCGGCGCGCTGCAACGCACTCAAACCGGAAAGTAAGCGCAGCTTTGGAATTTTGCGCGCGCTCTGAAGCGCCAATTCCGCCTGCTCCGGCCGCATGCCAAGTACTCGCGCGGCCTGATAGCCATTGGAAACGCCACGTACTTCGCTCGCCTCGACCAGCTTGCGATACATCCAGGTAATGGCTCCGAGCATCTGCAGTGGCTCCTCGCCTTCGCGCAGCAGCCGATCCAAAAACTCCAGCGCCCTCTTCCCTTGCCGCGTTGCCAGCATGTCCGCCAGTTCCCACACCGTTGTCGTTCTTTTGGATACCACCAGCGCGCTCACGTCTTCTCGTCGGATCTGTTTTCTCCCGCCAGCAAATGTGGCCAGCTTTTCAATCTCCTTTTTCAGCCGCATCAAGTCCGCAGCCACAAACTCCGCTAAATCCTCGGCCGCCCCGCGCTCGAGTTCGACTCCTTGTTCTTTGGCCATTGCGCGCGCCAACGCCACCGCCGCGGCTTGCCGCTCGTTTAAGTTCTCTCCGAGGCCGCACTCCACCACCAGCGCCTTTTCCGCCAGCAACTTTCCCCATTTCATCCGCTGGTCCAATTGCGTGGCTTCTATCACCAGCACCGTGAACGGCGCGGGATCCTCCAAATAAGCCGTAAGCTGCTCGACCGCTGCATCACGGTTCTTCTCGCCAAGACTTTCAATCGCCTCTGCGTCTTCCAAAAAAACCACTTGCAGCGGCGAGAGCATGGCCATGGTCTCTGCTTGTTCGAACGCCGCTTGCGTCTCTCCGCGATCCGCAGAGTAGCGCGATACCGCCCACGCCCGAGCCGCTTCTGGCACGTATCTCTCGATCAAAAGCGTCCGGCAGCCGTCCCGCAGATAAGGTTCCTCGCCCAGCAGCAAGATCGCGGGGATGGGTTTACCCTGCTCCAACCTCGAAAGCAATTCCTTCGGGGCGATTCGCGCCATTTCACCCTTCCTCTCGCCCTAAGCTCAAACGAATCAACGGGTTTAGGCCTCCGCTTAAAGTATTGCTTTAGGCTTTGCGCCGCAAGTAGCTTGCGGCTTGACCTTGGCCCTGGTCTCCGTGACCTCCTCGTTTTAAATGCTTCGAAGGAATCCCGGCACGTTTCAAAAGTTCTCCGTCACCGCCGCCACCAACCGCGCCGCAAAGTCCTGCGCTAGGCGGTCCAGCGCGGGATCCTGCTCCTCGAAAAAGCTCTTTACGTCGGTCGAAATTTCATACTGGTTGCGAAACAAAAAGTTTTCGGTATGGTACAGCACTTTTCCGGTCTCGCGTTCCTCGAAACTGACTTCGCATTTCACGCTCACTAACATTGTCGTGGCTCTTCCGGTCACGGTGTCGAATAAAAGCGGAACAGCTTCGACGCTTAGCACTTTCCCGCGCAATACGGCATCGCCGGTCGCTGGATCGGAAATCACGCGGTACGTCGTCTTTGCCAAAAACTCGTGTACCGTCGCTTCAGTCAGTCTCTGCTCGATCCGGTAACTCGTCGTCTTATTTTCGAGCGCCGGTACCGCAATTACATGAATGGTTTTCGGCAGCGCGTCACTTCTGCCCGCGACATGATACCCGCAGCCGCTAGGCAGCGCGCAAATGACCGACACGATGAGGAAAGAGGCGAGTGGCGAGTGGCGAGTGGCGAGTGCAACGCGGAATCGATCGCAACTTTGATTCACGCAAGAATCTCCGCCAGCTTCACCGCGTTCCAGGCCGGCAATCGAAGGTTATCTGCCGCTCCCCAAAACCACCATGTTCCCGCGTGTACAAGATCGGCTTTCGGCTGCGCCAGTTGAATCGTTTTCTCTCCTGCCACACTCACGTTGCTCGGGCCGGCCTCGCCGCGAGCGGTCAGCGCAAACCCCGCACCGGCACATGCCTTTGCGATTTCTCCGGCGTCCGCGCCAGGATTCAGGTCTGCATAAGCGGAAAACACAGCGCCGTAGAAAACGGGCGCGTGTATCGCTTGGATAGAGGGCACAACTGCGGAATTGCCCAAGCACGCTTTCACTTCCGCGCGAACCCGTTCACACACCGCCTCCAGGTTGTGAGCGCTCGCCGCACCATACGCGTGCAACAGATTAAAAGCGACCTGCGCGTCAAACACCGGCTGCCCCACACGCTGAAATGACAGCAGTTGCCCCGTTTGGCTTTCCAGTTCTTCAATCCCCGCGCGGCCAGCTTCGGACACTGGCTGGAACCATTGAAACTCGATGCTATTCACACCACATCGGGAAAGCGCTAGCGCCAAAGCAGCCGCCGCCGTCCCCGCCGCGGAGGGAACGGCATAAGTGGCAGCGCTAGAGGGAAAGTCCCCCCCAAGCAATTCGTCGAGCTTGCGGAACCAGAGAGTCGTTCCACCTTCGCAGGCGAGCGAACCCGAAAGATCCACAATCTTCCCAGAGGAAAGTTTTGCCGCGGCCAAATTCGCCTTGGTAAACGAGGGCGAGCCCGTGAAGAAAATGAATCGCGCTCTTTCGAAGCTGCCTTCTTCCACGGGTTGAATCACCGTGGGTTCCCCGCCCGCTTCGGTCAGCATACCGGCCGCGTCTTCTTCATCGAGCAATCGAAAATCCCAATCTGCGAACTTGCTCTCTTCCAGCAGAGATTTCAGCTCGGCTCCGAGCAGCGAAGATGCGCCTGCGATCACAATTCGGTGGGATTCCCGTTCGATCGAAGGCATGAATCACGCAGTCCGCGAAACCAGGCGGTGCCGAAAGAAACGTACCACATGCAATGTCAACCCAACCACTGCGTACGCGGAAGCCATGACTACCAGAGCGTACTCCGAGTAACGCCAAATCACTCCCACAAGCAGACAGAGCAGAACAATGGCGAGGGACGGCTGCTTTCGCGTCAAAGGAATGTCTTTGAAGCTGTAGTAGCGAACCCTGCTCGTCATCAGTGCGCCCAGCCCCGCCACCATCAGAAACCAAGCTACCGACCATCTCCAATCATGCAAGGGTTGCTTGAATCCGTGGACAATCGCAGCAATCATGCCGGCAGCCGCGGGCGTGGGCATGCCCACAAAGTATTTCGAGCCACCCGGCGCCATGCCCTGCACGTTGAACCGCGCCAGCCGCCATGCGCAGCAAATCAGAAACGCTAAGCACCACACCCAGCCAAACTCTCGCATCTGCTGGAACGCCACACTCCCGTCCTTCGGCAGGTCGGTGAGTCCCCACGCGTAGGCCAGAATCGCCGGAGCAATACCAAAACTCACCACGTCCGCCAGCGAGTCAAATTGCACGCCGAAGTCTGTGTTCGCTTTCAGAAGCCGCGCCAGGCGCCCATCCAAGGAATCAAACAAAATCGCAAAGCCGATGGCTTTTGCTGCGTGGTCAAAGTTCTCAGTGCCGCCCAGCAGCGCCGCCACCACTGCATAGTAGCCGCAAAGCAGATTGGCCACCGTGAAGAGGCTGGGAATGAGGAAGATGCCCCTGCGGCGCAATTTCTGGTTCCTGTAGCGCCGCTCCTCAAACGGTATTTCGTGCTGATCTTCGAGCATGTTCACGATCGCTTTCCTGTGGCTGTCAGATTCGCTTCCGATTCTGCCGCGCTCTGGGCTCCGGATTGCCCAAGTGCGAGTTTGGCCGGCCATCTGGCAATCACGCTGGAGCCGCCCTTTACATTTTCTCCCACTTTCACCAGAATCTCAGCCCCTTTCGGCAGCCAAACATCGACACGTGACCCGAATCGCACCAGCCCGATGCGTTCTCCGCGCAGGACCTGCTCACCGGCTTTCTTCCAAGAGACTACGCGGCGCGCGATGAGTCCCGCAATCTGCTTGAAGACCATTTCGCCGGATTCGGTCGAAAGCGTAAACACGTTCTGCTCATTTTCGAACGAAGCGCGCTCGCGCATGGCCGCCAGGAATTTCCCGGGCCGGTAATCCATCCTCGCAATGGTTCCCGAAGCGGGGGACCGGTTCACGTGCACGTTCCAAATCGCCAGGAAAATGCTCACACGCTGGCCGGGACGTCGGGCATTCTCTTCTTCGGCTACCACCACCACCCGCCCGTCGGCCGGCGACACCACCGCGCCAGGCTCGGAAGGAATCAGGCGATCCGGATCACGAAAGAACGAGAATACGAACAGAGCGAGGCACACGAATACGGCAGCGGTAAAATACCAATGCAGGAGGAAAACCCCGCCGCCCAGCACCAGCAGCGGCAGTCCAAAGAAATAGCCTTCTTTGACCATGCTAAGTGGAGCAGACCTCCGCGCTTTCGCTCGCGGCTAGCTGCCGCGGGCAAACATGGCCATTCTACGATAGTTTCTACGCCGCGAAGCTGGTATTGCTTGGATCTCGCTGCTCTCGCAGAATGCGCGCAGCAATCCGCTCCATTTCATCTTTGCAGCGGAGCTTCATCTTTTTTAATCGGATTTCTTCGAGGAGGTCTTCTGCGTTGAGGTAGGGGGATTTGGAGATTCGTTGGAGTTCCAGATCATACTGATGGTGCTGCTCTGCCAGACGCCGATACTCAGCGTCCGCCTGGAGAAGCACGTCCCGAGGTGCCCGCTGCGCGCTTGCCATGCGTTCCTCCTGACGACTTCGTGAATGGAATGTGAACACTACATGAGCGAACGATACCACTCCGGCAGGCCACGTCAAGAGG
>Ga0126379_10000298_pt1 | contig 26844 bp, 21 predicted proteins | sample PanSoiMetPlot_24_FD_92640 | JGI IMG/M metagenome (GOLD analysis project Ga0126379, IMG submission 92640) | Tropical forest soil microbial communities from Panama - MetaG Plot_24 | ecosystem: Environmental > Terrestrial > Soil > Tropical forest > Bulk soil | place: Panama | collected 2016-02-17
CAACGTGATCTCACGAGGGTGGCCGGGGTCGGACACGTCGTAGATCCCGAGGCCGCCGATCACGCCCGGCCGCGGCTGATTCGCGGGCACGACCTCGCGGTTGACGAGCATCACGCCGTTCTCGGCGCGCACCTTGTGGGAGTGCGTGCCGGGCGGCACCTCGAGCGCGGACAGTTGCCGCGGCGACTTGGGATCGCTCACGTCGACCAGCGAGGTGCCGTGCGGCGCCTTCATGTGCGCGATGAACGCCACGCGCCCATCGACCACGACTTGCCCGCCGCCCGGGCAATCGAAGTACCCGACCTGCTTCAATCCCTTCGCGCTCGCGCCGTTGTTGGTCGTCACGCCGTCTCCTCTCGTGGGCTGCGGCTCGTGTCAGAGCCCCGGGGCATCTTATCGGCAGGCCCCTGGCGCGCGCAATCGAGCGGCCAGCGGGCCGGATGCGAAATCAGGAACGGCGCGCGGCGTGGCGCGCGTAGGCGAAACCCGCCGTGATGAGGACGACGAGCGCCGCCTGGAGCGCGAGGCCCTGCATGTTCGGGTAGAGGCCGAGCACCGGCAAGCTGGGGAATCTCAGCACGTGGACCGGCAGCCAGCCGGCTTCCTGGAGCGCGGCGATGCCCTTGCCGGCGAAGACGACCGCCAGCAGAGCCATGAGGACCGAGCTCGCGCCGAAGAAGAGGCCGAACGGCAGCCGGACGCTGCCCTTGACGATGAGCCACGTGAGGCCGACGAGCGCGGCGGCTGCGGCGCCGAGTCCGGCGAGGAGCGGCATACGGCCGGCAGGCCCCGCCTGCACGGCGACGGCCTCGCAGAACAGGACCGTCTCGAACGTCTCGCGGTACACCGCGAGGAACGAGACGAAGGCCAGCGCCCACAGCGTCTTCCTGGCGAGCGCGCCGCGCAGGCGCCGGTCGAGGTACGCCTGCCACTGGCGCGCGTAGCTCTTCCCGTGCATCCAGAGGCCGACGTAGACCAGCACGGTGGTCGCGACCAGCGCCGTCACGCCCTCGGTCACCTCGCGCGACGCGCCGCTGAAGCTCACGACGTAGGAGGCGCCGAGCCACGTGATCGCGCCGAGCAGGAGCGCGGCGATCCAGCCGCCGTGGATGTAGACGAGCGCGTCGTTGCGCCCGGCGCGCACCAGGAGCGCGTACATGGCGGCGACGACCAGGAGCGCCTCCAGTCCTTCGCGCAGCAGGATCGTGAACGCCGAGATGAAGGTCGCGCCCGGCGGCAACCCGCTCGCCTCGAGAGCCGCCTGCGCGCGGAGCAGCAGCGCCTCGATGTGCTCCGCCTGCGCGTCCACCTCGGGCAACGGCGCGCCGGCCCGGAGCAGCGAGCGGTAACGCGTCATCTCGGTCTCGACCTCTCCGCGCAGCCCGCGGTCCACCGTGTCGAGGCTCGCCTCGGCCAGCTCGAACCCGTCGAGATAGCTCGCCGCCGCGAGGTCCTGCGCGTCCCGCGACTGCCCCGCGCGGTAGGCCACCACGCTGCGCCGCAGCAGGGTGAGGCTCGTGCCGATGGCCGTGCCGACTGGGGTCCCGAGGAGATCAGGATGCGCTTGCAGATATCCGAGCACGAGCGCGGCCTCGGGTCCGTGCTGCGCCTCGATTTCGTGTGCGCTCCGCGTCGAGATGCTGTCGAGGTCGCGGAACACGTCCTTGCCGCGCCCCGCCCGCCACAAGGCCGCGCCCCTCTCTGCGTCGGACGCGGGCTGGCCCAGCGACGCGACGTAGTACGCGAGCGACCATCGCTGATCTTCGCCGAGCGCGCGGAAGCTCGCCATCGCGGTGCCGTCCACCCCGAGCGTGATCGAGCTGTAGAGCCCGTACATGCTCCGCTGCGCCATGCGCTCGCGATCGCGGAAGTTGGCGGGTTTCGGGTCGAGGGTCCGTCCCGCCGGCCCATCGCCCGTGCCCTCGGCCCCATGGCACACGGCGCACTGGGCGGCGTAGAGTGCGGCGCCCTGGCGGAGATCGGGCGGCTGCCGCGGCGCGACCTCCACGCTGTACGCCTTGATGACGGCCCAGCGGATCCGAGTGGCGAGGGCGGCCACGTCCGCCGGCGCCCGCTTGTCCTTCACCAGCCCGACGAGTCGATCGGCGTCGGCGACCAGCGCGGTCTGTTCGGGGCGCGGGGCCAGTTGCGCCAACCCGGCGCGGGCGCGCGCGACGAACTCGAGTTGTTCGTCGTACTCGCCCTGCTCCACGACCTTGCCGTCCCGGACCGCGCCAGGGTAGTCGACCGCGACGTAGTCGAGGATGTGGAGGACCTTCTGCGGACCTTCGCCAGGCGCTGACGGCTCCGGCGGCGTGGCATGCTGAGCGGAGGCCACCGACACGCAGGCGCCGGCCACGACTGCCAGCACGAATGCGAGACATCGCCGGAATGTCATGTCGCTCAGCTCAGGGCCGTCCAACGATTAGGTACACCTAAATAACGCTGGATGTCAAACCATCGACATCGGCGTCGCGGGGTCTGACAGGCGCCCGGACTGGCCGCTGCCGTTGGCGCAGGCGCGGACCGGTCAGGCGTCCGCTCGCTGGAGCAGCACCGTGCCGGCGACGATCAGTGCCACCGCGAAGAGCTTTCGCCAGGTGAGCGGCTCCTCGAGGAACACGAACCCGGCAATCAGCACCAGCGCGGTCGACGTGCCCCCGATCACGAACGACGACGTCACCCGGAGACCGCTTGCGTAGGCCAGGAGCGTGAACAGGTTGATGCAGGCGGTCGCCACACCCACCACCAGGAGGTAGGAGGCGCTCTTCATCGAGAAGGCGATCGGCGCGCCGGCGATCTTGAATGCGAGCGTGATCGCGACATTCACGAGGAAGGCGATGCCCGTGACGATAGCGGTACCCAGCGCGGGATGAATGCCCGCCGATCCGAGCCGCGCGCTGACGATGTACACGGCCATCGACACGCCTGCCCCGATCGCGTACGAATACGCGGCGTTGTTCACGAGGGCCTCCGTGTTGTTCGCGGAGCCGATCGCGGCGCGGCGGGACCGTCAGGCGCGGTCCACGGCGGGGCGAATCGTCCCGGCGACCAGCTCGAGCAGCTCGAGCATCCGACTCATGTCCGGACGCCGGAACTCCAGCAGCACGTGGCTCGCGCCGAGCCGCTTGTACTCGGCGAGCTGATCGATCACCGCCTGATGGCCTTTCTGCAGCAACTCGTCGCTCAGGCCGAATCGCAGCGACAGCGCAATCGACTCCCATGGCCGTCGAGCGGCGTCCGCGGCCGCTCGCAGTCCCGCGAGGCCATCCTGGAACTGCTTCACCGACCGGGGGCTCGCGTGCCATCCGTCGCCGAGCGCCACGACGCGCCGATATGCCGCTGGGCTGGCGCCGCCGATCCAGATGGGCGGGTGGGGCTTCTGCACCGGCCTGGGAGCGAAGCCGATATCGCGGAACTTGAAGAACTCGCCCTCGAACGTCGGATGCTCCGACGTCCAGAGCGCCTTGTATGCGCGCAGGATCTCGTCGGCATGCTTGCCGCGGCGCTCGAACGGCACGCCCAGGATCTCGAGCTCCTGTCTCCACCAGCCGACGCCGACACCGACGATGAGGCGGCCGTTCGAGAGCGCGTCGATGCTCGACAGCATCTTCGCCATGACGACGGGATGGCGATGACCCAGGATGAACACCGAGGCGCCGAGCCGCGCACGCGTCGTCGAGACGGCCGCGGCGGTGAGCGCGACGACCGGCTCGAGGTACGGCCGCTCCGGCGGATGGGGGAACCGGCCGCCCGGGTAACCGGCAGAATCGTGGGGAATCACGACGTGATCGCTCACCCAGAGCGACGCGATCTGCCGTTTCTCCGCCTCCTGGGCAAACGTGGTGAGCGCCTCGCGCGCGGTGGCGGGATCCTGCGTGGTCGGCAGGTGGCAGCCAATGTCCATGTCATTCCTCCTCCGGCAGGTGGCGCCCGATCTCCACGTCACTCGTCCTCCGGACGGCGCAGCCGGCGCGCGGCGCCCTCGCGATAGGGATGGCGCGCGCGCGACCGACGCACCGATGATCGGGATGGGCTCGGAGGGGGCCGCTCCGGCCCCCTCCCACGGCCTAGTACAGGACGACGGGGTTGCCGGGCGATCCGGTGGCGCCGATGATGCGCAGCGGCGCCCAGATGAACGCGCCCTCGTAGATCTTCTTGTCGACGAGCGACTTCGTGTCGACGTTCTCCAGGTTCCAGATCCCGCGGCGGGTCTGCATTTCGGTGTGGCATGGGACGGAGAAGTCCGGGCCCTGCTCTCCCGACGGCTGGGCGTCGCAGGCGGACGTGTCGCACAGCGTGAGGGCGATGTCGCGGCTCGCCATGTAGTCGCACGCGCTGATGCCGAAGCCCGGCTCTCCCTGGTTGAAGAGATCGCGGGCGGCCTTCCGCTGGTCGGAATTCATGGACTTGTAGCGGTCGTTGCTCCAGCTGTTGCCCTGGCCCGTGTGCAAGGCCACGCAGTCGCCGGACGCGATCTCGCGCAGATTTTCCATCTGCACGATGCCCTTCACGTCGTCGGCGGTGACGATGCCGGGATCGCCCGGCTTGGTCGGAATCGGCAGCATCTCGGCGTTCGCGGGAATCACGCCCTTCGACTTCTTGTAGGCGACGGCGTCCAGCACCACCAGGCGGCACACGAAGCCCAGTTCGCCCGGGTGCTCGACGCCGAGCGGGCCCATGCCGAGCACGCGGCCGCCGGGGCCATGCTCGTAGGCGTCCCAGGCTATCACGCCGTTGTACATCACCGGGCCTTTCGACGTGTTGACGCCGATGTGGCCCGGCCCGTCGAACTGCGTCTGGATCTGGCCGATCTCGGTGGTCACGAGCTCGTCGTGGTAGATCAGCGCGTTCTTGCCGAACGGGCCTCCCGTCGGCGTTCCCGGAATGCTCATCTGCCATCCCCGCGCGCCGAAGGCCGGCGCCTCGCGGTGGTAGTACTTGCCGATGGTGATCGCCTTGTTCTGCTTGATCGTGGCGAGGGCCCGCGCGATGTTCGCGGAGTTCGCCGTGTGGTTTGCCGATCCGGCGCGGTCGGTGGCGCCCCACTTGGACGGCGCCCACTTCTCGGTCAGGGGCTTGTCGGATACCGGGCCGCCCAGCGTCTGGGCGAGGGCGAATCCGGCGACGGTGAGCGGAATCACGGCCAGCACAGCGTTTCGAACGATGGAGTGCCTCATCGACATCTCCTCTGTATGGCTGGTTGGGGGCCAGGTGGACCGAATCCCGATGAGAGCAAGAAGGGCGCGCGGGGGGGCGCGGGGCCGGAGCGACGATCGTTGATTGGCGGAACTCACCCTGAACGACGCGATCTGCCGCCCGTAGGCGTCCTGGGCGAGCGTTTCAGCGCTTCGCGTGCCGTCGCGAGATCCTACTCTGTCGGCAGGTGAATGTTCCGTGTTACTCGTCCTCCGGACGGCGCAGCCGCCGCGCGGCGCCCTCGCGATACGGATGGCGCGCCAGGGCGTCCTCGTCCAGGTCGATACCGAGCCCGGCGACCGTCGGCAGCGCGATGAAGCCGCGATCGACCGAGAACGGCGTGCGCGCGATGTCCCGGCCGACGTCCTCGAAGTTCACGAAGTACTCGGTGATCAGGAAGTTCGGCATCCCCGCCGAGGCCTGCAGCGTCGCGGCCAGCCCGACCGTGGTGCTGTTGTAGTTGTGCGGCGAGACAGCGATGTGCGACGGCTCGGCCATCGCGGCGATCTCGCGCAGCTCGAGGATGCCGCCGCAGTTGCACACGTCCGGATTCAGGATGTCGGCGGCGCGGCGGGCGATCACCTCCTGGAACTCGACCTTGGTGTAGATCTCCTCGCCGGTGACGACGGGCAGGGCGATCTCGCGCTTGGCCTCGACCAGTCCGCCCAGGTCGCGCACGGACACGGGCTCCTCGTACCAGAAGGGCCGGTACGGCTCCATGAGCCTCGCGACGCGGACGGCTCGCATCGGCGCGAGCCGCCGGTGCACCTCGACGAGGATCTCCACGTCGGGGCCGACGGCCTCGCGGACTGCCTTCACGCGCGCCACCGCCATCTCCTCCTCGCGCCGGTCGATGTAGGCGCGCCAGGGCCCGGGGAAGGGATCGAACTTGAGCGCGGTGAAGCCCTTGTCGACGACCGCGCGCGCCTGCGCCGCGACCTGCTCGGGATCGCGGTCGCCCGCCCAGCCGTTGGCGTAGACGCGGATCTTCGTGCGGAACGCGCCGCCGAGCAGGTTGTAGACGGGCTGGCCGGTCGCCTTGCCCGCGATGTCCCAGCAGGCCTGCTCGAGCCCGCTGATCGCGGAATAGAGATCCATCGAGCCGCGCTTGCTGCCGAAGTCGGTGTACGCGAGGTGGGTGAAGTGCTTGATGTCGAACACGCTGCGACCGACCAGATAGCGCCCGAGCGCCAGGACGTGCGCCTCGATCGCGCGGTCGCGGTCCACCTGCGTGTAGCACTCCCCCCAGCCGTGGAGGCCGCCGTCGGCCTCGACCTTCACGAACAGCCACTGCTTGTGCGAGCCGGGATCGACGAGGAACGTCCGCACGCCCTTGATCTTCATTTCGCCTCCATCAAGAGCGCGGCCGCGCGGTCGCGCGCAGCGCGCGGCAGCGGACCGCGGTGGGCGGCGGCCGCGGCGTACTCGAGCTGCTCGAGGTTCGAATAGCCGACGAGCGCCGTCGACACGGCGTCGCTCGAGAGCGTGAACCGGATCGCGGCCTCGACCAGGCTCGCGGCGTGGCCCTCGCGCACCAGCGCCTCGAGCTGCCGCGCGCGGGCGACGTCGGCTGCGTAGTCCGGCCCCGTGGCGATGGGGTCCACCTTCGGCATGGCCAGCGGATGGCGCGTCTCGACGCCGCTCAGCGCGCCCCCGGCGAGCACGCGGATGCCGATCACGCCCATCTTGTTCGCGCGGGTGTGGTCGAGCAGCGCGCCGAAGTTCTGCGCGCGCGTGCCGGGCGGCATGGGCTCGCCGGCGCTCGGGTTCAAGAGGTTGTAGCAGACCTGGGCGGTGTAGAACGTCCCCGCGTCGATCACGCGATGCAGGGCCGGCGTGTCGCCGAGAGCGGTGATGCCGAAGAAGCCGATCTTCCCCTGCGCCTGCAGGCGCTCGAGGGCGGGCGCCACCTGGTCGAGGATGGTCGCCACGTCGAGCGCACGGTCGTCGCCCGCGATCCGGTTGTGCAGCTGCAGCAGATCCACGCGCTCGCGGCCGAGCCGGCGGAGGCTCGCGTCGAGCGAGGCCGTGATCGCGTCGGCGATCCGGCCATGGTCGGGGGGGTCGATGCGGAACTTGGTGCCGAGCACGATGTCCGGGCGCAGGGCGCGGAGCACCTGGCCCAGGTTCTTCTCCGACTCGCCGCTGCCGTAGGACGCCGCGGTGTCGAAATAGTTGATGCCGAGGTCCAGGGCGCGCGCGACCGCGCGCTCCCGGTCCGCAGGCGTGCCGCGGACGATGAGCCCGCCCACGTCGCCGCAGCCGAAGCCGAGCGCCGAGACGCTGAGGCCGGTCCTGCCCAGAATGTGCCGCTCCATCGACGTCCTCCTTTCGCGCGCCGCGTGGACCAGATCGGCGGATCTGCGAGACAGGACAGTAGCACATCGCCACGCGCGCGAGCGGGGCCGACGCGTCCACGTGTCGATCGACGGCCGGGCCGCTTGACAGGGTGGGCGCAGTGTTGGACTGTACGGGCTCGGAGGGCTCCTGGCGCGACGCGCTCGCGCCGAGTCTCGACGTTTCGGGCGCGATGGCGCGCCGGCAAAGGAGATCGGCATGGCAAAGTTCAAGGTCGTCACACCTGCGGGAACGGCCTACGGCGCGACCGGCGCGAACTACGAGCCCGAGATGGAAGGGCTGGCGCCGATCGACGCCGAGATCGTCGAGATCCCGAACGGCACCGAGGACGAGTTCGTCAAGGCGGCCCGCGACGCCGACGCGCTCTACGCGAAGGGCCGCCAGATCACCAGGCGCATGATCGAGGGCATGGAGCGCTGCAAGGTCATCACCCTCGGCAGCGTGGGCGTGGACTCGGTGGACGTCGCCGCGGCCACCGCGCGCGGCATCCCCGTCACGAACGTGCCGGACACGTTCATCGAGGAGGTCGCGGACCACGCGATGATGCTGATCCTGGCGACGTTCCGCCGGCTGGTCGTCCAGGACCGCATGGTGCGCGAGGGGCGGTGGAAGGAGGGGCGGCCCCAGCTGCTGCAGATCCCGCGCCTCATCGGGCAGACGCTCGGCTTCATCGCCTTCGGCCACGTGGCGCGGGCGGTCGCGCTGCGCGCCCGGCCGTTCGGCCTGCGCATGATGGCCTACGATCCCTACATCGAGGAGTTGGTGATGACGCCCTACGGCGTCGAGCCGGCGAGCCTCCACGAGGTGCTGCAGAAGTCGGACATCATCTCGATGCACGCGCCCGCCACGCCGGAAGCGAACCGCATGCTGACCGCCGAGCACTTCCGGATGATGAAGCCGACGGCGCTGTTCATCAACACGGGCCGCGGGCCGACCGTCGACGAGTCCTCGCTGATCAAGGCGCTGCAGGAGGGGTGGATCGCGGGCGCGGGGCTCGACGTGCTGGAGCAGGAGCCGCCGGCTCCCGGGAATCCGCTGCTCACGATGGACAACGTGATCCTGACCGCGCACGTGGCGTCGGCCTCCGCTCGCTTCGATCCAGTGCGGCGCCGGCGCGTGGGCCACGAGATCGCGCTCGTGCTGAGCGGCCGCTGGCCGCGGAGCTGCGTGAACCCGTCCGTGCTCCACAAGGCAGGTCTTTATCGCTGGCAGCCGTTCTCGATGGAGCGGGGGCCGAACTCCTGACTCGGAGGGGGGCTTTGCAGAGTCGAAGGGGGCCTCGGCGGCCCCCTTCGAGCATCCCCCGGGAATCGGTTGCGCCGCCTCCAGCCTGCGCTCGAACGGGAGAATTCGTACGCGCTTCGTCGAAGGCCATTTAGGAGAACGCGTGATGGCTTCGTTGGATCCCATTCGGTATCCCGACCCTGCGGTGCAGGTCATTGATCCGAGCTTTGCGAAGTGCCGGTTGTTTCATGCGGCCGTTGAGCGGCTGGCCACCGGGTTTCGGTGGGCGGAAGGGCCCGTGTGGTTCGGCGATGGTCGCTATCTGCTCTGGAGCGACATCCCGAACAACCGCATCATGAAGTGGGAGGAGGAGACGGGCGCGGTCAGCGTGTTCCGGCAGCCCTCGAACTACGCGAACGGCAACACGCGCGACCGGCAGGGCCGGCTCGTCACCTGCGAGCACGACAGCCGCCGCGTCACGCGCACCGAGTACGACGGCAGCATCACCGTCCTGATGGACCGCTTCGAGGGCAAGCGCCTCAACTCGCCCAACGACGTGGTCGTCAAGTCGGACGACTCGATCTGGTTCACCGATCCGCCCTTCGGCATCCTCGGGCACTACGAGGGCCACACCGCCGAGCCGGAAGTCGGCACCAACGTCTATCGCGTCGACGGGAAGACCGGCCAGGCGACCGTGGCGACCGCCGAGGTGCCCCGGCCGAACGGTCTCTGCTTCTCGCCCGACGAGCGGCGCCTCTACGTGGTGGTCAGCGGCGCCGTGCCCCGCGAGATCCGCGTGTTCGACGTGGTGGGTGACGGCCGCGCGCTCGCCAACGGGCGCGTGTTCATCGACTGCGGCGCCGGCATCCCGGACGGGATGCGCTGCGACACCGACGGCAACCTGTGGTGTGGCTGGGGCGGCGGCGAGGGGCTGGATGGCGTGGCGATCTTCAATCCCGATGGCCAGCTCATCGGGCGCATCCTGCTGCCGGAGCGCAGCGCCAACCTGTGCTTCGGCGGCGCCAAGCGCAACCGGCTGTTCATGGCCGGCAGCCAGTCGCTCTATTCGATCTACGTCAACGCCCAGGGCGTCACGCTGAGCTGATCGGCGGCGCCGGCTCACGAGGCTATCGCGGGGGGAGGCACCATGTACGAGGTCTACGCGCTCAAGTACGGCGAGCGGGACACCACCGCCTGCCAGTTCTTCTACCGCGAGTCGTCGCACGAGCCGATCACGCTGCATTATTTCGTGTGGCTGATCCTGGGCGGGCCTCATCCGGTGCTCGTCGACACGGGCTTCCTCGACGACGACGCGCAGGCGCGCGGCATCCGGAACTACGTGAGTCCGGCCGCCGTCGTGGAGCGCGCGGGCGTGAAGCCGGCGGACATCCCGCTGGCGCTGATCACCCACCTGCACTACGACCACTGGGCGGGCCACAGCCTGTTCCCGGCGGCCGAGTACTGGATCCAGCGCGACGAGGTGGCGTTCTGGACGGGCCGCTACGCGCGCTTCGGCGCCTTCCGCGGGTCGGCGAACGTGGGATCGCTCGAGCGGCTGATCACGCTCAACTACGCGGCGCGCGTGCGCATCGTCGAGGGCGAGCGCGAGGTGCTGCCCGGGATCCGCGTGCACAGGGTCGGCGGGCACACCGCGGGACTGCAGATCGTGAGCGTGGAGACCGCGCGCGGGACGCTCGTCCTCACCTCGGATGCCTCGCACTTCTATCGCAACGTCGAGACCGGGCAGCCCGTGCAGATCATCACGAGCCTGCCGGAGATGCTGGAGGCGTTCGAGACGATCAATCAGCTCGCGGGGGCCGAGAAGCTCATTGTCGCCGGCCACGATCCGCAGGTGTCGGAGCGCTTCAAGGAGGTGGAGCCCGGAATCGTCAAGCTGGCGTGACCGGGCCCGGCGCCTTCGGCCACGTGAAGCTGAACCGGGCGCCCCGGCCCTTCTCCGATTCCACCGAGACGCGCCCGCCGTTCGACTCGACGATCTTCTTCACCAGGGCGAGCTCCACCCCCGTGCCCTCGGTGTCGATGTCGTCGAGCCGCTGAAAGACCTCGAAGATCTTCGCGTGGTACGGGGGATCGATCCCGATTCCGTTGTCGCGCACCGCCCACTCCACCACGTCGCCGCGGTCCTCCGCGCGCACGTCGATGGCGGGCGCGGCGGCCGCCCCGGTGAACTTCACGGCGTTGCCGACCAGGTTCCGGACGACCTGCTCGAGCTGCGTGCGGATCCCCCACACGGTCACGGGCTCGCCGCGCGTCACGGCGATGCCGCGCTCGCGGATGGCCTCGGCGAACTCGTCCAGGGTCGCGTCCAGGACCTGGGACAGCGGTACGGCCCGCGGGCTACTTCTTGTGGAAGAGGTTCAGCGCCGAGCCCACCCGGAACCACTCGAGCTGCGACGCGGAGTACGAGTGCTTGAGCGAGAGCGTCTCCGTCGTGCCGTCGCTGTGCTTCACCAGGCACGTGACGGGTTTGCCCGGCGCGAGGCCGGCCAGGCCCACCAGGCTGATCCGGTCGTCCTCGCGGATCCGGTCGTAGTCCGCCGAGTTCTCGAACGTGAGGGCCAGCAGGCCCTGCTTCTTCAGATTCGACTCGTGGATGCGCGCGAACGCCCGCACGATGACGGCGGCGCCGCCCAGGAGCCGCGGGCACAGCGCCGCGTGCTCGCGGCTCGATCCCTCGCCGTAGTTGTGGTCGCCGATCACCACCCACTTCAGGCCGCGCGCCTTGTAATCGCGCGCGATCGCCGCGATCGACTGGCCGGTCGCCCCGGTGACGACGTTCTTGCCCTTGCCGGTCTCGCCCGTGAAGGCGTTGGTGGCGCCCATGAAGGTGTTGTCGCTGAACTTGCCCAGATGCCCGCGATAGCGCAGCCACGGACCGGCCGGCGAGATGTGGTCGGTCGTGGTCTTGCCCTTCGTCTTCATCAGCACCGGCATGTCGAGGAAGTCCTTCCCGTCCCACGCCGGCCACGGCTCCATGAGCTGGATCCGCTCGCTCGCGGGATCGACGGCCAGCGCGACGCCGCTGCCGTCGTCCGGCGGAGCCACGTACATCGGTCGACCGGGCGCGAACGGCTGTGACGGCACTTCCGGGGCGACCTTCGGCGCAGTCAGCGTGAACGGCTTGCCGTCGCCGCCGGTGAGCGTGTCGGTGAGCGGGTTGAACGACAGCCGCCCCGCGATGGCGAACGCCGTCACGATCTCCGGGCTCCCGATGAAGTTCATCGTGGTGGGCTGCCCGTCGTTGCGCGCGGGGAAGTTGCGGTTGTACGAGGTGACGATCGTGTTGACCTCGGGCTGCTGCGCGCGTCGCCACTGGCCGATGCACGGCCCGCAGGCGTTCGCGAGCACGGTGGCGTCGATATTTTGGAGCGCCTTGAGCTGGCCGTCGCGCTCGATCGTCGCCCGCACCTGCTCCGAGCCGGGCGTCACCATGAACGGCACCGACGTCTTGAGCCCGTGCGCCGTGGCCTGCTGCGCCACATCGGCGGCGCGGCTCATGTCCTCGTAGGACGAGTTCGTGCAGCTGCCGATCAGGGCCGAGCTGATCTTGTCGGGGAAGCCCTGGCTCGCGTCCTTCACCTCGGCGGCGAGCTTCGAGATCGGCCGCGCGCGGTCGGGAGAGTGCGGGCCGACCACGTAGGGCTCGAGCTTCGAGAGATCGAGCTCGACCACGCGATCGTAGTGCTTCTCGGGGTTCTTCTCGACCTCGGGGTCGGGCGCCAGAAGGTGCTTCGATCGCTCGGCCGGCGCCACGAGGCCGGCGCGCCCGGTCGCGCGCAGGTACAGCGCCATCTTGTCGTCGAACGAGAACATCGACGTCGTGGCCCCGAGCTCGGCGCCCATGTTCGTGATCGTCGCCTTGCCCGTGGCGCTGATCGTGCGGGCGCCGGGCCCGATGTACTCGACGATCGCGTTGGTGCCGCCCGAGACCGTGAGCTGGCCGGCCACGTAGAGGATGACGTCCTTCGGTGCGGTCCAGCCGCTCATCTTGCCCGTGAGGAAGACGGCGATGTGCTTCGGGTAGAGCACCTCCCAGGGCAGGCCTGCCATCACCTCGACCGCATCCGCGCCGCCCACGCCGACGGAGCACGCGCCGAGGCCGCCCGCATTCGGCGTGTGCGAGTCGGTCCCGATGATCAGCTCGCCGGGAAACGCGTACTGCTCCAGGACGACCTGGTGGATGATGCCGGCGCCCGGTTGCCAGAAGCCCGCGCCGTATTTGGCGGCCGCCGAGCGCAGGAAGTTGTAGACCTCGGTGTTCTCGGCGAGCGACTCGCTCAGGTCGCGCTCGGCCTCGACGCGCGCCTGGATCAGGTGATCGCAGTGCACGGTGGTCGGCACCGCGACCCGGGCCCGACGCGTCTGCATGAACTGCAGCATGCCGGTCTGGCCGAGGACGTCCTGGAGGACGACGCGATCGGGTCGAAGCATGAGATAGCTGCGGCCGGGCTCCAGCTCGGCGTGCTCGGGGTCGTCCAGGTGTCCAAGCAGCACCTTGTCGGCCAGCGTCAGCGGGCGGCCCAGTCGCTTGCGCACGACGGCGAGGTTCTTCTCCATCGTCGCGTACACCTGGGTCGCCATCTCCGGGGTCGATTCGATCGTCGTCATGCGTTGGTTCCTTCGTGTTGGCGGTTCATGTGATCTCGCCTGGCTCGTTCCACCTGCGAGGACGTCGAGCGTGCGCGGCTTCCCGATGGATCACCACGAGGATACTCCGAAAACGGCCCGCGGGACCATTCGCGGGCGCCATGCGGCGGCGAATCGCCAGGCCTGGCAGAGCGCTGTGCGCCGCGGGTCAGGGCCCTGCGCCGAGCCCCGCTCTCACGTAGCGGGCGTTGATGGCGAGGGTGGCGGCCCAGACGGCGATCAGCGGGACCGGCGCGCCCCAGCGCTGGAGCGCCACGATCTGGGCGGACCCGGCGTACACCGTGACGCTCATCACGAGCGCCGGCGCCAGCGTCAGGCCGCGGTGTTCGGCGAGCACGCCGAACGCGATGCCGAAGGCGAACACGCTGGCCGCCACGGCCGCGCCGCCCCGCTCCTACACGCAGGATCCGCCCAAGCTGATCGGCGGCGCGCTGTGCCGCGAAGCCAGCGCTCCACGCAGCCTTGCCAATTCGCTGAGTGCCGGCTGCTCAGGTCTGGCGGCGCTTCAGCATCTGCTGGAAGCTCTGGCGGCTCAGCCCCAGGCGCTCGGCCGCGCGCGTCTTCGATCCGCACTCGCGGAGCGCGTCCTCGATCATCTGGCGCTTCAGGTGCTCGATCGCGGCCGCGAGCGTGCTCGGGCGCGATGGCGCCCGGGCGGCCTGGATGCGCGCGGAGAGATGCTCGGGGCGAATCGGCTGGCCCGCGTCGGCCAGGGCGACGGCGCGCTCGATCTCGTTCTCGAGCTCGCGGACGTTGCCGGGAAACGGATAGGCCTGCAGGAGCGCCATGGCGTCGGGCGCGATCGACGGGATCGGCCGGCGCGCGCGCCGGCAGGCGGGTCGCAGGAACGCCTCCGCGAGCGCGGGGATGTCCCCGGCGCGCTCGCGCAGCGGGGGCAGGGGAATCGGGAACACGTTGAGCCGGTAGTAGAGATCGCGCCGGAAGCGCCCGGCCGCGACATCCGCCTCGAGGTCGGCGTTGGTGGCGGCGATGACCCTGACGTCGATCTTCCTCACGCTCTGAGATCCGAGCCGGCGCACTTCCCCCTCCTGCAGGATGCGCAGCAGGCGGAGCTGCATCGCGTGGCTCATCTCGCCCACCTCGTCGAGGAACACCGTGCCGTGGTCGGCCTCCTCGAAGAGCCCCTGGCGCTCGCCGGTCGCTCCCGTGAAGGCTCCGCGGGCGTGACCGAACAGCTCGGACTCGAGCAGCGTCTCCGGCAAGGCGCCGCAGTTCTGCGCCACGAAGCGGCCGGTGCGGCGCGGACCGCTGTCGTGGAGGAGGCGAGCGAAGAGCTCCTTCCCGGTGCCCGTCTCGCCGAGCAACAGCACCGTGGTGTCCGCGTCGAGCACCTTGCGGGCGAGCGTCACCGCGTGGCGCAGGCCGGTCTGCTGTCCCACGAGGCGGTCGAACGAGATCGGGCGCTCGCGCGCCTCGGCGGCCTCGCGGCGAAGCGCGTTGTAGGCGACCTCGAGCTCGTCGCGCAGGCGCGCGTTCTCTCGCACGAGCCGCCAGCGCTCCGCGGCCCGGCGCACGACCATCAAGAGCTCGGCGGGATCCCATGGCTTCGGGACGAAATGCCAGATGTGACCCGTGTTGATGGCCTCCATCAAGCTGTCCACGTCGGTGTACGCCGTGAGGATGAGACGGAGCGTGTCCGGCGAGACGTCGAGGCTCTGGCGGCACAGCTCGACGCCGTTCATACCGGGCATCCGGAAGTCGGTCAGCATCACCGCGACGTCCCCGGCGGCGAGGAGCGGCAGCGCCGCCGCTCCGGACTCCGCGCGCACGACGCGAAACTCGGCGGCGAGGATCGCCTCGAGGGCATCCAGTACGCGCGGCTCGTCGTCAACGACGAGGACGGTCGCCTCCGACCCGTTGTCGATCGCCGACGGATTCGTCACGAAGAGTTCGTCATCGCCGCTCTCCTTGGCCCATCGGCGCTGGCTCGCGCAGCGCAAGGATCTCGTGCAGCGTCTCGCGGCCCTTCAGTCCCTTGAGCTTCGGCGCGCCCAGCGAGCGGTGCTCGACGAGCGCCTCGACGTCGCGGAAGGTGCTCTGCGCGGCGATTATATGAGCGTCGAACAGCCGTGTCATGCGCTGGATGCGGGCCGCGGCGATCATCGGCCGCCCCACGACGATGAGCTCGCGCCGCTCGGCCGAGCCGATGGTGCCCGCCATGACCGGCCCCGACGCGATGCCCACCCCGATGTCGAACCGCCGCCGCCCGGCCAGGGCCCACTCCGCCGAGAGCTCCCTGACCGCCGCGACCATGTCGAGCGCCGCGGAGACGGCGCGCCGCGGGGCATCGCCCGTGCGCTCGGTGACGCCGAAGAGGACCACGATCTCGTCGCCGATGAGCTGCTCGACGGTGCCCTGGTGGCGGAAGATCACCTCGAGCATCCGGTTCAGGTATCCGTCGAGCAGCCGGATTACCACCGGGGCGGGCGTGGTCTCGATCAGACGCGTGTAGCCGCGGATGTCCGCGAAGACGACGGTGGCCTCGCGCCAGTCGGCGGGGGCCTCGAGCAGGTCGGCGTTGTCCAGCGCCATCTCCGCGAGCCGGGGCGATACATAGCGCTGCAACTGCGCGCGCACGCCGGCTTCGCGGAGCGCGCGGTCCTGGTGCAGGCGCAGGTCCAGGAGCGTCGCCTCGAGGTGGGCGTTCTTCGCGGCCAGGTCGCGCAGGAGCGCGTCCCGCTCGACGGCCAGTCGATGTCGCTCGACTCCTCGGCGCACGGTGTGGATCAGCTCGGGGGGATCCCAGGGCTTGAGCAGGAACTGGTAGATGTTCGCCGCGTTGATCGATTCCATCAGGGCGTCGGCATCGGTGAACGCGGTCAGGAGCACGCGCACGGTGTCGGGCGCCACCTCGCGGCATCGGGCCAGGAGCTCGGTGCCCGTCATCCCGGGCATCCGCTGATCGCTGATCACGAGCGCGACGGGCTCGGCCGCGAGCAGCGCGAGCGCGACCTCGGGGCGCTCCGCCCGGAGCACGCGGTAGTCCATGGCGAGGAGCGCCTCGAGCGAGTCGAGGACCCGCGCCTCGTCATCGACGATGAGGACCGTGTCCCGGTCGGTCACGGCGACGTCGCCCGAGCGATGGGAAGGCGCACGGTGAAGACCGCCCCGCCCCCGGCGGGACTCTCGGCCCGGATCTCCCCGCCGTGCTTCTTCACGATCTCGTAGCTGATGCTGAGGCCGAGCCCGGTGCCCTCGCCGACCGGCTTGGTGGTGAAGAACGGATCGAAGATCCGGTCGATGATGTCCGGAGCGATGCCGGGCCCGGAATCGGCGATCGAGACGATCGCCGTGCCGCCGTCCCGCCGCGTCTCGATCGCGATGGTTCCCGGTCCGCTGATGGCCTGGGCGGCGTTGGCCAGGAGGTTCAAGAAGACCTGGTCGATCGACGAGCGCACGCATTCGACGGACGGCAAATCGCCGAATTTCCGGTGCACGGTCACGCGGTCCTTCAGCAAGTGGTTCAGCAAGGTGAGGCTCGACTCGATCTCCGCGTGCAGGTCCACGAGCTGCCAGACGTCGTCCTGGCTGCGCGCGAAGACGCGCAGGTCGCGCACGATCTTCCGCGCCCGCTCGGCGCCCTCGCGGATGCCCTGGGTCATGGAGTCGAGGTAGCGGAGCGCGTAGTCGACCTTGCGGCGCTCCCATTCGTCCTCGACCTGCTCCCGCGTCTCCGGGGGCAGCGGCAGCCCCCGGTACACCTCGAGCATGCCGCGGAGCCGCTTGACGAAGTCCTCGAGCGTCGTGACGTTCGAGTACACGAACCCGATGGGGTTGTTGAGCTCGTGGGCGACCCCGGCCACGAGCTGGCCCACCGATGCCATCTTCTCGCGCTGGATGAGCTGCGCCTGCGTCGCCTGGAGGTCGCGGTACGCCCCCTGCAGCGCGTCGTTGGCGCTCCGCAGCTGCTCCGTCCTCACGCGCACCTTGTCTTCCAGGTTCCGCGACAACTCCTCGATCATCTGAAAGCTCCCGGCCCGGTCCACGGCCAGGGCGACGTGATTCGCGACGGCGGCGAGCAGCTCCACGTCGGCCGCGCCGACGCGCCCGGGCTCGCTCGACCCGACCTCGAGCACCCCGAACACCTCACCCTTCACTCTGAGGGGCACCAGCACCGCCGAGCCCAGGCCGAGGGCGCGCGCGCTCGGCGCGTGGATCGGCTGGCCGGGCGCCTCGACGTCGTCCACCACGAGGGGGACGCCGGTGACCACGACGCGCGCACAGCCCGCGCGCGGCTCGTCGAGATCGAACTCCATGCCGCGGAACAGCGTCTCGCGCTCGACGGCGCCCGCCATTCGATGGCCGCGGACGACGCGCCGGTCCCGATCCACGAGGAGCAGATAGGCGCCCTGGTAGCCCATCGCGTGCACGAGGCGCTCGAGCGCCTGCTCGTAGATCTTCTCCACGTCGAGGGTGGCGCTCACCGCGGCCGCCAGCTCGCTCAGGAGCGAAAGTTGCTCGATCTTGGTCTCGAGGTCCCGGAATTTCTTCTCGAGCTCGTTGTTGGAGTACAGGATCTCGTCGGACTGCAGATCCAGCATCCGCTGGGTGTGCTGGCGACGGGCTCGCTGGACCAGCGCGTGCCCGACCGCGCCACCGAAGAACAGGGGCAGCGGCGCGGCGAGCGCGTCGACCACCCACGACGCCGCCTGGGCGATCGCGACCCCGCTCGCGAGCGCCGCGGTCACGCTGGCCCCGGCCAGCGTCGGGATCCAGAACCGCGGGCCGAGCGGGGGATTCTGCCAGCGCACCTCGACGACGCACGAGTCCGCGCCGAGCGCCGCGCACTGTGGCTCGATGACGGTGGCGCGCGGGAGGCCCCAGTTGGTCGGGTACCGCTCGAAGAGGACGTTTTCCCAGATACAGAACCAGCGAGGCATGACGTAGCCGGGCGCGGGCGTCCGCCGGAACGTGGCGCGGTTTCGCTTGACGACGGCATCGGACCGGAAGAAACGCGTGACGGCATGCTCCAGCACGGCATAGCGCGCGTACAGGTCACGGGGATGGCCGATGCCCATCGTGTACGTGCCGAGATAGTGGCGGTACTCGCGCGAGGGTTTCCAGTCCATGTGGTCGTTGGCGACGCGCCGGGTCCACTGCTCGACGTCGGTGTCGCCGGTGAGCTCCATTCCCACCCGGACGAGCTCGTTGGCGATCGACAGCGGCAGCCAGTTGTGGTCCGCCATGAGGTACTCGCGCGAATGCCCGGCCGCGCGGCACAGTGCGGCGACCCCCGCGGGCCCGACCTCCTTCTCGACGAAGGGGATCAGGCCCTTGGTGATCATGCAGTTGATCTCGCCCGGCATCGGTGCTGACCCGCTCCGGAGATCTCCTCGAGACCGTGCGCTCAGCTCTGCTTGTAGACCAGGTCCGAGGTGATCTTCACGGGATTCGCGAGCGTCTGGCGAACGGGCGACTTCCGGTCGATCGTCTCCTTGCACCGGCGGACCCGGTCCTCGGGGGCGGGACTCTGGATCGTGACCGTGTAGCGGATGTCGGTGATCCCGTTCGGGACGGACTTGTCGTGACCGAGCACGCCGCGGAGGTCGATGTCGGCTTCCATCTCGATGCCCATCGCGTCCAGCGGGACGTCGAAGAGCGCAGCGTTCGTCGCGATGCCGCTGGTGACGCAGCCGGCGAGCGCGGCCAGCAGCAGCTCCGGTGGAAACGGGGCCGAGTCCACGCCGCCGAGCGGCGGCGGGTCGTCACTCTGGATCACGAAGCGGCGCGTGCGCGGCATGAAGTTCTGTCCGAGGGCATGGACGGGGCCGACGCTCACGATGGCCTTGGTCCCGCGCTCCCACGTGGACTGCACTTTGATCGTCATCTTCCCGAGGGCGGGGTTGCCCTTCACCATCTCGGAGAGGTGCTTGACCCCGTCCAGGTTCACATCGTTCAGGTGCTCGACCATTGGCTATTCTCCTGCGCCGGCCGGGCCGGCGCGCTCAGAGCAGGGTGCTGATCATGCGGGCGGCGCGCTCCGTGCCTTCACGCGGCACGTCGCGTCCCTGGGCCGGCTTCCCCAGGTGGTCGAGGATGGCGCCGGCCAGATCGTCGATGCTGGTCCGGTCGTACTCCATGCGCACGCCGGCGCCCAGGCGGTCGAGGCGGCGCGCGACGTGGAAGTTCTGCTCGAAATGATTGCGGAGCGGGAAGTAGAGAAAGGGCGTGCGGAAGGCGGCCAGCTCCATCGTGCTGGTGAGGCCGCCCTGGACAATGGCGAGGTGGGCGGCGGCGTGATGCCGAAACAGATGAGGCACGTAGGCGCGCACGTCGATGCGCGGCCCCGACGGCAACTCGCGTGGGTCGAGCCGGGGTCCCGCGACCAGCAGCATCCGCGTGTCGGGGATCTGCGAGGCGACCCGGGAGAAGGCGAGGGCGGACTTTCTGAGGAGATTCTCCCCCACGCGGGTGCCCCCCGCGGAGACCAGGATGACCCGCTCGTCGGGGCGATACCCGAGCTCATGCCGCAGCGCCACCTTGTCGGCGTACGCGGCCGGGTCGAAGTGATAGGTATATCCGGAGAAGTGGAAGTGCTCCCCCGCCCACTGGCGCATGTTCGGCAAGTCCGGGCCGAACTCGCGGTCCAGTACGTCCTCCACATCGCCCACCATGATCGACAGGTCGCGCACGTCGGGATGCAGGCGCAGGTGGTCGATGTTCTCCGCGTTCTTCTCCCAGGCGCGGCGGAACTCGACCGATCCCGGGTCGTCGCGCATGGGCAGCACGCCGATGAAGTCGGTGAGGAAGACGTAGGGGGCGCGCTTGAGCTCGGGGTTCTCGTGCAGGAAATAGTCGAGGTCCCAGCCCTCGTCGCCGACCCAGAGATCGTAGGCCTCGCGCTCCACGACGTCCGCGAACGTCATGAAATTGGCGGCCAGGATCTCGTCCATGTCCCAGAGCGCGTTCTGGGCGTGCAATTCGTGGTCGCGCGCCCAGCTCTCGACGTGCCCGCTCTCGTCGAGGAGCAGCCGGCTGGCGGGATGCAGGCGCGCACCCCAGGCCTCCACGGCGCGATCCGATGGGCTCGCGGCCAGGAAGTCCACCGTCGTATCGGGGTGCAATTCCTCGAGGCGTCGAGCGATGGCGAGATCGCGCTGGATGTGGCCGAGGCCGATCGGGCTCGACAGCCAGAGGACGCGGCGGGCCGCGGTGCGTCGCGGGCGCGCGGGTGGCGCTCGGCGCTCGGTGATCGAGGGAATCGTCCCGGTCTCCACAGGTCGGTCGAGGACGAAGTCGCGGATCAGGTGATTCACCTTCACCGCGTGGCGGCCGTGCAGGTTGTGGCCGGCGCCCTCGAACGTGACGAGCCGCGCCCCGGGAATCGCGGCCACCATCTTCTGCGCGTGCCCGTACGGCACGATCTTGTCGCTCGTGCCGTGCAGCGCCAGGGTCGGGACGGACACCCGCGACAGGAGATCGCGGACGCTCGCGCCGTCGATCGCGCGGAGGGACTCGACGATGACGTCTGGCGTCGTCTCGCCGCCCCAGGCCACGCCGTCCTCGATGCCCTTGAGCGAATGGGGCTCGGGGAGGATGCGAGCGAGGAGGCGCTCCCGGTAGCCGGCGAAGTCGCCGCGGATCATCGGGGCCACTCGCTGATCGAACGGCTGGGGCATCGACTCCGCGTACTGTCCGCTGAGCAGGATCAGGTGCGACACGTGGGCAGGGTGGTCGATCACGTAGCGGAAGGCGATCAATCCCGCGCACGAGAGTGCGGCGAGCGCGAAGGGCGGGGTCACTGCCTGCTCGAGCACCGCCAGGAGGTCGCGGTAGCGCGTGTCGAGATCGTAGCCCGTCGCCGGCCGGTCCGAGCGGCCGTTGCCCCGCGGGTCGGTGGTGACGACGCGGAAGTACCGCGACAGATAGGGGATCTGCGACTTGAACTGGCGGCTGTACGTCACGGGCTGGCACTGTGGAAGCAGGACCAGGTCGCGATGGCCCTCGCCGGTCGCGTGCCAGAACAGCTTGACGCCGCCGTTGGTCGCGTACATGTCGTCACTCTTCCAGGGTCCCGAGATTGGGTGGCCGGGTGTCCTCGGGCGCGGCGCGACCGGCTCGACTCGGCACGGGCGCGACCGCGCCAGGCCGACGCGCGCCCTCGTAGAGCACCAGCGCGGCGCCGCCCCGAACGGTCTGGCTCTTGTGCCCCGGCGCGAGGTGAACGCGCGCGTCCTCGAGCGCTCCGGACAGCGCGTAGTCCGCCGCGTGCCTCGTGATCTGCGATTCGAATGGGACCAGCGACTTCACGATGCCGCCCGTGATCACGATGACATCCGGGTTGAGGCCGGTGGCCATCCCGCCGATCGCAGCGCCCAGGGCCAGGCACGCCTCGTCGACCAGCGCGCGCGCACCGGCGTCTCCTTCCTCCGCCGCCCGAAAGACGGTCGCGGCGTCGCTGCCGTAGTCGATCTCGGCCGGCATGTGTCCGCCCGCGATGTCGCCGCGGCGCCGGGCTTCCATGGCGATCCCGAATCCCGCGACATAGGCGGCGAGGCATCCCCGCGTGCCGCACACACACGGCCGGCCGTCGAGCTTCACGCTCACGTGCCCGAACTCGCCGGCATACCCGCTCCGTCCCCGCAGCAGGCGCCCGTCGAGAATCACCGCGCCCCCGACCCCGGTTCCGAGCGCCAGCATCACCATCGAGGCCGCCCCGCGCGCCAGACCCCAGGTCCACTCGGCGAGCGCGAGGGCGTTCACGTCGTTGTCGATGAACGTCGGCAGCCGGCTCCGGCCCCGCACGGACTCCACGATCGGCGACCCGGTCAGCTCGGGCACCAGGTGGATGCCCTTCCGCATGGTACCGCCCTCGACGTCGACGACGCCCGGGAGGCCGATGCCGATGCCCTCGACGTGGCAGCGGCACCCGGCGGCGCGTTCCAGCAATTCGTCGACCACGCCGAGGATGGTGTCGAGCGCCGTCCCGGGCCCCCCGCGGTGTGTTGCGACCTCCGTGCTCCAGACGACCTCGCCGGCCGGCGTCACCAGGCCACCCGACGTGGTGGTGCTCCCGACGTCCACTCCGATGAGCAGGGACGCGAATGAGCTCATGGCATCTGTCGCAGAATACGGCACGCGCCATGCCACCGGTCGAGCGCGATCATCCGCGGATTTCCAAGGCGGGGGTGCCATCTCGACTTGCGCCCCGCGCGGCCAGCGGCCGGTCCAGCCCCCATTCATTCGGACACTTCCGGCCGCCGCGGCGGCATCGGTCAGGGGCAATGCGGCGTTTACGGAAAGGAGGGTGCGCCCGGCGCCCGAAACGGGGCATGGAGCGGGCGTCACCGCGATCGCCCGCGACATCCCGACGTCCCGCTCCGCCCCTACGCCCTATGAGATCCGCGCGAGGCTGGGCGGAGGTCGCGGAGCAACCGAACTGGTCGCCTACGATCTGCGCAGTTTGACCCCGGTGCGCCACGTGGCCACAATGACCACATGGGGTCCGTCGCGATCCGGCCATGACGAAGGCGGTGGGAGTCCGTGAGCTGAAGACTTGGCTCGGCCGCTACCTCCGCGAGGTGCGCCGAGGACGGACGATTGTCGTGACAGACCGGGGCAAGCCTATCGCCGAGTTGCGGCCGATCTGTGCTCTGGGATCGGGCCGTGAGGCCCCCCTCGAGCGGCTGATCGCATCCTGCCTCTACGTTCGCCGCCACATCGAGGGCGTTCGGCTCCTGGCGTTCGATGCCCGTTTGAACGACGCCGCCCGCGCTGAGGGCATCCCGCTCGTCGCCGCCACGTAGTCGCCGCGCGGGCTCAGTGAATGCAGAGCTGATTGCGCGTTCCGAACACGTCGTTGCTCCAGCTGTTCTTGAAGCAGCCCCCCGTTGTTGTCGGCCAGGTCCTCGGAATTGCCGAGCGCGACATTGCTGAAGATGACGTCGTTCTGCGAGCCCGCGCTGACGTGGATCCCGCCGGCGGCGTTCGGGGTCGTCTGGTTGGAGACGAGCGAATTGAAGGACGAGAAGACGCGCGGTAGTCTCCGCGGGGGCCTGACTCGGAGGGCGGCGATGGCGAAACGTGTCAACGAGGACGGATGGGCGTGGTGGCTGCCGGGGCTCCGGATGCTGCGGAGCTACGAGCGGGGCTGGCTGCGCCACGACCTGGTCGCGGGCCTCGTGATGACGACGATGCTCGTGCCGGTCGGCATCGCGTACGCCGAGGCCTCGGGCGTGCCGGGCATTCATGGGCTCTATGCCACGATCGTTCCGCTGCTCGCCTACGCGGTGTTCGGCCCCAGCCGCATCCTCGTGCTGGGGCCCGATTCGGCGCTGGCGGCGGTGATCCTCGCGACCGTCCTGCCCCTGTCGGGCGGCGATTCGCGAAGAGCGGTCGCGGTGGCCGGCGCGATGGCGCTGGTCTCCGGGGCTGTCTGCGTCGCGGCGGGCTTCGCGCGGCTCGGCTTCGTCACCGAACTCTTGTCGAAGCCGATCCGCTACGGCTACATGAACGGCATCGCGCTGACGGTGCTGCTGAGCCAGACGCCGAAGCTCCTCGGATTCTCGATCGAGTCCGCCGGACCGCTGCGCGACATGGTGGCGATCGGACGAGGCATCCTCGACGGCAAGACCAATGGGGTCTCGCTCGCGATCGGAGGCGCCACGCTCGTCGCGATCCTGGTGCTCAAGCGCTTCCCGCGCGTGCCCGGCATCCTCCTCGCGGTGGTCGGCGCGACGCTCGTGGTCGCGCTCCTCGATCTCGGTGCGCGCGGTGTCGTCAAGGTGCTCGGCGCGATGCCGTACGGCTTGCCGATGCCGACCGTGCCGCTCGTCGGCCTCGATGACCTCGTGCCGGTCGCGACCGGCGGGGTCGCGGTCGCGCTCGTCTCGTTCGCCGACACGAGCGTGCTCTCGCGGACGTATGCCGCACGGCTCCACGCGCCGGTGGACCCGAACCAGGAGATGGTCGGGCTCGGCGCCGCGAATCTCGCTGCGGGCGTCTTCCAGGGCTTCCCGATCAGCAGCAGCGCCTCGCGCACTCCGGTCGCCGAGGCGGCCGGCTCGCGCACCCAGCTGACGGGGGTCGTCGGCGCCGTCGCCATCGCCGTGCTGCTGCTCTTCGCCCCTACGCTGCTCCGGAACCTGCCGAACACCGCGCTGGCGGCGGTCGTGATCGCCGCCGCGATCGGGATGTTCGAGGTGGCCGACCTGCGCCGCATCCACCGCATCCAGCGCTGGGAGTTCTGGCTGTCGATCGCCTGCTTCGCGGGAGTCGCGACGTTCGGGGCGATCCCGGGCATCGGGCTGGCGATCGTGATCGCGGTGATCGAATTCCTGTGGGACGGCTGGCGGCCGCACTCGGCGATCCTGGGACGCGCGGACGGCGTGAAAGGATATCACGACATCACCCGGTACCCGGACGCGCGGCTGATCCCTGGCCTGGTGCTCTTCCGGTGGGATGCGCCGCTCTTTTTCGCGAACGCGGAGCTGTTCTGCGAGCGGGTGCAGGCGGCGATCGCCGCCGCGCCGGCGCCGGTGCGATGGTGCGTCGTGGCGGCCGAGCCCGTGACGAGCGTCGACGTGACCGCGGCCGACCTCGTCGCGGAGCTCGACGACACGCTGCATGCCGCAGGCGTCGAGCTCTGCTTCGCGGAAATGAAGGACCCGGTCAAGGACAAGCTGAAGCGCTTCGAGCTCTTCTCGCGATTCGGGCCCGACACGTTCTTCGCGACCATCGGCGAAGCGGTGGATGCGTATCTGGCGACCCACGACGTGAAGTGGTCCGATCAGTAGCAACCGCTCGGGACTGGCGGGATTCGCGGAGCGGGTGATGTGGTGCCACGTCGCGGCGAAGCGACGCCCGCGCCGGCCTCACCCCACGCGCCGCCAGCGGTCGCCCAGCTCGATCCCGAGACCGGGCTTGTCGGGCAGGCGCACGTAGCCGTCCGTGTCCGGCAGGAAGGGCTCGGCGATCAGGCCCTGGAAGTCGGCGTCGGTCATGGCCGGCGGCTCCTGGAGCAGCTCGACCCACGGTGAGTTCGGCAAGGACGCGCTGAGCTGCAGGTGCGCGGCGATGCCGATCCCGCTGCCCCCGTGGTGACCGACGAAGAGCTTGTTGTGCATCTCGGCGTAGCCCGCGATCTTCTTGAGCTGGAGCAGTCCCTCGGAGCACACCGCGTCGGCCTGGATCACGTCGTAGCAGTTGCGCTCGATCAGCAGGCGGAACTCGTGGAGGCCGGCGTTGTTCTCGCCGCCGGCGATGGGCACGTCGCTCGCGGCGGCCAGGCGGGTCAGGTCGTCGAACGCGAAGCGGCCGAGCGGCTCCTCGATCCAGGTCACGTTGTAATCGGCCAGCGCGCGGCAGGTGCGCAGCGCGCGCTCGTAGCTCCACACCGGGCCCTCGGCAAGGCGCGGGGTTCCCGGCGTCTGCGCCTGGTTCGCGTCGACCATGATCTCCATGCTGTCGCCGACGGCGCGGCGCACGGCCTCTACCTGCGCGATGTCCTCGGCGAGCGTCCACGCGTGGAGCCTGAGCTTGATCGCGCGATAGCCACGCTGGCGAAAGCGGAGCGCGTCCTCGGCGCGCGCGGGGCCGGGGCGCACCTCACAGCAGCTCGCATAGGCCTTGATGCGATCGATGTAGCCGCCCCACAGCCGGTAGAGCGGCTGGCCCGCGGCCTTGCCCACCACGTCCCACAACGCCAGCTCGAGGCCCCACGGGATCGGGTGATTGAGCCACGGGCCACCGAGGTTTCGGATCGTGTCTGTGTGCCGCTCGATCGCGAACGGGTCCTGGCCCACGAAGCGCGGTGCCACGCGCTCGTGCACGTAATCGGGCCGCCCGGCGCCCGCGCCGTAGCCCGTGATGCCCTCGTCGGTGGTGACGACGTAGAGGGTGGTGCTGCGGCCGGTCCACGTTGTGCCCGGCGCCCAGGCCGGATGCACGTCGCCGCCGAAGCGCGCGCTCCACATCTGGGCCTCCACCGAGGTGATCTTCACACGCGCGAGATTATCGGGATGGACCTATCGTGGCAAGCGCGATCGATTGGCCGGGCCGGTTAGCCTCCACGGCGCCCATCGCTCCCCGCGCGCCTTGACTTCCACCCGGCGTCGACGTAACCATCGACTCGCCGGCCGACCTTCCTGCAGCGCCGCAGGTCGCGGAAGCTCCACCCATTCACCGGCCCTCGTCGACGAGACCGGATGCCGAGTCGCCGGCATCGAGGAGGGAATCGAGCGTGGACCTCTCGGCCACCATCCACCTGCTCGGCGAGACGCTGGGCGAGGTTTTGCGAACGCAGGAATCGGCTGCGCTCTTCGCGACGGAGGAGCGGATCCGGTCGCTCGCCAAGACGCGCCGCGTCGGCGAGCCCGGGGCGGCGGATCTCCTGGCCGCGGAAGTGCGCTCGCTGTCGGTGGATGGCGCGCGCTC
>Ga0126379_10000301_pt1 | contig 26797 bp, 28 predicted proteins | sample PanSoiMetPlot_24_FD_92640 | JGI IMG/M metagenome (GOLD analysis project Ga0126379, IMG submission 92640) | Tropical forest soil microbial communities from Panama - MetaG Plot_24 | ecosystem: Environmental > Terrestrial > Soil > Tropical forest > Bulk soil | place: Panama | collected 2016-02-17
CAGAGTAAGAAACTGAGGACTCGAAGAATGCTAAACTGGAGCGGTATCGATCGGCGTCACGGGCCATATACGAAATCAGCAAACCAGGGTACCCAGGTGGCGCATAAGGCGCGCCACCCAGGGGATGATACCTACGTGTCGGAAACCGACACAGCGGTATCGTTCACTCGCGTTCGGGCGGCGCAGACAACCACGGTCGATCGACCAGTTCGCGGTGGCCCTCGACGCGATCCCACTCGCGCAACATCGCGCTCATCACGTCCCATTCCCTCATCATGCGGCGGACCTTCAGTTCATATGCTTCACGTGCAGTCATGGTAGTTCTCCCGATGGTGTGGTGGGGGCATTTGCGCCCCCGAGTCGGTGGTGGTTACGCGGCCTCGCGGGCGCGCGCAAGGGACTCGATGACGATGGCCAATTCCTGGTCGGTCATCGCGGTGAACCCCGCGGCCGCGAGTCGGTTCGCCAATTGTTGCACCGCGGTTTGCGGGCGGGCCACGCGAGTGCCCGGGACATCGCCCACGACGAGCCGTTCGTACGCTTCGCACACGAGGGGCGCGACAACGTCGGCGATTTTGTCGCCATGGAGTTTGTACGTCTCGGACGCATGATAGTTGTCGAAATATTCACGAGCCCCGCGTGTCATAAGGTATCGTTGGGACTCGATCGGCAAAGCGTCGAGATCGGTATCCGTGGTGAGCCCGGTCTTTTTGCAAAAGTATTTGAATTCCCCGAAAGTGGTCATGTTCGACTCCCGATGTCCGGCCCGGGACCATCCCCAGGCCATGCGCGTAATATGCGCCCAATCGCCGCGAAAGTCAATTGCGTTGATGGCCTCGTTTGCGCAACAAAAGAACCCGCGCAATAAAACGTGCTTTTGTTGCGGTGCTTTTGTTCTTTTGTTGCGCGATCGAGCATCAATGTTGCGCGGTCGGCCCACATTACGCAACAAAAGTGCGTGGCGGGGGCAAAAAAAGCAATAAAATTTCGCGGGCTGCCACTCCACGGGTAAATCTACTGGAAACATACCTATCATTCACTCCTCGCCGCCAGTCATTTATACCTCTTTGACGTGGGTCCGTTACACGGACCCCTTGACTTTGCCCCCAAGAGGGGGCAAGCTTTTCGCGTGCGCGGGGGCGGTCTCCGCCCCGAAGGGAGCCCCGGTCCCGTGACAGACAAGGACCTCCTGGAGGAGTTGGTGCTTGGGCCGGTTCGCGGCCGACCCAGGAAAACGTTCGTGGCCGAGTACGTGCGCGATCTCACGAGGGCCGATGTCGCGGCACTGCAACAGCCCCGAGGGACCGTCCCCGTCGCCCTAAAACGCATCCACTCCAGCCACCACGCCCTGGCCAAATGCCTCGCAACCGGCATGCGCCCGGGCGACGCGGCCCTCGTCACCGGTTACAGCCTGTCCCGCATCAGCATCCTCCAGTCCGATCCCACCTTCGTCGAACTCGTCGAGAACTATCGGGGCGAGGCGAAGGCCGTGATCGCGGACATGGTCGAGCGGATGACCAACATTTCCCTCGACGCCCTCGAACTGTTGCAGGAACGCCTCGTCGACACCCCCGAACAGTTCTCGATCCCGACCCTGTTGGACTTGGTCAAGACGTTCGCGGACCGAACAGGGCACGGACCGAACCAGGAGGTCCACCTCAAGCTCGATACCAGCGACTACATTGACCGCCCGCCCAGGGAAAGTTATGATGAGTGGCGGTCCCGCCGACAGATCGAACTGGGCGGCCCAGCGACAGAACGCAACCCAGCGACAGAACGCAATCCCTCAATTCTCAGCCCAGGGCCCAAGCGCCCCAACTAAGGAGACCGCAATGGCTGAAGTCCCCGTGACCATCAACGGCGTCATGTACCCGAAAACGAAGTCCGGGCGCGACAAACCAGTCGCCTGCACGCTCGTGGGCTCGGCCTGGGTGACCGGGCTCGGTGTCGGGGGCGGCCCCGCGGCCCCAGTCCCGCCCGATCCACCCATAGATGTCCCGCCCCCGATCGACACTCCGCCCGACGGCACAGGGGACCCGCCCGGGTCCATAGCCAAGCCCCCGCCACCCGAGGGCGGTTGGGGATGGAGCCCAGAGTACGGGTGGGGCTATTTCCCCGGGAGCGGTGGGGCAGGCCCGAAAGGGGCATAGCCCCAGCCCCAGCCCAGGCCAGAACGCAGCCCTAGACCTAACCTTTCGCCCATGGCCCGCTCAAAGCTCGCCGTTCTCCACGAAGCCTGGTCTCCCCAGCCAGGCCCCCAGACCGACGCGATAACCGCGGACTGGTGCGGGGAGTTGTTCTACGGCGGCGCCGCGGGAGGCGGCAAGAGCGACTTTCTGTTGGGCGATTTCCTTCAGGACGTGCCGCGCTATGCGCGCGACTGGCGAGGCGTGCTGTTCCGCCGGACCTACAACGAACTGGAGGAGCTGATCGTGCGGTCGCGGGAGATCTATCCCGCGACCAAGGCCTCGTGGCACGAGCAGTCGAAGATGTGGACCTGGCCCAACGGGGCCGCCCTCCGCATGCGGTACATTGAGCGTGACGCCGATGCCACTCGGTACCAGGGACACGCCTATACCTGGATCGGGTGGGACGAGCTGACCCAGTGGCCCAGTGACTACGGGTACCGATTTCTCCGAGGCCGACTCCGTTCGGCCGCTAATGTCCCCACGAAGCGCATTCGAGCCGCCGCCAACCCAGGTGGCGTGGGCCATCACTGGGTCAAGGCGTACTTCGTCGACCCGCATCCCGCGGGCTACGTCCCGATCTCTGATCCGCTGACTCAGATGCAGCGGATGTTCGTCCCCGCGAAACTGAAGGACAACAAAATTCTGCTGTCCGCCGACCCCGGCTACGCGGACCGCCTCAAGGGTTTGTCCTCGGACGCGATGGTCCGGGCCTGGCTCGAGGGTGACTGGACTGTGGTAGAAGGGGCGTTCTTTGACTGTTGGCGGTACGATCAGCACGTCATCGACCCCTTCCCAGTGCCCACTACCTGGGCGCGGTTCCGGTCGATGGACTGGGGCTCGGCCCGCCCATTTTCAGTGGGCTGGTGGGCGATCGTTCAGGACGACTTCGACATTCACCAGGCGAATGGGGAGTCGGCTCGTACAATTCCCCGCGGAGCCCTGGTCCGTTATCGGGAGTGGTATGGGGCCGTCGCCCCGAACGTCGGGCTCAAGTTGACCGCCGAGAAGGTGGCCGAGGGCATCGTCACTCGGGAACGCCCCGGCCCCAGCCCAGAACCATTACGTTACGCAGTCCTTGACCCGGCTTGTTTCAAAGAGGACGGCGGTCCCTCTATCGCCGAGCGCATTAACAAGGTCCTAATTTCTTACAGGTGCCGGCCCTTCCACGCGGCTGACAACGCCCGAGTGCCCCAGCGCGGGTCGATGGGTGGCTGGGACCAACTGAGATCGCGCCTCTTGGGCGCTGACGGCCTGCCCATGATCTACTGTTTTAGCACGTGCGCGGCCTCTATCCGTACCATTCCCGCACTCCAGCACGACGCGGTCAAGCCCGAGGACGTTGATACCGAGGGAGAGGACCACGCGGGCGACGAGTGGCGATACGCTTGTATGTCCCGGCCCTACAACCCGGTGTCTCAGGCCCCCAAGGCACCGCCCCAGAACGACTACAGAAAGGTCAGTATGCAGCGCGCCGGAGATTGGCGGACCTACTAAGGTCCCAGTCCAGAACGCAGCCTTTAACGGGGGTTTTATGTTACCAACGATTCCTCAGGGTCTCCAGGGCTCCCTCGGAAAGGCCTCGAACCGAGCGACCTACCGCCAGGACTTCCGGATTGCGGATTTGGAGACTGGGGAACTGCTCGATCTCACTGGGCTCGATTTCACCTTTGAAGTCTCGGACCTCGAGACCAATCAGCTGATGCTCCAGGCCACGACTGGGAACGGTAAGATTACCGTGCCCGACCTCGGAGTGCTGTCTATTCGGTTTGAGGCCGACGACATGCGGGCGCTCACTCCCAAACAGTACGTGGTGGGGATGATAGTGGAGGGGGCGGGTGAGACCGATCAACTGTTCAAGGGCACGATTGAGGTCTATTGGGGAGGCGTCCAATGACCAGGCGAATAAGATTCGGCCTGTTTCTGTTGACAGTCCTCTGGGCCGTTCCGGCCCTGGCCCAACGACAATGCAATCAGCTCACTCCCTTCTCCCACGCCGTTCCTACGGGACCGGTTGTAGCGGTCCCGGGCGACCCAACCAAGCAGATTTACTATTGTGGGTTCACCCTTGCCAGTAAAACGAACACGCTCGACTTTAAGATCTGGGCGAGTGAGGCGCCGGATTGTTCCAGGCAGTCGATTCCGTTGACTCCCCAGTGGAGTTTGCCCAACGCATTCGCACTAAATAACCGGATTGAGACGACCGGGGCCGCCTCTAACTACGGATCGACCCTCTGTTTCCAGACCTTCGGGTCTGGGACGCTGACCGGGGTCATCTACTGGGCCCAATACTAGGAGACTACAGTATGGCGGGCTTACCGAGACTCAGTCTTCAGGCGATTTCGCGGTTCCCAGCCCAGATAATCGGGGGGACCGGCATCACTGTCGACTACGCGAACGGCGTAGTTACCATCAGTTTCACGGGCGCCGGGGGAGTGCCCGACGGCAACAAGGGCGATATTACGGTCGCTGGGGCGAGCTGGACCATTAACGCCGATGCTGTCACGTACAGCAAAATGCAAAATACGACCTCCAGCAGCATTATTCTGGGTCGAATCTCGGCCGGGGCCGGAAATATCGAGGAATTGACCGCCGCCCAGGCGACAAGTCTGCTAAATACGTTCACTTCGACGCTAAAAGGGCTCGTTCCCTCCTCTGGAGGGGGCACGGCCAACTTTCTCCGTGCCGACGGGACCTGGGCGATACCACCGGGCGGCACCGGCGGGGTTCCTGGGGGCTCGACGGGCCAAATTCAGTACAATAACTCGGGCGCTTTCGCCGGTTTCACGGCTACGGGCGATATTTCGATCACTCCTAGCACTGGGGCCACCGTAATTGGCGCCCAGGTCGTTACTTACGGTAAAATTCAGAACCTTGCCGCGACTAGTCGGGTTCTGGGCCGCATCTCCGCTGGCCTGGGCTCGATGGAGGAGATGACCGGGACCCAGGTCACGACACTGTTAGACACTTTCACCTCATCTCTGAAGGGCCTGGTGCCCAGTTCGGGCGGTGGTACCACGACTTTCTTGAGGGCGGATGGAGCCTGGGCCTCGCCCGGCACAGGAGGCGCCCCCGGAGGCACTTCGGGCCAGATACAGTACAATAACGCGGGAGTTTTCGGCGGGTTCAACATCAGCGGAGACGCCACGGTCGATGGCTCGGGTGTACTGACCATAGGCAACACCCGAGTTAGCTACGCCAAAATGCAGAATGTCGTCGCCAACAATGTCTTTCTTGGTCGCCGCTCGGGTGCGGGCGGTAGTCCAGAGGAAATGACCGCAACTCAGTCGACGGCGTTGCTTGATTTGTTCACGACTTCGGGAACAAAGGGGCTCGTGCCCGGCAGTTCGGGCGGCACGACACAGTTTTTACGTGCCGACGGTACTTGGGCCACGCCAGCCGGTGGTGGGACGGGACTGGCCGACGCCTATGGGGCCATTAAAGACGGCACAGTTACTGCCTCGGCGACGGGCTCGGACACTATTTGGTATCGGGCCGAGGCCGGCGTCACAACGGTCGCCGTGGGCTCGAACGACGCCACTTTCGGCGACAATGTGCTGATTGGCATCGCGGCGCTGGGCGTTTCGACCGCCAAGATCGCCAATAACGCGGTGACCTACGGCAAAATGCAGTCCACGACCGCGACCGATGTCCTCCTAGGCCGTCAGTCCGCCGGTGGAGGCACGGTCGAGGAGGTGGCCTGCACGGCCGCCGGCCGGTCACTGATCGCGGGCGCCTCAGCCAGCGCCCAACGAACAACGCTGGGCCTGGGCACGGCCGCAGTCCAGAATACGGGCACCTCGGGCGCGAATGTGCCCCTGATGAACGCCGCGAACACTTGGAGCGCTCAGCAAACGTTCGTAGTGGCAGGCGCCCCGATCATCTTTAGCAACACCAACACTAATTACTTTGGGAGTCTAGCCAACCTCAATACATCTGGCCATCCATTTATCGGGCTGCATGCCACACACAGTGCAGTAACCAATAATACCCTGAAGAACGATCTTTCAGCTAATCGCGGTCTCGGCCTGATTAATGACGGCACGAGCTTCTATATGAGTGTCAACAGCGTGGCGACCGCTGACGCAGACTTTACGGGCGCGTTGACGCCACTTTCCGTGGCACTGTCGACTGGAGTGACGACGTTTGGATCGGAGATCATCCTGCCCGCGAGTACGACTACGCGGGCCAGCCTGAATGTGCCACAGGGCGCCGCGCCCTCATCGCCGGTCAACGGTGACTTCTGGACCACGTCCTCGGCGGGCTTTCTGAGGATCAACTCGATCACCAAACAGTTACTTTCCGCCGATATGAACCTGAGTGATTTGGCCTCTTCGGCCACGGCCCGGGCCAATCTGGGTGTGGACGAGGCCACGAACACGGACGTGTGGACTGGGACCAACGCGACGAAGGTTATCACTCCGAACAGAATGTTTGGATCGAGCGCCCCGGTGACAGTCAGCTACTCGGCCACGATCACACTGGATATGAACACGGGGATTAACTTCCTGACCACGTTGACTGGCAACATTACCTCGCTGGCCAACCCCAGTAACTCGAAGGCGGGACAGACAGGAATCTACATTCTGAAACAGGACGGAACCGGCTCGCGTCTCTTGAGCGCGGTGGGCTCGAACTGGAAGTTTACGGGCGGGAGTAAGACTCTGTCGACGGCGGCTAACGCTATCGACGTAATCACCTATTACGTGGAGACCGCGGGTGGCACGATCTGGGCCACGCTGAACAAGGCGTTTGCATGATGCTGCCCGTACCATATCTTTGGCTGCCGCCCGAAAAGCCGGCGATCATCCGGCCAATGGACGCGCTTCAGCGCGCGATGCTGGCACTGGTCGGTGGGACGCTGTTGGCGGGCCAGCCAGCCGTGGGTGGTGCCGGTCCAACTCCGACGGTGCGGGCGAGTTTTCCGAGTGACGTTTATAATAGTGGCAGCACTGGCACTATGATGGGGGCCGGGATAGGTCTTCCCTCTGGGCACACCACGAATGATATTCTAGTGTATGTTTTCTCTGGGTGGCGTGGAGGAGATTTGCCACATATTAGCGCGCCGAGTGGATATACCCAGATATTTAGTCTTTTGAGTCAGGCTGGTATGGCCGCGTGGTGGAAGCGAGACGGCGGGAGCGAGTCCGCTCAGACCATCGGGATCACCGATAGCTTTACCCTTGGTGCTGCCTTCGTGTTCGCGGTTACTGGTTGTGTGACCTCTGGAACTCCATATGAGGGCTTGCAGACAGCCCAGGATCTGTCAGTCGCGCCCAATGTAACTACTACCAATTCAAACCGGCTCCTGATGGACTTCCACGGCGGAGGATCGGCTAGTCCCGCTCAGATCGGGACCGGCGATGCAGCGAGTTCGGGATGGACTAAGCAGAAAGAGGTCGCCAATGCCACCGATTCAGCCTCGTCTTGTGGCGTTCTGATGCAGACTAAGTCCGCGCCGTCCTCTGGCAGTCAAACGATGCCAAGTTTGACTTTGAGCGGTGCATCCGGCGGAAGTCAAACGGCCGCCCTCGCGTGGCTGCCCAACCCCTCGAGTTAAGGAGACTCGGATGAAAGTGGACTTCTCAAAGATCATTCGGAATCTCCAGGGCGAGCCCATTAAGGAGACCGAAGGGGGCAAGGATTTGACCCTGGGGATGGTCTCGGCGACCGCCCTGCTGGCCTCGTTCCCCGACGAAACCGGGCTCGAGGGCTCGGACAAGTACAAGCGGTTCAAACTGGCACTGTTGGTGGCCGAGGGTGGAGTGCAGGAAGTCGAGGTCGAGCAGGCGGCCCTGTTGAAAAAGCTGTTGTCCAAGGCCTATGGCCCGCTTGTGGTGGGCCGGTCCTATGAGATCATCGAAGAGTCCAAAGTCGTGGCGGTGAAGAAAGCGGGCTAAAATGGCTATCATGGCCGCATATACCGACTCGGGGCAGGTCCAGGGCAAGGCCCAGCCCACAACTGAGGTCGAGGACCCGAGCTACTGGACGCTTCACAAGTTGAAGCAGGCCTATCTCGACTATCTGTGGCTGAAACGAGCCGAGATCGACGAACAACAGAACTCACGACGGTACCGCCACGGCTCGCAATGGACATCGGCCCAGGTCGAGGTGTTCAACGCCCGCAAACAGCCCGTGGTAACCTATAATCGAGTCGGTCGGAAGATCGACGCGATTGTAGGGCTGTTGGAGAAGCTCAAGCAGGACCCCAAGGCCTTCCCGCGAACGCCTCAGGGCGGTGACGGGGCTGATCTGGCCACCGCGATAGTGCGATATGTGATCGACTCCCAGCTTAGGCAGGTCTGTTTCCCGTACTGTACGGAAAATGGGGCCACAGATGGGATAGGTTGCGTTGAGATGCAACTGGTGAAGGGCGATAAGGGCGATCGGGACGTGGGCTTCAATCGAGTCCAACCCGACGGGTTCTTCTATGACCCAAAGTCATTCGAGCACGATTTCAGTGATGCCAGGTATATGGGCTATGCGAAGTGGATGGACGTTGACGATGCTGTCTCGTTGGCGCCTGAGAAAGAGGAGGAAATTCGGTTCCAGATGGCGTCGGACAGCGAGTTGACGACGAACCCAGACCGCGATAAGAATTGGTTTGGGGTCGAACAGCCCTCCGGTCGACGCCGGGTGCGAGTGGTCGATCTTTGGTACCGTCATCGAGGCGGTTGGTGCTGGTGTCTGTTCACGGGCACGACGAAACTGATTGAGGGCTACAGTTACTTCTTTGATGAGAAGGGTGATCCGATCTGCAAATTCATTGCGTTCTCGGCGTTTATCGATCAGGACGGGGACCGATATGGCTTTGTCCGGGGACTGAAGTCGTCCCAGGACGAGATCAATCAGCGCCGCTCGAAGGGCCTGCACGAGTTGAATTCTCGCCGCATTAAGGCCGAGGACGGGGCCTTTACTGATCCGGAGAAGACCCGCCGCGAGGCCGTTAGGCCGGACGGGATGGTGATCTACAACAAGGGCTTTGAGATGGAGTTCGATGATCAGGCCCGGATCATGAATATGGAAGGCCAATTGAAGTTTTTGGAGGACGCGAAAAATGAAATCGAGAATTTTGGCCCCAATCCCGCCCTCATTGGTCAAGGACTCGAGTACAAATCTGGAAGAGCTATTAGCCTCCTGCAGCAGGCTGGCATTGCCGAACTCGGTCCGTTCGTCATTAATTACAAGAACTGGAAGCTCAGACTTTATCGGGCGATTTGGGCGGCCGTTCAAAAATACTGGACAGGAGAACGTTGGGTGAGGGTGACGGGCAATCAGGACGTCGCGCAGTTTATCCAGATCAATGGGGTCGGAATAGACCCTCAGACCGGCTTCCCCAAGCTAGTCAACGCCCTAGGTCAATTGGACGTGAACTTCATCATGGACGAGGGACCGGACGAAGTCAATATGATGGCGGATGCCTACGATACGCTGACCGCCCTCGCAACCCAGGGCGCCCAGATACCGCCTCAGGTTATGCTTGAGTTGGCGCCGCTGAACAACGACGTGAAGAAGCGCCTGATTGGAATGGTCCAACAGGCCCAACAGCCCGATCCGATGAAACAGCAGGTCCAGCAACTTATGCTCCAGGGCGAGGCCGCCAAGATCCAGGAAACGCAATCGAAGACCGCCCTCAATCAGGCCACCGCCCAGGAAAAGGCCCAGGGTGGGGCTCATGGGATGATCGAGCGTGTGTTCGACGCCCAACAGAAGCAACAGGAATTCCGGATGAAGATGGCCGAGGGCCAGCAAAAGATCGGGCTCGAGCACTTGAAGAGCCGGACCAAGATGATGGGCGACCTCGCCAATCTGCACATGACGGCTATGAGTCATGGGCAGCAAATGCAGCACGATGAGGCGGCCCATCAACAGTCTATGATGCACGAGGCACAGATGGCCGCGATACGACGACAGACCGCGGCCCGACCTATGGGAGGTCTCGGTGGCTAATTGGATCAAGGGTGCCATCAAGCACCCGGGGGCGGAGACCGCAAAGGCCAAGAAGGCAGGCGAGAGTCCAATGGAGTTCGCGCGAGCGCACAAGGGCGCGCCGGGGAAGACCGGGGCGCAATCGAGGCTCGCATTGACGCTCTCAAAGTTGAGGCCCGGTGGATATAAGGGAAAACGGTGATGCCACTGATCAAGAGTGCCTCCAAGGAGGCCGTAGGAAAGAACATTGAACGGGAAGTCGAGGCGGGTAAGCCCCAGAAACAGGCCGTCGCGATAGCGCTCGAGACTCAGCGCCGCGCGGGCGGGGGAAAGCCCAAGCCCAAAGGGGGCGGTCTGTCCGCCCTTCGATCCGGAGGTTACAGAGGAAAACGCTGACTCCGAGCGACATCGGAGGCGCAAGCGTCCAGCGAAATGGGCGAGTCGTAACCCCAACGAGACTGGGGGAAGGAGAGTACAATGGCAGACGAAAGGCCGCTCAGCCCTGAGGACCAAAATCAGCTCGAGATGTTCCGTCAAACACTCGCGCCCGAAGTGCCTCCGGAGGCCCCTAGCATCCCACCCGCTTCTGGAGGCCAGCCCCCGGCGACTGAAGTCCCAGCTCCGGCGCCGGGGGCGCCCACCGAGGTACCGCCTGAACAGGTGCCTTCGTGGAGGCTTCGGGAAGAGTCGGAGGCCAGGAGGGCCGCCGAGGGTCGGGCCGCCGCGCTCGAACAGCGGCTCGGCGAGATTGATCGGTACTTGGAACAGCAACGAGCCCAACAAGCCCCCACCAAGAGCCCGGATTTTTTCGAGAATCCGGACATGGCAGTCAGGAACGTTATCGCCCAGGTGATGATACCCTATCTACAGGAAGGGCAACGAGTCAGCATGGCGAACGCACAACTGATTGCCTACGCGGTTCATGGTCAGGAAGAGGTCAGCAAGGCTGAGCAGGCCTTTCTCGAGGCAGTAAACGCACAGAGCCTCGATCCGATGGAGTACGAACAGGTCGTACAATCTCCAAATCGCTTCGACGCCGCCGTCAAGTGGTATAAGAAGCAATCGGTTCTGTCTAGCGTGGGTTCGAATCCAGAGGAATGGTTCCAGAAGCGACTGGACGCCGCGATGGCCGATCCAGCGTTTCAGACCAAGGTCCTCGAGAAGATCCGGGCCAGCGCGAGTACTCGTCCCGGAGAGGTACGGTTGCCACCGTCGCTCACTCGAGTCCCTGGCTCCTCTGGTGGAGGTGGCGAGGTGACTGGAGATTTGAGCGATAGAAGCCTCTTTGACTTCGCCAGACCTGGGCGATGATTGGGGAGGCAATGATACCTATATGTCGGTTTCCGACATAGCGGTATGATTCACTGAAAGGACGACCCAGCCATGGCTGTGTCAGAAATCCAAGTAAACAACAAACTCATCAAGTTCACTCAGGAGATCAATCGAGAGTTTGTTCGTGAGAATATGTTCTCGCCCTACATGGGCGAGGCAGCAAATGCCATCATCCGGCTGAGAATGGATCTCAAGCAGGGTGGTGAGGACATGAATATTCCCATTGTCGCGCGGTTGCGCGGCGCTGGGGTCGCTACCGAAACGCTGGTCGGTAACGAAGAGAAGATCGATAACTATGGGATGAGAGTCCGGGTCGAGTGGGCTCGAAATGCCGTGGTTATGAACAAGGCTGAGATGCAGAAGGATAGCGCCGATATCTTCGGCGAGGCCAAGCCGCTTCTCAGTGACTGGGGCAAAGAGCTGCAACGGGACGAGATTATCTCGGCGCTGATGGCCATTCCGAGTGAGACTCTTCCCACCAGCTCTGGTGGCCAGCGAGTAAATGGCGTCCTGTACAACGTGGCGACGGCCAGTCAGTTGAACGACTTCAATGCCGTCAACAAAGATCGGTTGCTGTTCGGCAACTCGACCACGGGCTGGAACGCCACCCACGCGACTGCACTTACGGGCGTGGACAATACGAACGATAAGTGTACGGCGGCCAATCTATCGTTGGCCAAACGTATGGCTATGAACGCCGACCCAAAGATCCGTCCATTCAAGACAAAGGACGGGTACGAGTACTATGTGGCGTTCATGGGCACTAACCCGTTCCGCGATCTGAAGATCGACCTTCAGACCGTGAACAAAGACGCTCGCGCGCGTGAAGGGCGCGGGATGGACGACAACCCGATCTTCCAGGACGGTGACCAGATCTATGATGGCGTGATCGCTCGATGCGTGCCGGAGATCTCGAATATGGTCACTAACGTCTGGACGAACTTGCTCACCGCGGGCGCCTCGAGTGGTCGCGTTGAGCCGGTATTCCTCTGCGGCCAACAGGCCGCGGTGATGGCCTGGGGCCAGATGGCGAAGCCCACGTTCCGTAAAGAGGACGACTACGGCTTTGTCAATGGCGTAGGCATCGAGATGGCCTACGGCGTGTCGAAGATGTACAAGAAGCACCCCTACAATTCGGCGGCGACTCCAACGCCGTTGAAGCAGTGGGGAATGGTGACTGCCTTCTTCGGCTCGGCGGCGGATTAAGGGAGGGAACCATGCCAAATCCTGTGACCGGACTCAACAATCAGGTTCCCGCTCGTGACTTCGGTTACGAGAGCGTGCAATATCTGCGCCGCAATATCGGTTTTGGGGTGCAGGCGACCGCGATCGAGGTCGGAAAGCTCCCGCCCGGTGCTATTGTGGTGGGTGGAGGCATTCTGGTCAAGACGGCGTTCAATGCTGGCTCGACCAACCCCGTTGCTGTTGGTTTTGGCATCTGGGGAGGTGATGCAGCGGCAAACTCGAGCTATTATGGCTCGTCGGCTGGTGCTGCCGGATTTACGGCAATCACACTCACGGCTGTTCAGCCAAGCACTATGGAACGGCAAGTGACAGTGACCTACACGCCTACTGGCACCGCGGCGAGTGCCGGTGAGGCCGAGGTTATCGTCACGTTTGTGACTCCGAAGGGTTAAAGGAGCCTCCCTGACGTGGTACCCGGCCACGTCGACTTTGGGGAGGATCACTTGATCCTCCCCACTTTGGAGAACGAAGATGGCTGGCCTCGAAGACCTCACCCAGAACAGTTACTCCCAGGTCGATCCCTACTCACCCTACAGGGTGGCCTCGATCGACAATCAGCGAGTGTACATTCCGATGCCTCGATCGGACCCGAGATCAAACGTGCCGATGCCGAGGCCCAGCCCCCTTGGTGGCCCCGCCGGGGCGTTCAGTGATATTGCGGCTGGGGCGATGACTGGAATGGGCCAGGAAATGTCCTCGCTCGCGGGGCTTCCTCGCTCGTACATGGAGGCCATAAACAAAGGAGGTTATCAAGCTATTCCGGACTGGCTCATCAAGAAGCTCCCGACCGAGGAACAGGCCGCCGAGCAACTCGCCAAGTACAAACGGTTCCTGCCACTCAGCGATGCCGCACTTGCGCGATTGGGACTTGGTCCTCAGACTACGTATGGTGAGTGGGCTCAGAAAGCGGGGCAGTTCGCGCCGTTCCTTCCAGCTTGGCAGCTTAGGGCGCTGAGACCCCTTATTGGGGGAATCTATGGTGCGGAAAGTATGGCACCTCCATGACCGCATTGTTGCCAGATCTGTTACCTCCCTCAACGTTCCTGACGAACGCTGATTTAATCACGCCCGAGTGGTATGATTGGCTACGTAGATTTCGGGCAGCGGTTCCGGTGGCGCCCCCGACAGTCACCAATTACGCCCATAGCACCTTTCTCCTTGCAGAGAAGATTTGTTCCGATCTTGGCACGCCACTGGTCAATGACAACGGGGTCAGTGACCAGAACGCCAAGTTGCAGAGCGCGATCAACTTCGTAGCGGCTCAGAGGTCGGCATTCGGTATTACAGGGGGTGGGAGACTGCAGTTACCACCCTGGACCATAGGCTGTTTTGGTGGAGGTAATCCACTGAAAGTGCCCAGTGGCATTACACTGGTGGGTCAGGGCCAAGGACAACTGTATAGGGTCGGAGTGGCATATCTGGATGGTGGGGTGGGAGTCCCACACTACACTCCAGTGCCGCCTCCATGGATGCGAACTGCATGGGGAACGAAGCTCAAGAACGTTGGACCGGCTACAGGTGGGCCTGGAATTTGGTTAACTAACGGCGACACCAACCTGGTTCAGGCGCCGGGCGTCGAGAACCTAACGATCGATATGAGTGGGCCTGATTGGCGGTCGACTCCTGGATCGTCGTCTGGGGCTCCAAATGCAAGCCACAGGATAGCAATTCTCCAGAACAATAACTGGGGATGCACTATACGGAATGTGGATATTTGCTTCGCGGGCGAGGGCATTCGCTCGGAGGTCGGAACCGCCCCGTACAATACCCTCACTGTTACCTCGCACTACGAGAACGTTCGGATAGGTAACGTCTACAACGGGATAGTGATAAATGGATCGCCTCCTGGAACCGCGGTCGCGGACAGTCGGTTCTATCATGTCTACGTCTGGGACGCGGAGCGAGCGGCGCTGGATGTAGTCCGTCACTCGGACAACGTCTATCACTTTGGGTGTGACTATCGGGCCAACGGCCCAGGCTCAGCTGGGGCCGGTGCGATCCTGTTTAACAGTTCGAACGAGAGTGCCGCGACCACCGCGGTCTACCATACGTTCTATGGGTGTGAGTGTGTGGGGGCCGCGAAGCCAAGTCAGTTCCCGAATACTGATCCGGGGTGGCCACTCGATCAGTCCGCCGCGATGGTGATTAACCAGATCGGCAACCATTCGTTTGCCTGGGACGGTCATTTCCCAGTCGGTGGGATTATTGGGGCCGGAGTCCCGAACGCCTGGTTCCGCTTTGCGGGCCAGTCAATGCTGCAGACCGATTTCTCGTTGTGGACCGGAAACGTGCTGTCACCTGGTAACAACACAGGTATGGTCCCGGCCGCGGTCTCGACGATGATCAGGATCGACATGACCGATTTCTGTCGGGCTGATCTGGGACCGACCTATTTGCCGCTCTGTATTAAAAAGGCCCAGGTTTATTTGCGGTGGAAGCCAGATGCCGCTGGAGATGTTGCATACATAACTAATCCGGATACTCATGCAGTTATGGCATCAGTAACGGCCTCCTCAAATGCGCGCCAGGAGATCTGGCTTGACGTACTTCCGTGGATCATCGCGAATAATTACTACTCGAATACTAACGCCGGGTTTCAGTTAGAATACTCAAACGTAACCACTACCGGCCCGTCGTTCGAGAAGTGCGTGCTCCGTATCAAGTATACAAACATATAGGTCACAGTATGTCAACCGCTGTCCAGCTAACCAAGTCCCGCCTCGAGTTGACCAGGGAGGTCGCCAATAAGCTTCGCATTGTTGGGACGGGCCAAAGCCTCGAGCCCGAGTACGCGGAGGAGATCGACTCGCGGATCGATCCCTTGCTGTTGCAGTTATCGTTCGATGGGATCTGCCACGTCAGTAATACCGAGGAGATTCCGGGGGAATGGTACGATCCTCTTGCGAGCTTGCTCGCCAATCTATGTGCGGGGATGAAAGGGGGCGCGTTCGATCCCCAACTCAAACAGTACTATGAGATGATGCTGAAACGGATCACTTCATCGAAACCGACGTTCGAGGTGATGCAGACCGAGTACTTCTAATGGTGGACATAGTATTTCCGAAATCGAGTGCGCCGGGCGAGCGGCCTCAGGAAGCTGGGGGCAGGCTGATTAATGCGTTCAGTCGAGATATGCCCGAGGGCGCGCCGTCGAACTATGCCATACTGAGGACGCCAGGGCTGTTACGGAAGAATATCCTGGCGACAGACATCCATACTCGTGGATTCCTCGATTGTGGGGCGACGTTGCTCTGGGCCGTTAACGACAAGCTTTATGCGGTCGATGGAGGATTCAATCCAACCTCGTTGGGTGCCTTGGCCGGAACAGCCCCGATCACTATGGCGAGGAACTTCAATGCTACGCCCCAGAACCTGGCGGTCACCGAGAATGGTTGCTTCGTGTTGACTACGTCCGGGGCACCGGTCGCCTACAGTGACCCTGATCTCCCAGCCAGCCCGACGAGCGTGTGTGAGTTCGACGGATACTTTATATGGACGTTTGGGTCAGGGGGAATTTGGGCGAGCGATCTCAACCAAACGAGCATAGCCAGCAACTCGTTTGCCGTCGAGCAGGGACTGTTTATTCGGAGGGGTGTGAGGTTCAAGGGCCGGTTCTTCGCCTTTGGTGATAAGTGGACCTCCGTTTGGAGGGACGCGGGCACGGTGCCATTTCCACTGGATCGCGAGGCAGTGATTCCGAGGGGGATCGCGGGAACCTTCGCGGTGGCGGGCTGGGAAGTGGGATGGTCGAATGAGTTGATTTGGGTCGGCGACGACTATAACGTTTACCAATTGCAAGGCTATACACCGCTCATGATTTCCACGCCAGACGTCGCTAGAATGATTCAGACCGCGGCGCTGGCAGGGGACAAGGGCAAGCTCGAGGCCTCGGTCTTTATGGCTGGGCGGAATGCGTTCTGGGCACTGACGTATCCGGGGAACTGGACTTGGGTATTCAACCTGACCACGAGTCGGTGGCATGAACTGCAATCGTACAATCGAGGTGATTGGAAGGGACGTCGTAGCGTTCGAATGTTTGATAGGTGGGTGATTGGGGCCGCGGCCACTGGCGAGTTGTTCGAGTTGGGACCGAATTACTTCTTCGAGGGGGTCGATCCACTGATCTGGGAGGCCCAGAGCGGAGTGGTGGCGGGCTTCCCGAATGGAGTGGTTATCCCACGCGCGAGCTTCCACGTGACAACAGGTGTAGGGGATAACATCTCGGTCGATCCAAGAATCCAGATCTCGTGGTCACTGGACGGTGGACACAGTTACGGCAATCCGGTCACCCGAAGCCTTGGTGGGGCGGGCTATACCAAGTCCCATCCCTACATCATCGGATGTGGCCTGTCCAGAGGACAGGGTGTGAGGTTTAAGTTGAGGGTCTCGGATCAGGTTCATGTGCAGCTACAGGGCGGCGCGGTCGAACCACAAAACGCTGGACCGTCGGGTTAGAGGAGTGAGCTATGGCACTTACCGATCTCTTTACTGGAGCGCCGGGTATCCAGGCCGCTCAGAACCAGCGTCAGTTCCTCGGAAACCTGATGGGGAACGAGAATTGGAATTTCGGGCGGGTCGAGAACCAGGGCTTGAGTACGCTCGCGGGCGCTCAAGCCAATCAGCTTGGTACGCTCGTTCCGGCCTATCAACAAGCCGAGGCCACGCTCGGCGGAAGCGTCCCACAACAGCTCGGGGCGATTACTGGCTATGGAACTGGGGCAATCAATGCCTTGACTGGTGGTAATGTGGCTGGGGCTGGAGCGCTCGCCGGTGGTCTTGGGGCTTGGGACCCGGTCTCGGGGCTGGCCAGTAGCTATGCGAATACGGGCCAGGGCTATACCTCGACCATTCAGGACGCCCTAGGTCTGAACGGTCCGGAAGGCGTGGCGCGGGCACAAGGTGCGTTCACGGCGTCGCCTGGATACCAGTGGCAATTGGGCCAGGGACTCGAGGCGATCAATCGGGCCCGCAACATGAGTGGGCAACTCGTTGGTGGGAACACTGATCGGGCAGCCCAGGACTACGGGGCGGGACTGGCCAGCCAACAATGGAACAACTGGATCAGTCAGTTGACCGGCCAGCAGGGCTTGATGGCGCCGCTGGGGCTTCAAGGTCTGACCTCGGCCGCTGGAGGGATGAGTGGACTGTATACGAGCCTCGCGAACCTGCTCAATCAGGGTGGGCAGGGAGTTGCCAATATTCTGGGAGGGATGGGCACGAATATCTCGAATGTTCTAGGGGGCGGAGCGACGAATCTGGCGAATTTGATTACAGGGGGTGCGGGTGCGGAGTCAGGGGTCTATGGAACCACCGCCCAGCAACAGACTAATCTGTTACAGGCCCTGGCTCAGGCCCAGGCGGGCTTCACTCAGAATATGGCCCAGCCCTACGCGAACACGTATACAACTCAGGCCAACGCCCAGTTGGGTGGCGCGAACAACTTGATGAGTTTACTCAGTGGTATCGGTGGGGCTCTATTGAGGCCCGGACCGGCAGGGGGCCTTGGAGCGACTCTGGGTGGTCAACTTGGGTCGGCCGCACTGGGCGGACTCGGTTCGCTCGGATCGAGTCTTATGAGTGCACTAGCGTTCATCTAGGAGAGTTAGATGACTGAACTTAACTTTCCAAAGCTCGATTTCAGTTGGATCGCTGACTTGCCATCCAAGTGGGACGAGGCGGCCCTGCTCAATCAGCAGAAACAAGCACTCGGCGGACTGGATTTCAGCGATCCGAACAGCCTGGATAAAGCGGCGACCTTGCTCGCGCGTGATCCAAGAGGATTGGGACTGGCCGAGCAGCTTGCGACGGCCGCCCAGAAACGTCGGGAACTGCAACAGCAACAGGAACTTCAAGGGCTCTTTGGTAAGACGCTCGGTGGTCCGGCCGAGGGCGTGGCTCCCACGGGAGTTGTTCGTCCTCCGACTGGAGCGCCTCCGACTGGAGCTGCACCAGTGGGCGTACCAGCGGGTGCTCCAACCGCGTTAAGTAATAAGGATCGGTACCTGGCTGGAATGGCATATCTGGAGTCTGACTTCAATCCGAATGCCAGGAATCCCAACAGTACAGCAACTGGATTGTGGCAGTTTACAAATCCTACCGCTGCAGATGCGGTCAAAGCGGGCATACCGAACCCTCAAGTCGGTGACTATAAACAACAGGCCGATGCTACCTGGCAGTTTATTCAGAAGTTTCATCCAGATGCGGCGGCGGCAATTGAGAAAGGTGACTTTGCTCGGGCTGATCAGCTGCTCAATAAGCGATGGCCCAGTCTGCCCGGCGGCTCCCAGATGCAGGGGCCGGGGCGGTATGCTACGCGAAATAGTATTCTTGGTGGTGGTATGCCTGGCGGTGGACCGGCGACCGTTCAGGCCGTACCACCACCAGTGCCGCCTCCGGTACAGGTTGCTGGACCTGGGGCGCCTCCAGCCCCGCCGATGGCGGCCGCGTCAGCAGGACCTCCTCCAGTCGCGGCAGCTCCTCCAGCAGCCACCCCGGGAGCGCCAGCAGCAGCCCCAGCCCCAGCGGCAGCCCCAGAGGGTCCTCCACAAGAAGGCCAGTTTGATCTTGGTGCGGCCGTGAAGAGGGCCGCCGGCGTTCAGCCATCGGTGGCGCCGACCTTTCAGCCACAACCAGCCTCGCCTCGAGTTATCAGACTTCAACAAATAGCTAACGCGATGACTGGTCCTGGGGCCGTGACCGCGCGGGAACAGGCCGCGGCCGAAGCCAAGTATGAAAGAGATATGCAGACGGCCCAACATGGGGCCTCGCTGAAGCAGTGGGAAGCTCAGACCAAAGTCGATTACGAGGACCTGGCCAAGTACAAGACCGAGGTCTTCAATACTGCCGCGGACGCCAGGAAACAGATGGGGACCATCAATGCTATGGACGCGTTGATGCAGTCACCCGGTTTTATGTCTGGTTCTGGTGCAGACCTCGCCGTGAGGTATGGTGGTAGAATAGCCGGTATAGCCCAGGCCGCAAAGCAAGCGGCCGATATTGCGGGGCTGCCGGGTCTCGGGGCCTATGCGGATAAGCTTCTGAATGCGGTCCAGTCACGGACAGGCGTGATGGAAGCATTTAATGCATTGCACGCTCAATTAACTCTCCAGTCCCTTGGTGGTTCACTTGGTCGGCAAATCTCGGATCAGGACCGAAACTTTATATCTGGAATGATTATGAGCTTGGGGGCTACTCCCGCCGCAAACCAGTTCATTCGTGATTACATGACCGCTCAGAACAAGCGGTCAGAGGAAATAGCCAAGATTGCGAAGGCTTATCGAGGCAGCGATCGAGCCGGACTGGAGGAGATACTTAGTCAATATGCTCAGGCTAATCCATTGTGGATGAAGGCCGATGGAACTCCGACCGAGGCCGGTAAGAAAGCCCTCGAGAAGACTCAGAAAGGGGCGGTAGGTACAAGTGCCGGTGGGCTGACGGGCATGGACTTGATCAGGAGATTTATGGGCGTTCGGACCAGCGAGGAGCAGGCGACTGGAGCACCCTTACCCGGAGTGCCAAATCCGACTATACCAGCTCCAGCGGCGCCTGCCCAGTCAGCTCCCGCTCCGGCCGCTGGCGGTGGCCGAAGGGCCATCGATGAGAATGGTAATGTCTGGATGGTCTATCCGGGTGGAAGAAAAGAGATGATTCAGCCTGGTGCGGGAGGAACCTAAGATGGCTGACGAACTTCCTGCTGGTTGGAAGTGGGCCGAGGAGCCAGCGGCCGCGCCCGAGCTTCCATCTGGATGGAAGTGGGCCGAGGATCAACCTGCGGCCCAGCCCCAAGGCGACTATTACCAGCGTCATATTGAGGCTCTTAAGAACGCGGGCGTGCCTGAGCCTGCCGCCAGGTTCCTGGGCAATATGACCGTCCTGAATGCCCTCACCGACGCTATCGTTGGGACTGGACAGGCCATTAAAGGTACCGCTCAGACAGTTCGGGACGTCTATGAGGGTAAAAAGACCGAGATTACCCCTGCCGAGCTGATGACTATGGCGACGACATTCTCGCCGGCGAGCGCCGGCGCGGCCGTGCGAATTCCTCAACGGACGTTGCCAGGACTAGCCAAGGACGTTCTCGGGGCGGATATTCCTCAGGGAGTGTTCTCGCCCCTGGGTAAGCACCTGTCCGATATTCCCACTGTCGGTGGCCCGCTCCAGAAGTCCGCTCAGGAGGCCCTGACCAGTATCGAGGCCGCGGGAGCGCGAGCGCCTCAGATGGCCGCTGGAAAGCCAGTCACACTCCAAGAGGCCGGAAACGCGGTTCGGGCTGGGGCCAATCGAGAGGTTGTGGGACAGGCTGAAAGGGTCGCACCGGAAGTCGCCGCGATCTCGGAGAAGAACGCGGCCGAGACGGCCTTCAACGACGCACTGGGTTTGGCCAAGAAAGATGGTGGTAACGTTCAGGCCCTTGCCTCGTTAAAGCGAGGCATGACCAAGGACGAGTGGGGTATCTTTACAGGCCACGCGATCGAGCAGATGGGACAGACGGCCGCTAAAGACTTCGACCACACGACTTTCATGAAGGCCTATGGTGAGTTGTCGCCCGCCGGACGAAAGATGCTGTTCGGAGACAATCCGGAGCTGATGCGCCACCTCGATACACTGTATAACGTCTCTCGGACCTATGGTGGACACCTCGAGGCCCTCGCCTCAACGCCCTCGATCTTCTCGGCCCTCAAAAACCTGACCCAGCCCCAACAGCTTGGTGCGGCCGCAACCGTGAAGGCTCTTGGTGGTGCCAAGCTCGCGGCCGCCGCCGCTGGCGCTCATGTGATTGGACTGCCCGTACTGCCCGCTCTTGGGGTGTTGATGGGGGCAGGGCGGATCACCGCCAAGATGCTTTCAAAGCCAGAGAACGCGGCCTCGATTGCGAACTGGGCCAAGGCCTATCGAGGTTTCCAAAGCGTGGCCACGGTACCGGCGGCAGCGACTCTGGCACGGGCCACGAAGGAATTGGCCAATCAGTTGGGAATCGACCCAACTCAATTGAACACGGACGTCTTCAAGAACTTGCCCGCGACCAAGACTATTCAGGGGGCGATACCTCAGAGTGTCTATGAAGGACTCCAGAACGTTCAGCTTCCGAGCAATCCGTTGAGAATTACTGTCGGCCCATATGTGCCTCAAGTCGATCCGCGGTTCCTGCCCGCGCCCTAGGAGGTCGCTATGCCATCATTGTGGAGTAAGTCCGGTTTCATTGAGCGAGATAACGACGACGATGTAGCGGTCGGCGCGAAGGCCTATTTCTATCAGGGCGGTACTACTTCCACACTCATAGTTTATCAAGACGCCGCCCAGGGTGCCCCTTGGACCCAGCCTGTCAGGGCCGACGCGAATGGGCGGTGGCCTCAAGTGTTCATTCCCTATATCACGAACTACGATGTCAAGGTGACCGACGCGGCCGATGCTGAATTGTATCATTACGTACTTATTCCTAATCCCGATCCAGCGCCATTGACTACTCCAACGGTCCCGGCCTCGTTCGATCCGGGCCAGGTGATGTTCGAGTTCAAGGACGGGACCAAGGCTGGCTGGGTACGCTGTAATGGACGGACTATCGGCAACGCCGCCTCGCCAGCGAGCGAACGGGCGAACGCGGACTGCTCCAATTTGTTCAGCTATCTCTGGGGTAACCTACCCGATGCCCAGGCGCCCGTAAGTCCGTCCCGGGGGGCTTCGGCGGCGGCAGATTTCGCCGCCAATAAGACGATCACGCTGCCAGATATGCGGGGCGTGACCTTGATGGGCCTGGACACCATGGGCAACGCCGCGGCCAACGCCTTCGTCGGCCTGACGTTCAACAGCGGCACGGGTGCGACGCCGGGCTCGAGTGTGGGCGCGAACACAATCGTGCTGACCACCGCCCAGTTGCCAGCCCATACACATACATTCTCGGGGGTGACCGCGACTCAGTCCGCGGGCCACACTCATACCTACAGCGGATCAACCAGCACCGATCCTGGTCACTCGCATACCGCGAGCGCGAGTGGCGTTGGCGACCACACTCATAGCTATTTCAACAATGTCAACACTGGGACCAATATCACGGCTGGCGCGAACCAGTGGGGTGTTGCGACTGGTAATGCGGCTACGACTGGGGCAGCAGGCGCTCACACTCACACCATCACTGTAGACGCGGGCGGCTCGCACGCGCACACGTACAGTGGCACTACGAGCGATGTATCTGGGGACCACACCCATAGCTTCAGCGGTACGACCAGCTCAATCGGTGGCGGCGGAACAGTTCCCAACCTCCACAAGGTTCTCCTTGGAACGTGGTACATAAAGCTATGAACGAGAACGTGGCGAAAGTGGCCAGTGATGTGATCAGTGGGTTGAAGGCCAGCCCGGCCTTATTAGCCCTGGTCGCGTTGAACGCGGTAGGTATTGGGGCAGGGGTCTGGTTCATGAACGCCTTGGCAAATGCCCAGGCTAAGCGATTCGATATGACGATTCAACTAATAAACACACTATGTAAGGGAGGGCTAAAATGAGGATCGTGATCTCGAGTGGCCACGGCAAGTATGTCCGTGGGGCCAGTGGACTGATTGACGAGGTCGATGAGGCGAGGCGCGTTGTCTCGCGAGTCGCGGACTTTCTCAGGATGCTTGGTCACGAGGCGACCGAGTTCCACGACAATACCTCGACGACCCAGAACGAGAATCTAAACACGATCGTCAACTTCCATAACTCGCAAGTGCGCGACTTCGACGTCAGTGTCCACTTCAACGCCTACGTTCCGACCGATGGAGGTCGGGGGACCGAGGTCCTGTATCTGACACAGGATACGGTGGCGACTCGGGTAGTCAACTCGATCGCGGAGGCGAGTGGCCTGATCAATCGGGGCATTAAGAAGCGGACCGACCTGTTCTTCCTGAACAAGACCGAGATGCCGGCGATTTTAATCGAGGTCTGTTTCGTGGACGCGGGCGAGGACGTCAAGAAGTATCAGGCGAATTTCGACAAGATCTGCGCCGGGATCGCGGCGGTAAGGGAGTCGCCACCAGTCAATAAGGTGCCAAAGCCGACCTTCTATGCGGCGGGAAAGTGCTCGTGGTTTGGAGGGCCGAAAGACAAGGGAGTGACGCCCGATGAGGGACTGGCATTTCTGTACGAGTACGACGACGCACCTCACCTGTTCTTGCCAAAACAGCCCCCAGGGACAACTGGGCTCGCCCGCCGACTCAATCCCAAAGTGTACTATGTGGCCTGTCGGTGGAACTACGATGTCACCCCAAAGACGATGCTCGCGGACAGTACCAAGAAGGCCAGGGTTAGTGCGGATGGCAAAACCTTCCTGGCCTGGCCCGCGGACTGGGGACCAAACGAGAACACGGGGCGCGTAGCCGACCTATCCTCCGGTTTGATGGAGGCGCTCGGACTCGAGACCGATCAAGAAGTCGAGGTATTGTATCCAGTTGTAGTTATCGATGGCGAGACTTAACTTTCGCGTGACGAATTGGCACTCGTCGGACTACTCTAGCTCTTCGAGCCCCGGGAGGGGCTCTTCCGACAGCTTGTCCTGATGATCCCACTCGGCGACGATGTCGTGGAGAGCGTTTTTCAGGGCTGGATCGATCCAGGGATTAAGTATCAACGCGTCGACCAGTTGGCGAAGACGGCCCTCACGGGCCTCGTTCGGGGTCTGTTTCATGTTTAGGCTCCAATTGTTCAAGTTTGGTTGCGGGACGGTAAGTTATGCCTCCTTTCTGGTCCGGGGCCGCGACGAGCATCCCTGAACGGACCATAATTTGCAGTATATTGAGGATGTTGTGGGCCGGGACTCGTTCCCGAAGGAAGGCGATGATGCGGTGCTCTGAGAGAGGGCGTTTCTCCTTGGCGAACAGGGCACTCGCATACAGGAGGGTCTCTTCCATCGGAGACGAGTCTCCACCGGTCGTCATGGCCTTGAAGATTTCAGGCATCTGGATTTCGGCCTCGACGAGGAGGTTCAACGCTTCAGCATAGTTCTCAAGCGTAATAATCTTGTCGTCAGATCGGGACAGGCTGACGACCATGCAGAGCTTAAGTAAATGTGCGAGTCGTCGGGAGTTATAATATTGGAGGCGAGGGTGCCTAGGTTCGGGGGCAGATCCGTTTTTGAGCCAGGCTCGAATGGCGGTTTGGGTGTCGGAGGTAAATGCACATCGACCGAAGGCTGTTGATATTGATTTGAGGTCATGTAGAAGGTCATCGTGAAGTTGCGCCATTCCGGACGCCCTCTCATTTTCAACAAAGGGGTCCGTTGGAAGGCGCTCTCCTGAATAGACAAGTAGTACCCTGGAGATAAATCCCTGATCCCATGCTTCCTTAGGCATAGTCGCAGTAAGATAAGCAGGAGTGCACGCTCCAAGAAGGTTAATTTGCGGATGCTCAATTTTGATATGACGTTCTTTTCCCCGGCGTCGCTGGTCGACTTGGAAGCCATCATAGATGTCCGTTAAGCTGTTCATGAGGGAACCGTCCCACGAGGGAATCAAAACACCCAGCTCGCGGGCGATGATGCAGAGGGAGTTGAACTCGACGTAGGGAGGGTCACCGAGAAGGACGACCCGGCGAACTGACTCGCCGAGCGCGTCAATCATCGCTGCACCAGTTACGTCCGAGGGTCCAATTATCATGTTGGGGACCTCTCTGAAGATCAGTTCACCTGCCCTTATCGCTTGGCCCTTACCGATCCCAGGAGGACCGACAAGGATGGTATAGAGGTTCGGGTACAAGTCTGAGCCGCTCACGGTGACCCAGATTTTGCGTTCCATAGCGGCCGCGATAAACGAAATAGCCGCCCACTTGCGCATGAGCAACGGGGAGGGCAGTATTTCCGTATATTCTACATATGAGTCTATCCAGCTGCTAAGTCGACGTAGACCTGCGACGGTCATCGGGCCATTTCCTTAGCCCCCAGGGGTTGTCTTCAGAGGCATTGGCCCAATTCCATACGACTTTTGCTTCGAGTGGCACCACAAACTGACGTCCCCCTTCAAGTTCGAGTGGAATTTTCATCGCCGCGAGTGCTTGCGGCAGGACTTCATTCTCACGGTCTTCAGGGTACTGTATCAAGATCGAGTCATGCACCTGTAACAACAGTTGGGCGATGTTTAGTCGCCAAAGGGCGAGCATTGCGTGGTTCATCTCGTCGGCGGTCATCGACTGACCTAGGAAGGCGACCGCCTGTTTGAGGGTATCGCGCTCGTCGCGACGACCAAAGAACCATCGCTTTCGACCGAAGGGGGTTACGAGGTAGCCCCGCTCGACCAATTCTTTTTGAACCCACTCGTGCAACCTTTGAATGCCAGGGAACGTCGTAAAGTAGGTTTCTTGGAAAGCCTCGATGGCTTTCTTTTCCATCTTTGTGTGACGGGACATCTCAAAAGGTGAACCCAGATAGTTGGTTCCGTGCCCCAGGACTTTACACATATGCCTGAGGGAGTGGTGACGATAGAATGGCCTCTCGGCTATCGCGCGGTCCTCACGCGGCGTGCCGGGCCAAGGAAGCCTCGGTTGACAGAGTTTAGCGACACCGGTGTGGAGATCGCCCGACTCGCACACATCGAGATACTTCGGGTCCCGGAGAACCGACCAGCACATCGCGGCCATGTTACGAGCGTCGGCCTGTTCGAGATCGATATTGGCGAACTTCATTCCTGGATCGGGGATGAAGATCCTTCGGAGACGTTCTTCAATATTCTGGACGTTTCCTCCAGTTCCAAAATCATTGAACGAACTACTGAAACGACCTGTCGTAGTGCCAGCAATGTTATATGACGTCCTGATGCGCCCGTCGGAGTCAACCTCTGCCTCAAGAACTCCAATCTTTTTCCCAAAGTCTCTAAGAGAGAGTATATGTGAAATAACTGGTTGAGCGAGAAAGTGTACCTGTAATCGCTCAAGCGCCTCTCTTCCAACGGTGCGTACGAGTTGTCCTTTTTCGTTTCGCTTCCGGACTTCTGGAAGCTTGAGTATATCATACAACAGAGTTCCAACCATAGCGTTGGATCGCCATGCTCGAGTCTTTCCATTATTTCTGAAATCGGTATATCCGACTCCAGAATGGACAATTTTGAATAGCTGCCGCTCGAGTCGCTCAGAATCACTTTTATATG
>Ga0126379_10000302_pt1 | contig 26797 bp, 22 predicted proteins | sample PanSoiMetPlot_24_FD_92640 | JGI IMG/M metagenome (GOLD analysis project Ga0126379, IMG submission 92640) | Tropical forest soil microbial communities from Panama - MetaG Plot_24 | ecosystem: Environmental > Terrestrial > Soil > Tropical forest > Bulk soil | place: Panama | collected 2016-02-17
ACGAGGCCGAAGGAGATGTTGGCGGTGGCGATTGCTCGTGCGCTCATAGCGCTCAAGTGTAGCAGGCTCAGTTGGAAACGGGGAGGAGCGGAGGAGAAGCTCCTGCTCCTCTGTCCCTCGCCTCCTCTGCCCCTCCCCTACTCCCTCAGGGCCAGGAATTGGCCTGCAAGGCGGGGCCCAGTCCCCTCCTCCTCGTGCTTGAAGAAGACGAAGGCGTCCGACCACGGCTGCGAGAGGAGCCGGCCGGCCCGGTCCCGGAGATCCTCCTCGGAGTAGTCCTGCCGGCGGAGGCGCAGGTACCCCCACCCGGCCGTCGAGACGAAGGGCGTGGCGAGGTCCTCGTCCTCGGCGATGCAGAGGGCGCAGCCCCGGGACTTCAGCGCCTCGAAGACGTCGTCCTCGAACCAGGATGGGTGGCGGAACTCGAACGCGCAGCGCGACGCCGGAGGCAGGACCGCCAGGAACTCCGTCAGCCTCGGCAAGTCCTTCTTGAAGTTCGGCGGGAGCTGGAAGAGGACCGGCCCCATCCGGTCTCCGAGCGTGACCGCGATCTTGAAGAAGTAGGCGACCGCGTCGCCCGCCTCCTTCAGGCGCTTCCGGTGCGTGATCTGTTGCGAAGCCTTCAGGGCGAAGAGGAAGCCGTCCGGTACCTGCTCGGCCCACCTCGAGAGCATCTCCGAACGCGGCATTCGGTAGAACGTGTTGTTGATCTCGACGGCCGAGAGCTTGCCGGCGTAGTAGCGGAGCATCTCCGCGTCGGGCAGGTCCTCCGGGTAGAAGCTCCCCTTCCACTCCTTGTAGGAAAACCCGCTCGTCCCGGCGAGGATCCTCACGCCGCCACTCTAGTGGAAGGAGGCCGCGAAGCGGTCCACCTCGGCGAGCCGGCGCTCCTTTTCCTCCGGCTCGAGGAAGCTCGCCTCGAACGAGTTCCTGGCCAGCCGGACGATGTCCCCGTGCGAGAGCTTCAGGGCCTCGCCGGCGGCCTGGTAGTTCTCCCCGACGTATCCCCCGAAGTACGCGGGGTCGTCGGAGTTGACCGTCACGCAGAGCCCGCGGTCCAGCAGCGCCTTGAGGTTGTGCGCCTCCAGCGACGGGAAGACCTTCAGCCGGAGGTTCGAGAGCGGACAAACCGTCAGCGGAACGCGGCGCCTGGCCAGTTCCGCGACGAGCGCCGGGTCCTCGACGCACCGCACGCCATGGTCGATCCGAAGAACGCCGAGGACGTCGAGGGCCTCGCGGATGTAGGTGGGCGGCCCCTCCTCACCCGCGTGCGCGACGGGAAGCAGGCCCAGCGACCTCGCCCTTGCGAAGACCTTCTCGAACTTCGACGGGGGATTGCCGGCCTCGCCCGAATCGAGCCCCACGCCGTGGATCCGGTGCCGCCACGGGAGGGCCTCCTCGAGCGTCTTCTCGGCGTCCTCGGCCGGGAGGTGGCGGAGGAAGCAGAGGATGAGCCTCGAGGAGATTCGCAGCCTCTCCCCTTCCTCGGTGAGCGCGCGGTGAATGCCGCGGACGACTGTCGCGAAGGGGACTCCCCGCGACGTGTGGGTCTGCGGGTCGAAGAAGACCTCGGTGTGGCGCACGCCGTCGGCCTTCGCGCGCGCGAGGTAGGCCGCGGTCAGGTCGAAGAAGTCGCTCTCCTCGACGAGGACCTTGGCCCCCTCGTAGTAGATGTCGAGAAACGACTGGAGGTCGCGGAACCGGTAGGCCTCGCGGACCTCCTCCGGCGTGGCGAAGCGGAGAGGGATCCGGTTGCGCCGCGCGAGCTCGAACATCATCTCCGGCTCGAGGGTCCCCTCGATATGGAGATGCAACTCCGCCTTCGGTATGCGCTTCGCGAACGCGCCCATCGAGCGTTTGAGGGAAATCGGGCCTGCGGATCGCCGCGCCGGCCCTCCCGGCCCTGGCCGGCGCTTATCCCTTCGGACCCCGGTACTTCAGATCGCCGGCCTTCTTCATCGCGTCCATCGCTTCCCTGGTCGTCATCAGCGACGTCGTCGAGAAGTGGCTCAGGTGCCCGACGGACCCGACGGCCATCGCCAGCGAGGCGGCGGCCGAGGCGTCGGGGGCTTCGAAAATGGCGAACACGTCATCCTTTCCGAAAGCGAAGTAGAAGGCCTTGAGCTTCCCGCCGGCCTTCTCGATCAAGCCCGCGTAGAGCTTCTCGCGGTCCTCCGGGCTGTGAATCATCTTGGCCCAGGCCTCGGCGGTGTAGGAACCCCTTACCAGGAAGTGCGGCATGGTTCTCTCCTTCGGCGCGCACTCTACAGCAGGGAGCGGCGGATAGACTCCGCTGCGGAAAGAACGACGGGCGGACCGTGAGAACGACCGGGATGATCGACATGGAGAGCAACACGACGCTCGTCCAGTGCTATCCCGCCCACGAGGCCGTGCCGGAGGGGCAGGGCCCGTTTCCTCCCGTCATCGTCGTCCACGACCGGTTCGGCCTCACCCCACACGTCCGGGGGGTGGCCAACCGGCTGGCCGCCGAGGGGTTCTACACGCTGGCGCCAGCCCTCTACGCGGCCCCGTCCAGCGTCGCCGACGCGGCGCCGGAGTACCTGCGCCCGTCCCTGCCGGTCCACTTCGACTACGGCCAGGAGGAGGAGGCGGAGGCGCACGCTTCGACCCTCTCCGACGAGCGAGCGGAGGAGATCCTTGGCCAGGCGATGGGATACCTGGCCGTGCGGTCGGCCGCGCGCAGCGGCCCCTGCGGCATCCTGGGGTTCTCGATGGGCGCCCGGCTCGCGTTCCTCGCGGCCTGCCGCCGCCCGTCCGAAGTCCGCGCCGGCGTCTGCTTCTACGGCAAGGGGATCGGGAGCACCTCGGCGTCGCAGCGCGGTCGGCCGAGGCCGATCGACCTCGCCGCGGACCTCTGCGCCTCGCTCTTGCTCTTCTACGGGCAGCTCGACACGACGATCTCGCGCCAGGAGCGGGACGAGGTCGAGCAGCGACTCTCCGCGCTCGGCAAGGACTTCCGGATGGAGGTCTTCCACGACGCCGGTGAGGATTTCTTCTGCGAGGAGCGGGACGAGCACCGCATCCACGCGTCGAGGGTGGCCTGGGAAGAGAGCCTGGCGCTGTTCCGGCGATGCCTCTGAGAGTCCGAGGCGTTCTCCTCGACCTCGAGGGGACGCTCTACGAGGCCGGCGTTCCCGTGCCGGGGGCCGCCGCGGCTGTCGAGAGCCTTTCCTCGCTCGGCGTCGCGCACTGCTTCATCACGAACACGACCAGCCGCCCGCGCTCCGCGATCGCCCGCGAGCTCGCCGCGATGGGGATCCCGGCCGAGGCGGAGCGGATCTTCACCGCTCCCCTCGCCGCGCGGGATTACCTCCTCGCCCGCGGCCTGACGCGCTGCCACCTGATGGTCGCGCCGGCGGTGCTGGAAGATTTCGCCGGCATCGAGCACGCCCAAAACAGCCCGCAGGCGCTCGTCGTGGGAGACGTCGGAGAGGGCTTCTCCTACGAGCGGATGAACCGGGCCTTCCATCTCCTTCTCGAGGGGGCGGAGTTCGTGACGCTGGCGCGCAATCGGTACTACCGCGGCGCCGGCGGCCTCGTGCTCGACCAGGGCCCGTTCGTGGCGGCGCTGGAGCACGCCGCCGGCCGGGAGGCGGTCTTGACCGGCAAGCCGTCCTCGAGGTTCTTCGCCGCGGCGCTCGAGGCGCTCGGCGTCCCCGCAGGGCGGGCCGCCGTCGTCGGCGACGACGTGGCGGCGGATGTCGGCGGCGGGATGGCGCTCGGGATGCGCGGCGTCCTCGTCCGTACCGGGAAGTTCCGCGAGGCGGACCTCGCGGCCTCCTCCGTCGCCCCGGACGCCGTTCTCGGCTCGGTCGCCGATCTGCCAGAGCTCCTCTCCGCCGCGAATTGAGGGGATTCCCTCATTGCCCGCGCCCGGCGGCGGCGTCACTGTCGGAACCGGAGGCGGCGCGGTGATCGGCAAGCGGACAGACGAATTCTCGGAGGTCTCGACGTTCGCGGACCGCGTCCTGCGGGACGCGAGCGCCGCCGTCGTGACGGTCCTCGCGGCGCTCGGCGACCAGCTCGGCCTCTTCAAGGACTTCGCGGAGCGCGGCTCCGCGACGAGCTCGGAGCTGGCGGAGCGCACCGGGATCCGCGAGCGCTACGCCCGCGAGTGGCTGGCCGCGATGGCCAGCGCCGGATACCTCGGCTACGACCCGGCCGGGCGGAGGTTCTTCCTCCCCGCCGAAAACGCCGCGGTCCTCGCCGCCGAGAACGGGCCGCTCTTCCTCGGCGGCCTGCACGAGATGATCCCCGCCCTCGCGGGATCGCTCGAGCGGCAGGCCAAAGCGTTCCGCAGCGGAGGCGGGATTTCGCACTCGGAGCTCCCGCGGGAGTTCTGGGAAGGGATGGAGCGGCTCTCCGCGCCCTGGTTCGAGAACTCGCTCGTTGCCGAGTGGATCCCCGCGATGCCGGACGTGCAGAGGATCCTGCGAGCCGGAGCCGCCGCGGCCGACGTCGGATGCGGCCGCGGCCGCGCGCTCCTCAAGCTCGCGCAGGCCTTTCCGCGCGGCCGCTACCGGGGCTTCGACTCCTCCGCGCCGGCCGTGGCGCTGGCGCGAAAGAGCGCCTGGGCGCTCGCCATCGCCGGCAGGGTCTCCTTCGACTGGAGCGACCCGGCGGAAGGCATCCCGGGAAGGTTCGACCTCGTCACGGCCTTCGGGGCGCTGCACGACTCCTCGCGCCCGCTCGTCCTTCTGCGGGAGATCCGCGAGAGCCTGAAGCCCGGAGGCATCTTCGTCTGCCTCGAGATCCAGTGCTCGGAGAAGCTCGAGGAGAACGCCGGGCCGGTCGGCGCGCTCTACTACGGCTTGAGCGCCCTGGCTGGAACGACGACGGTGCTCGCGGAAGGAGGCGGCGCGCTCGGCGCCATGGGCCTGCCCGAGACTCGCCTGCGGGCCCTCTGCCGGCAGGCCGGCTTCGAGAAGATCCGCCGCGTCCCGATCGAGAGCTCGCTCCACGCCCTCTACGAGATTCGGCCTTAGAGGTCACCGGGCGCGTCTTACGCCCGGCGCAGACGCTTTCTGGCGGAGGCGAGGGCGGCGCGGACGCGGCGGGGCGCCGTGCCGCCGAGGACGTCGCGGCGGGAAACCGAGGATTCGGGAGTCAGCCGGCGAAGGAACGAGGCGAGCCCCGGCGATTCCTTCGCGGCGACCTCGCGAAGGTCCGCGATCCTCTTACCCGCCCGGCGGGTCCAACGAGCGACCTTCTCATGCGCGTCGCGGAAGGGGACGCCCCGACGGACGAGCTCCTCGGCGATGTCCGTCGCCAGCGAGGCCGGGTCGATCGCGGGGCGCTCGCTTTCCGGCCGGACCCTCAGGCCCGCTGCGACTTCCGTCATCGCGGCCAGCGAGGCCTCGAGCGTGTCGGCGGTGTCGAAGAGGGGCTCCTGGGTCTCCTGGAGGTCCCGGTTGTAGGAGAGCGGAAGGCCCTTCAGCGCGACGAGGGTTGCTGCGAGGTGGCCGGCGACCCGGCCGGTCTTTCCGCGGACGAGCTCCAGCGCGTCCGGGTTCTTCTTCTGCGGCATCATCGAGGAGCCCGTCGTTGTCGCTTCCGAGAGCGCCAGCAGGCGAAACTCGTCCCCCGTCCAGAGAATCAGGTCCTCGGCGAGCCGGGAGAGGTGGACCATCGCCAGCACCGCCGCCGCTTCGAATTCCGCGATGAAGTCCCGGTCGGAGACTGCGTCCAGGCTGTTGGCGGTCACGCCGGGCAGCCCGAGGTCGCGCGCCTCGGCGACGCGGTCGAGGGGCAGCGTCGTTCCGGCGCAGGCACCCGAGCCCAGGGGCGAGACGGCGGCTCGCTTGCGGCAGTCCGCGAGCCTCTCGATGTCGCGCAGCAGCATCTCCACGTAGGCGTGGAAGGCGTGGGCGAGAAGGACGGGCTGTGCGGGCCGCGTGTGGGTGCGCGCCGCGACGACGACATCGGCTTCCAGGGCTTCTTCGGCACGGTCGAGCAGCGCGTCTCCCAGTCGTTTCGAACCGGAGATCGCTCGCTCGATGGCGTCGAGCGTCCAGAGGCGCAGGTCCAGCGCGACCTGGTCGTTTCTCGAGCGGCCGGCGTGGATGCGCCGGCCCGCCTCGCCGGCGAGGGCAGTCAGGCGCCTCTCGACGTTCATGTGGATGTCTTCGTCCGCGTCGTCGAAGCGGAACCGGCCTTTCGCGATCTCGGCTTCGATCGTCCTCAAGGCTTTCTCGATCCGGGAGAGCGCCGTCTTCGTCAGGAGCCCCGCCCGATGGAGCGCCCGCGCGTGGGCGCGGGTGCCGGCGATGTCCCCCTTCGCGAGCCGCCGGTCGAAGGGATGCGACAGGGAGAGCTTCGCGAGGGCCTCGCCCGGCGCGGCCGCGTATCCGCCGCCCCAGAGGGGCCTGCCCCGTGCTCGCCGCTTCACTGGAAAAACGCCGCGATCGTCCGGCGGTAGACGTCCGGAGCGGCGAGGAGCGCTGCGATGGAGATGGACTCGTCGGCGCGGTGCGACTGCTCCGGCGTTCCCGGGCCGAACACGATCGCGGGCCGGCCTCGCAGGTGCGCGAGGTCGCTCACGCTGGGAAAACCGGTCGTGGACTTCCCGGGGACCGCGGAGAGGGCAGCCCGCGCGATGGGCGACGCGGGGTCCCCGGCGACCGGTTTCAGGCGCGAAGAGAGGACCTCGACCTCCGAGCCCACGGCGCGGCGGACCGCGGCAATCATCGCGTCGTTGTCGAATCCCGGGATCGTCCGGGCGTCCACGGTCAGATCGCAGCGGTCCGGGACGACGTTGGACTTCACGCCTCCCTGGATCATCGTGACGGCGGCGGTCGGCTTCCCCAGGAACGGGTCCTCGACTCCGAACGCCAGCGCCTCGATCGCCAGGGCGTCTTTCGCCGACTTCGTGATCGCGTTGTCGGCCAGATGCGGGCGCGCCGCGTGGCCGGCCCTTCCCCGCGCCGACACCCGCAGTTTCACCAGCCCCTTCTGGGAGACCGCCACCGCGAAGCCGTTGGGCTCGCCGACGATCGCGGCGTCGAAGGACATCTCCGCCACGAGCTTCTCCAGTCCCTCGCCGCCGGTTTCCTCGTCGCAGGTCGCGGCGAAGAGGAGGGATCCGCGTCCGGACGCCGGCAGGGGCGCGGTCAGGAACGCCTCGAGCATGGCCGCGACCGAGGCCTTGGCGTCGTTGGAGCCAAGGCCGATCAGCCGGTCTTCCTCGAGGCGCGGCGTCCAGGGATCGGCCGTCCATCCCTCGACGGGCGGGACCGTGTCGAGGTGGGAGTTCAACAGCAGGCAGGGAGCTCCCTCTCCGCGGCGCGCAAGAACGTTGCGGCCCCTTCGCTCGGCCCGGACGCCGGCTTCCCCGCAGATCTCCGCGATCCGGTCCGCGAGCCGCGCCTCTTCCTTGGAGACGCTGCGGATCGAGACGAATTCCGCGACGAGGTCCACGATGCCGGCGGCCGGACGGACAGCTCTCATGCCGCCAACAGCGCTACAGCGCTACTCCTTGACGACCATCGTGCCGCTCCCCCGGTCGCCGAAGATCTCCGAGAGAAGGGCGTTTCTCTGGTTGCCGTTGACGATGTGGACCGCTCGAACGCCCGCTTCGGCGACACGGGAGATCTCCTGGAGCTTGGCGACCATGCCGCCCCTGACGGCGGAGCTTCGGGCGAGCCGCTGCGCCTCCGCCGCCGTGAGCCGGGAGATGAGGCTCTCGGGGTTGCCCGCGTGGGCCAGGACTCCCGGGACGTCGGACAGGAGGATCAGCTTCTCGGCGGCGAGCTCGATGGCGAGCGCCGAGGCGATGGCGTCGGCGTTGACGTTGAAGACCCTTCCCTGCTCGTCGGCGGCGAGGGGCGAGACGACCGGCAGGTACCCCGCGTCGAGCAGCGTCGTCAGCAGGCGCGGGTCCACGTCCACGACGTCGCCCACATTGCCGAAGTCCACGAGCTCGCGCTTGCCGGTCTCGCGGTTGACGACCCGCTTCTTGGAGCGGCGCCGGGCCAGCACGACGTTGCCGTCGATGCCCGAGACGCCGACGGCGTGGACGCCGTGCGCGCGCAGGGCCGAGAGGATTTCCACCGAGATCTTGCCGGCGAAGACCATCTTGACGACCTCGAGGGTGTCGTCGTCGGTGACACGGCGACCGTTGACGAGCCGGGTCTCCATTCCCAGCCGCTCGGCCAGCTGCGTGGCCTGGGCGCCGCCGCCATGGACCGCGGTGACGCGGATGCCGACCTGGTGGAGCAGGGCGATCTCCTCGGCGAGCGAGTTGAGAACTCCCGGGTCCTCCGTGACCTTGCCCGAGACCTTGATGACGAAGGTCTTGTTCTTGAAGCGGCGAATGTACGGGAGCGCCTCTCGCAGAATCTCCGCGTCGATCGAGGGGCGAGCGGAGCGAGACGACCGGACGGCTTTGGCCATCACCAGTTCTCTTTCGCGAGCCATTCCAGGATGGCCTGCTGGGCATAGAGGCGGTTCTGGGCCTCGTCGAGGACGACCGAGCGCGGGCCGTCCAGGATCTCGTCGTCCACGACCACGTTGCGGCGGACCGGCAGGCAGTGCATGAAGAAGGCGTCCTTCCCGCGGCGCATGCGCTCCTCGGTCACGCGCCAGTCCTTCAGCTTCGACCGGCGCGCCGACTCCGCCTCCGGCTTGCCGTAGTCCGCGAGCGATCCCCACGACTTCGCGTAGACGGCGTGGACGCCTTCGTAAGCTCCCTCGAGATCGTCGGTGACGGTCAGTCTCCCGCCGTTCTGCCGGGCGTTCTCGCGCGCCTCGCGGAGGATCTCGCCGTCCAGGTCGTAGCCCTCGGGCCGGGCGAAGACGACCTCGGCGCCGAGGCGCGTCGAGGCGAGCAGGAAGGAGTTCGGCACCGCCATGGGAAGCGCCTTGGGATGGTACGCCCAGGTCAGGAGGATTCTGCTCTCCCGCGGCCTGCGGAGCTTCTCGAGCAGCGTCATCGCGTCGGCCATCGCCTGGCACGGGTGCGAGAGCGAGGACTCGAGGTTGACGATTGGGACTCCCGAGTGCTGGACGAAGGCGAGGAGGACCGGCTCGGAGCGGTCCTTCGCGTAGTCCTTCCCCGACGGAAACGAGCGAACGCCCAGGATGTCGCAGTAACGGCCCAGCACCCCGGAGCCCTCGCGTACGTGCTCGGCCGCGCTTCCGTCCATCACCACTCCGTCCTCGTACTCCATCGCCCACGCTTCCCCGCCGACGGAGAGGGTCACCGGGACGCCGCCCAGCTTCGAAACCGCGATCTCCATCGAGACGCGCGTTCGAAGGGACGGGTTGAAGAAGACGAGGCCGACGTGGCGGCCGGCCAGCGCCTGGCTCGACGCGCCGTGCCGGAACTCTTCGCCCCGCGCGATCAACGCCTCGAAGCGCTCCTGCGTGAGCCCCTGGGTCGTGAGGAAGTGCCTCAAAGGACCTTCCGCATCGCGTCGAGGAAACGGCCGATCTCCTCCTCCGTGAGGACGAGCGGCGGCAGCAGGCGCAGGACGTCGGGCAGGTCGCTCCCGCCCACGAGGACGCCTCTCTCCAGGAGCGCCTGCCGCACGGGCTTGGCCGGCCGGTCGAGCACCATTCCGAGCAGGAACCCTTCACCGCGCACTTCCCGGATCGCGGCGATCTTCGAGAGGCCTTCACGGAGGAGCCGCGATCCCGCCTGGACGTTCTCCAGCAGGCGCTCCTCCCGGATGACGCGGACCGTCGCCTCGGCCGCTGCGCAGGCGAGCGGGCCGCCGCCGAACGTCGTTCCGTAATCGTCGGGCTTGACCGGCGCGGCGAGCTCGTCCGAGACGAGGACCGCGCCCATCGGAACGCCGCTGCCGATCCCCTTGGCCAGCGCGACAGCGTCGGGAACCACGCCGTGTCGCCCCGCGTAGAAAAACGTCCCGGTGCGGCCGAAGCCGGTCTGCACCTCGTCGTAGATCAGCCTGGCCCCGCGCTCGTCGCAGAGCCGGCGCAGCCCCTGCAGGTACGACGGCGATCCCACGATGACGCCCGCGAGGCTCTGGATCGGCTCGATCAGGACCGCCGCGACCTTCTCGTCCACCGCGCGGTCGGCGGCGGCGAGGTCGCCGAACGGGATGATCCGGTGGCCGGGAACGTTGGGGCTGCCGAGCTCGCGGTACTTCGCGGTGCCGGAGGAAGAGATGGCGTCCGCGGTCCGGCCGTGGAAGCCTCCCTCGAAGGAGACGATGTCGGTCCGGCCCGTCGCCCGGCGAGTCAGGCGCATCGCGTTCTCGTTGGCCTCGGTCCCCGAGTTGACGAAGAAGACCTTCGAGAGCGGCGCCGGCGCTTCCCGAGCGATGGCCTCCGCCGCCCTCGTGCGAACCGGAACGGCCACGACGTTGGAGTAGAAGAGGAACAGGCCCGCCTGCTCGCGGATCGCGCGCACGACCTCGGGATGGCAGTGGCCGGTCGCGGCGACCGCGTGCCCGCCGTAGAGATCCAGGTAGCTCTTCCCCGAGGTGTCCCAGACCGTCGAGCCCTCCCCCCTCTCGAGCTCGATCCCCCAGCGCGTGTAGGTGGGGAGCTCCGCGCTCTCGACTTCCGTCTTCACGGAAAGACCCCCGTCATCTTCAGTCCCGTCGGCTCCGGCAGCCCGAACATGATGTTCATCGCCTGGATGGCCTGCCCGGCGGCTCCCTTGACCAGGTTGTCGATCGCGATGAAGACCTTGGCCACGTTGCCCTGCGTCGCGACTCCGATGTCGGCGAAATTCGTCCCCTTGACCGCCGCCACGTCGGGCGACCCGTCCACCAGTCGCACGAAGAACTCGTTGCCGTACGCCTCGCGGTAGAGGTCCTTCAGCGCCTGCTGGTCCATGGGCGACTTCAGCGGGACCACGCACGTCGCGAAGATGCCCCTCACCAGCGGCGCCGAGTGCGTCTGGAAAACCACGCGGCCTGCGGCCGGCCGCCCGATCGCCGAGAGCGACTCCTCGATCTCCGGAAGGTGGCGGTGGCCTTCGATCTGGTAGGCGAAGAACGCGGCCGCGCGGCGGGGATGGTGCGTCGTCGGGGACGGCGAGACCCCCGCGCCCGAGGATCCCGTGATGGCGAAGACCGACACAGGTGCTCCCTCGGCGACGAGGTCCCTCCTCCACAGCGGAGCCAGCGCCAGGATCGAGGCCGTCGCGAAGCAGCCGGGCGACGCCACGGCCCGCGACGCTGAGATCTGGTCCCGGAAAAGCTCGGGCAGGCCGTACACCCACTCGTTGCGTCGCTCGAAAGCGGCGGGCGGTGGGCCGTAGAACTTCTCGAAGGACTTGGGATCCTTGAGCCGGAAGTCCGCCGAGAGATCCACCACCGGGATCCCCGTATCGAGCAGAGCCGGCGCCACCTCCGCGGCGTAACCGTGCCCGCCGGCGAGGAAGATGACCTCGGGCTCGTCGGTGCCTCGCGGCAGCTCCGAGATGAAGTTCAGGTCGGTCAGGCGCGAGAGGTGCGCGTGGACGCTCGAGACGGGCTGGCCCGCCTGCGAGCGCGAGATCACCGCGACCGGCTCCGCCTTCGGATGGTCGAGCAGCAGCCGCAGGAGCTCGCCTCCGGCGTACCCGCTGGCGCCGAAGATCGCGGCCTTGAGCAGTGGGGCGGTCATTTTCGAATCTCCTCGTAGACGATTCCAAAGAGAGCGCGCCCCTCGGTCATGGCGTTGGCCGCGGGCAGCTTCATCTCCTGGCTGATGTACTCGGTCCCCGTCTGGTTGTCGGTCACCGGGCCCGACATGACCGTGATCGGGATCTTCCACTCTTCCATGAGCTTCTGCGCGCCCCACGCCGCCACGAGGTCATTGGCGCACATCACGACGGCCCGGGTCGCCTTGACCAGGTCGGGGTGCGAGAAGAACGTTCCCACACGGTAGTCGCCGAGGATACCGTCGCCCAGCTCGACGACGATGACGTCGGGATTCTTCGCGCCGAGCTCCGCCAGGATCGCCCGGGCGTATGGCGCGAGGTCCTTGACGTGGGCGGTCGAGGGGAGGCCGCAGTCCAGGAACGAAAGCGTCGCGAAGGCCCCGTGGTCCTCCATGTCGAGCGTGTCCTTCAGGCATGCGACCCCCGAGAGCTTCGCCGCCGCGACCTTGTGGCCCGCCTGGGCGAAGCGCTTGACGATCTCCGAGGCGGCGGCCGTCTTGCCGGCGCTCATGCAGGTCCCGGCGACCACGACGAGCGGAGGCCCGCCACCGGGCAGCAGGTCCCGCGGCGGCAGCGCATTCTGCGAGATGTTCGCCGGCCTGCCGTCCACGCAGATCGAGCCGAGGACCTCGACCTCGAGCGGCATCCCCACGTCCGGGTTGCGGCCAATGCAGAGGCCCAGGACGCCTCCGAGGTTCAGGATGTGGAGCTTGTCGCCGACGTGGACGGACTCCGGCACCACGCCGACGAAGCCCTTGAGCGCCCGGCGGAAGCCGAGCGTCCCCGCGATGACGTCGCCCCGGTTGATCTTGGCCATCCGGCCCGAGACGAGCTCCACCCGGTCATACACGCTCTTCTCCATCAGCGCGCGGACGGCCAGGACGTTGCCCTCCTTCGCCTCGATGTGCGGCGAGAGCTCGACTTCCCTGGGCAGCGACAGCCGGGCGGTGGACGAGGCGATCTTGTCCAGCGTGATCATCGGCGGCCCTCCCCCGCGAGCGCCCCGAGCAGTCCCGGCAGCGCGAGAGTCTTGCCGACGCCGCGGGCCTCCTCGGGCGTCAGGTACGTGTTGGCCTCGCCATAGCGCACGACCGACGAGCGCAGCAGCGAGCGCGGGCTGCGCACGCCGACGACCTCGAAGCGGCCGGGCGCGAAGCGGAGCTTCGCCTCTCCCGTGACCCGGGACTGCGTGGCGCGCAGGTACGTGTCGGCGTCGGCGAGCGCGGGCTCGAAGGCGAGGCCCTCGTGAAGCAGCCGTCCGTAGGTCTCCGCAACCGTCGCCTTCAACTGGCGCTGCTCCTTGGTCATGACGAGCTTCTCCAGCTCCGCGTGCGCCGCGATGAGCGCCAGCGCCGCGGGCGCCTCGAAGACGATCCGCCCCTTGGAGCCGAGAATCGTATCGCCGAGGTGGATGGCCCGTCCCGCCGCGTACAGGCGGCCGAGCGCATTGAGCCGCGCCACGAGCTCCAGGCCCGTAAGGCGCCGGCCCGCCAGGGAGACCGGCCGTCCCCGGCGAAAGCCGATCGCGGCGTTGCGCGGCTGCCGGGGCGCCTTCGCGAGCGTCCGGCCGGGATAGAGCGACTCGGGCGGGAGCTCCCACGGGTCGTGAGTCTCGGCCCCGCCGATCGTCGTTCCCCAGAGCCCCTCGTTGACCGAGTAGCGGGTCGTCTTGCGGGGAATCGAGACGCCGAGCGACTCGCAGTAGGCGGTCTCGTCCTCTCGGGAGACGCCGCTGTCGCGAACGGGGGCCAGGACCTCGATGCCGGGGGCGAGGACGCGTAGCCCCGCGTCGAAGCGGAATTGGTCGTTGCCGGCGGCCGTCGAGCCGTGGGCAATGGCGCGGGCGCCGATGCGCCGGGCGTAGGCGGCGACCCTCTCGACCTGGACCGCGCGCTCCGCGGCGACGGAGAGCGGATAGACGCCTCCGCGCAGGACGTTCCCGAAAAGGAGCGGGAGCGCGTAGCGCTCGAAGACCTCCGCGCGTCCGTCGGAGAAGACGTGCTTCTCGACCCCCGCCGCCTTCGCGCGGGCCGTGATCGCCCGCGTCTCCGCCTTCGAGAAACCGCCCGTGTCCACGGTCACCGCGTGGACTCGGTATCCCTGCTCGCGCAGGAGAAGCGCGCAGTAGGTGGTGTCGAGACCACCGGAAAAAGCGAGGCACACGGCCGGCGAACGGCGTTTCATGGGGCGGCGGAATGTCGGGTGTTTACGGGATCAACGCGCCGCCGCCATGGAGGTCCTCCTCCTGGCGATGCAAACGCGTCGCGCGACCCTCGCGTGCGAGGTGCAGCTCGTCTCGAGAATCGCGGCCATCATGGAGGCAATAACTTGCGGCAAGCAGACCCCCATGTCAAGGGTTTTTTGGGACCTGGGACTGGGCACTCGGGACTCGCTTTCAGCGTCCCGTGAGGGCGGCGAGGCGCCGGAGGCGGCCGGCCCGCTCCCTGGTGAAGTCGGAGGCGGCCGCTCGCCAGCTCCAGTTGCCTTCCGCGACGGCGGGGGTGTTCATGCGCGTCTCGCTGCCGAGCCCGAAGACGTCCTGGAGAGGGACGATCGCGGTGCGGGCTACGGACTCGTACGCGGCGCGGACGAAGCCCCACTCGATCGACGCGCCGTCGCCGCCGACGTAATCGAGCACGCGGCGCCGCTCCTCCTCGGGAAGCGCGTCGAACCATCCGCGGGTCGTGTCGTTGTCGTGCGTGCCGGTGTAGACGACGGCGTTGGGGATGTGGCGGTGAGGAAGGTGCTCGCTGTCGTCCGCCGAGAACGCGAACTGGAGCACCTTCATGCCGGGAGCTCCGACGGCGGCGAGCAGTTCCCGCACGTCCTCGGTGATCACGCCCAGGTCCTCGGCGATGAGAGGGACCTCGCCCAGGGCGGTCCGCGCCGCTTCGAAGAGGCGGATCCCGGGGCCGGGGATCCACTCCCCTTCCATCGCGGTCTTCGCGCCGGCCGGCACGTTCCATCCGGCGGCGAACCCGCGAAAGTGGTCGATGCGGACCGCGTCCGCCAGGCGGAGGGCGTGGCGGAGCCGCTCGATCCACCAGGAGAAGCCGCCGCGCTCCATCTCGTCCCAGCGGTAGAGAGGGTATCCCCAGAGCTGGCCGGTCTCGCTGTAGGCGTCGGGCGGAACGCCGGCGACGGCCTCGGGCTTTCCGTCCTCGTCGAAGCGGAAGAGCTCCTGCCTCGACCAGGCGTCGGCGCTGTCGTGCGTGACGTAGATCGGGAGATCGCCGAGGATCGCGACGGCGCGGCCGCGCGCCACAGAGCGGACCCGGTCCCACTGGCGGAAGAAGAGGAACTGGACGTATTCGTGGAACGCAACCCGCTCTTCCAGCGAATGGCGAGCCTTCTCGAGGGCGTCGCGGCGCCGGCGGCGCAGGTCCTCCGGCCAGGACGTCCAGTCTCCGGAACGGTTTTCCGAGATCGCGGCGAAGAGGGCCCAGTCGGCGAGCCACGACTTCTGCTCGGGAGCGCGGCGAAACGTCTCGAGGTCGGCGAGGAGGCGCGGCTCGGACCGCGACTCCTGCCACGAGCGGCGGAGGACTCCCTCCTTCCATACTCGGACGGCGTGGTAGTCCACGCGGCCCGACGGAAACTCGGGAACGCCGGCAAGCGCGCTTTCCGAGAGGAGCCCTTCCTCGAGGAGCCGCCGGGGTGAGATCAGGAGCGGATTGCCGGCGAAGGCCGAGGACGCCCCATAGGGAGAGGCGTGAGGAGCGGGGTGAAGGGGCAGCACCTGCCAGATCGTTTGCCCGGCGGAGGCGAGCCAGTCGAGGAAGTCCACACCTTCCCGCCCGAAGTCCCCGATTCCAAAGCCGCCTGGCAGCGACGTCGGGTGGAGCAGGATCCCGGCGCGGCGCCTCGACAGCACTTCAGAGCCTTCCACGGCGCAAGAATACCGATACGGTCAGGGCACCACCGGGCGGGAGGGTCAAGCCCCTCCCCTACGACACCGAGCCCGAAAAGCCGGAAAGCTCGAAGGCCCGAAGGGTGCCTCCCTTGTCATCCTGAGGGAAGCGAAGCGGCCGAAGGATCTTTTCGACCGAGCCGCGTTATCCCTGTTTCAGGAGCTAGGGGAGGTAATCTCCTGCGCGGAGACGTTCTCCGCCGGCGTTCAGGAGGGAGAAGCGCCACTCGGCGCCGGGGAGATAGAACTTCTCCAGGTAGTCGATCATCATCCGGTCCGCCGAAAAGAAGCGGGAGATCCGCGACGTGCTCTGCACCATCTTTTCGATCCACCCCATCGGAAGGCCCCTCTCGTTGCGGTCGAAGAAGAGCGGCAGGACCTCCTTCTCGAGCACGTCGTAGAGGGCGGCGGCGGTCTGGTCGTCGGGCAGCTCCTCCGTCGGAGGCCCGATGGCGAAGCCAGTCTCCTCGTACGGCGCCTCGTCCCACCAGCCGTCGAGCACCGACACGTTGAGCACACCGTTCATCGCCGCCTTCATACCGGAGGTGCCGCAGGCCTCGCGCGGGCGGATCGGGTTGTTGAGCCAGACGTCGCAGCCGGCAACGAGCAGCCTCGCGAGGGCCATGTCGTAGTCGGGCAGCAGCACGATCTTCCCGCGGAACTCCGGCATCCGAGCGAACCGGAAGACCTCCTGCAGCGTGTGCTTCCCGGGATCGTCGTGCGGGTGCGCCTTGCCCGCGAAGACGACCTGGACCGGCCGGTCCTCGAGGATCTTCGCCAGCCGGGCGGGATCGTGGAACATCAGACCCGGCCGCTTGTAGGTCGTGAACCGCTTCGCGAAGCCGATGATCATGGCGTTGGGATCGAGCACCCGCGAAGCCTCCTCGATCTCCTCTGCCGGCGCCTGCTGCTCCGTCGCCGCCGCCACGAGCCGCCGCCTCGCGGCCTCGATCATCCGAGCCTTGAGTCCCTCGTGGACCCGCCAGAACCGCTCGCGGTCCACGACCTCGGGGTCCTCGACCAGCGGAAGCTTGGCGACCTCCGGGTCCGTCCAGGTCACTCGGTGCACGCCGTTGGTGATGGCCTGGATGCGGATGTCCTCGTCGGCGAGCTCCGGCAGAAGGCCCAGCCACAGCCGCCGCGAGACCTTGGCGTGGAGTTGCGAGACCGCGTTGACGTGGCCGCAGAGGCGCAGCGCCAGCACGGCCATCGAGAAGGGCTGGAACGGATTCGGCGGCCCGTCCTGCCCCAGCTTGACGAACTCCTCCCACGAGAGCCCCGCTCCGGCGACGTAAGAGGAGAGGTATTTCTCGACGAGGTCCGGCGGGAAGTGGTCGATTCCCGCGGGGACCGGCGTGTGCGTCGTGAAGACGTTGGTGGCGGCCGCCCGCTCCCGCGCCTCCGGGTAGTTCAGCCCGCCCAGCGAGACGAGCAGGCGGATCTTCTCGAGGCCGACGAACGCGGCGTGCCCCTCGTTGATGTGGCGAAGCGTTGGGCGCAGGCGCAGCAGCTCCAGCGCCCGCAGCCCGCCGATCCCCAGCACGATCTCCTGGCGGATCCGCGTCTCCTGGTCTCCCCCGTAGAGGCGCGCGGTGATGTCGCGGTCCTCCGGCTGGTTCTCGGGCAGGTTCGTGTCGAGGAGCAGCAGCGGCACCCGCCCCACGCGCACGAAGCGGACCAACACGGAGACTTCGCGTTCGCCGATCGTGAGTTGGATGACCGGCCGCCCGCCTCCCGGCACGACCGGAAGCGAGATCGGAAGCCGCTCCGGGTCGAGCGTGGGATTGCTCTCGCGCTGCCAGCCGTCACGGTCGAGCACCTGGCGGAAGTAGTCCTCCCGGTAGAAGAGGCCGACGCCGATAAGCGGCAGGCCGCGATCGCTCGAGGCCTTCAGCACGTCGCCGGCGAGGATGCCGAGGCCGCCCGCGTAGATCGGCAGATGTTCGGTCAAGCCGAACTCGGCAGAGAAGTACGCGATGCGATAGTCGCGCTCCCGGAACGCGCGCACCGCGGGGTGCCACGACGGCGAGGAGTCCTCGACGGCGAGCTCCGACAGGACGGCGGACATCTGCGACAGAAACCGCCCGTCCGAAGCCGCCTGATCGAGCCGCTCCGGCGAAACCGTCAGCAGCAGCTCGACGGGGTTTCCGCCGGTCGCGTCCCAGAGCCCGCGGTCGAGGGCGGAGAAAAGGGCCCGCATCGTGGGGCGCCACGTCCATCGAAGATCCCGCGCGAGGCCCCAGAGAGGAGCCAGCGGAGCGGGAAGCCGCGGATGGGGACTTTCGGATGACTGGATCAAGGGCGACGAATGATAACCGAACGGATTTCGGATTTCGGAATTCGGATCTCGGATCCGACAGTCATCGGGCGGCGGGCGCCGACTCGGCGGCGACGTTTCGGGATTCCTCGTAGATGCGGCGGGCGTTTCCTGCCTCGGGGTCGTTGCTGGCGGCCGCTTCGAGCTCTCGGAGGAACTCTGCCTCGAGCGACTCTCCCGAGAGCTTTCGGGCGAGCTCGATCGCGCGCGCGGCGTAGCGCAAGACCTGGCGCGTCTCCAGCCCGGAGGGGTCTTCGAAGAACCAGCCGCAGCTCGTGAACATGCTCATCGCGCAGCGCTGCATCTCGAAGAGATCGAGAGCGAGCGAATTCTCGGCGGGATCCAGCCTGCGGCCGGCGTGGCGCTCCAGGAACGGCGCGGGATCGGCCTCGCCGAGGACGAGCGCGATCGAATCGTCGCGCGCCTGCCACGGGTCGCGAAGGACCGGGGCGGCCCTGGTCTCGTAAAGAGAGTCGAGCTTTTCTCGCAGCGCATCGAGCGCCTCGCGCAGGGGCGCCCGCCACGACTGCTTCCAGCCGGGGTGCTCCCACGTCGTGCACCCGCAGTCCTCCTTCCAGCGCCCGACGCCGTGCGGGCAGCTCCAGGAGGTGTTCTCGCGGATCCGGGCCTCCTGATGCGGAGGGTGCGCGGCGAGGTATTCGCCAAAGTTCGTGAGCCGGATCGAGGCGGAGCCTTCGAGAAGGGACAGGGCGCCCGCGAGCACGCGGTCGCCTCCCTTGAAGTGGTGGCCGTAGGTCTCGCCGTCCGTCGCGGCCGAGACGAGCTGGTCCTCGCCGCCGCCGAAGCGCCCGAGGAGCTCCCGCGTGAGGTTCTCGGCTCCGTCGGCAAGGCCTCCGAAGGCGATGCGCTGCGAGGCGGCGGCGTCGTAAAAGAAGAGGACGATCCGCCTTCCCGAGGGAAGACGGGTCTCGTAGGGCCGGCGGGTGTCGAGCGTTCCGTCCGCCTCCTGCCATCCGAGCTGGCCCGAGTCGCGCCACTGCAGCGCCTGATGCGGGGAGAGGACCGTGAACCGGATTCCCAGGTCCGCGAGGACCTCCAGGGTGCCGGTGTCCACGGCCGTTTCGGGCAGCCACATCCCCTCCGGCGAGCGGCTGAAGCGGTGCTCGAAATCCCGGATTCCCCAGTAGACCTGGGTGCGCTTGTCGCGGGCGCTCGCGAGCGGCAGGATCTCGTGGCCGTACGCCTGCGCCAGCGCGGAGCCGTGCCCCGAGAAGCGCTCGCGGCTCTCCGCGTCGGCCTCGAGGATCCGCCTGTAGACTTCGGGAACGCTCCCCTCCATCCAGGAAAGGAGCGTCGGGCCGAAGTTGAACGAGATCCGCGCGTAGTTGTCGGAGTTGGGTGCGTAGCACTCCGCCGTGATCCTCTCGTTCCAGTCGTGGAACGGCGCGGCCGACGCTTCTCGTCGCACCTTCCCGGTCCACGGATCCTCCCGCGGAGGCTGGTAGAAGTGCCCGTGAATGCAGAGAAACCGCATTACTCCCCGCCGTCATCCTGAGCGGAGCGAAGGATCTTCTCCGTTTCGTCCGATGCCTCCTTTTCGGAGAGGACTTCCGGAGCGGGCTTCTCCGGCTCGTGCTTGAAAAACACCGCCCCGAGCGGCGGCAGCGTGAGGGCCAGGCTCCACGGCCTCCCGTGCGCCGGCGCGTCGTCGGTCCGGAGGCCTCCCATGTTGCCGACGCCGCTTCCGCCGTACTCCGTCGCGTCCGTGTTGGCGATCTCCCGCCAGAAGCCCGATGCCGGCGCCCCGATCCGGTAGCGGTGCCGCGTCACCGGCGTGAAGTTGAACGCCGCGAGGATCGTCTCCTCCGGTGTTCCCCCGCGCCGCAGCAGCGACAGCGTGCTGTACTCCCAGTCGTGGCAGTCGATCCACTCGAACCCCGAAGGATCGAAGTCCCGCTCGTGGAGCGCGGGCTCGCCGGCGTAGAGGCGGTTCAAGTGCGCGGCGAGCTTCTGGACGCCCGCGTGCGGGGAGTAGGAGAGCAGGTGCCACTGCAGCGCGTTGTCGTGGTTCCACTCCGCCCACTGCCCGAACTCCCCTCCCATGAAGAGGAGCTTCTTGCCGGGGACGGCCGCCTGGTAGGCGAGCAGGAGCCGAAGGTTCGCGAACTTGCGCCAGTCGTCTCCCGGCATCCGTGACAGAAGCGACCCCTTCATGTGGACCACCTCGTCGTGGGAGAGCGGGAGGAGGAAGCTCTCCGTGTACGCGTACATGGGGCGGAACGTCAGCTCCGTGTGGTGGTACTTGCGGTGGATCGGGTCGCGCTTGAAGTACTTCAGCGTGTCGTTCATCCACCCCATGTCCCACTTCATGTCGAAGCCGAGGCCGCCGATGCGCGTCGGGCGCGAGACCATCGGCCACGTCGTGGACTCCTCGGCGATCATCAGCGCGTCGGGGTGCGCCTCGCGCACGTAGTCGTCCAAGCGGCGCAGCAGCGAGATCGCCTCCAGGTTCTCAGGACCGCCGAAGACGTTGGGCACCCATTCCCCCGCCTTGCGCGAGTAGCTCCAGTGGAGCATCGAGGCGACCGCGTCCACGCGCAGACCGTCGGCGTGGTACTTCTCCAACCAGAGCTCCGCGCTCGAGAAGAGGAAGCTCCGAACCTCGGCGCGCCCGTAGTTGAAGATCGCGCTCTTCCAATCGGGATGGAAGCCCTGCCGCGGGTCGGCGTGCTCGTAGAGGTGCGTCCCGTCGAAGTAGCCCAGGCCGTGCTCGTCGGAGGGGAAGTGCGAGGGGACCCAGTCGAGGATGACGCCGATCCCCTCCCGGTGCAGCGCGTCCACGAGGAACTGGAAGTCGGCCGGCGAGCCGTATCGCGCCGTCGGAGCGAAGTAGCCGGTCACCTGGTAGCCCCACGAGGCGTAGAAGGGGTGCTCCATCACGGGGAGCAGCTCGACGTGCGTGTAGCCCATCTCCTTCGCGTACTGCGCGAGCAGCGGCGCGATCTCCCGGTAGGTCAGGAACCGGTCGGAATCCCAGGGCCGCCTCCAGGATCCGAGGTGGACCTCGTAGATCGAGACCGGCGAGGAGGGGCGGTGGCGCTCGCGCCGCGACGCCATCCATTCCGAGTCGCTCCACTCGAAGTCGAGCTCCGCGACGACCGAGCCGGTCCGCGGAGGAACCTCGCACGCGAAACCGTAGGGGTCCGCCTTGTCCGCCCGGTAGCCGCGCAGCCTCGAGGCGACATGGTACTTGTAAACGGCCCCCGCGCCGACGCCGGGAACGACTCCCTCCCAGATGCCGGAACTTCCCCGAGCGCGCAGGGGGTGGCCCGCCTTGTCCCAGCCGTTCCAGTCGCCCATGACCGTGACCGAGCGGGCATTGGGGGCGAAGACGGCGAAGTAGCAGCCCTCGGCGCTTCCCGCGACGACCGGATGCGCGCCGAGCTTCTCGTAGGCGCGGAAGTGGCTCCCCTCGTTGAAGAGGTGGAGGTCCTCGTCGGTCAAGAGCGAGAACCCGGCTGGCCCAGCCAGCGCCGCGCGCCGCGGCTTCCTCGCGGTAGTCCTGACGGAATCTTTTCTTGCGATCGTAGCCTCCCTTCAATGAGGTTACATGAGGAGGCAAATTCGATGCCTCTCCAGCTCCCGTTTGAACTCTCTCGGCGCCGGTCGCGAAGCGACCGCCAGCGCCGAAAGTTCCCCGGAGGCGGCTCGCGGGAACCGCCTCCGGGGGTCAGGGGAGAAACCCTCCTTGGGGGGAGGCCCGGGTCAGGGACTGACGATCACGGAGCCGGTCATCATGCTTCCGTGGACCTGGCAGTAATACGGAAACGTCCCGGCCGTGGTGAACTTCTTGGAGAAGGTCGCCGGCGAGACTTGCGACTGCGAGTCGAAGACCCCGTCCGAATTGCACGTCACGTACCCGCCGCCGTACGGATCGCCATCGTTGCTGCACGTTCCGGAGGTCGCGGAGTGGTAGGTGTTCGTGAGGAAATTCCACTGCACGGTGTCGCCGACCTTGATGGAGGTGGTGCTCGTGTTGCTGGCGGTGTCGCGGAAAACGTTCTGGCCTCCCGGGCCCACGTTGACGATGTGGACGGTCCCGCCTCCGGAGGTCGGAGTGGGAGTCGGATTCGGAGTGGGCGTCGTGGGGGTCGGAGTCGCGGCGGCCGAGAAGCCCGACGTGTCCGCGACGCTCGCGAGGTTGCCGGAGGGATTGAAGAACGTCTTGACGTAGCCCGTCACGGTGTCGGTGACCGTGATGGTGTACTCGACGTTGGAGAGCGCGCCGTAGAAGATCCAGTACTGCCCGTTGACAGGCGTGCCATCGAGAGCCTTGATGACGAGCTCGATGTTGTTGGCCGAGAAGAACCAGAACTGGCCCGTGTCGCCGGTCAGAGGCACCGCCGTCCCCACTCCGCTGGTTCCCTGCGCGGGAACGCGCCACGAGACTTCGACTTTGAAGCGGCCGTTGTTGAGGCACAGCGTCGTCGGACCCGGAGTGCAGGCCGCCTCAGCCGACTCCAACTGGCGCAGGTCGATGGCCGGCTGAAGCCGCGTTTCGGCGGCCGGCGGCGTCTCCGCGCCGTCCGCTGAGACTTCCTCTCGGGACTCTTCCTCGGGATCGATTCGGAGACTACCGCCCCCGGCGAACGCCGCCGTGTCGGCGACGCTGGCGAGGTTGCCCGAGGGATTGGCGTAGTTCTTGACGGTCCCGGTCACCGTGTCGGTCACGGTGATGGTGTACTCGACGTTGGAGAGCGCGCCGTAGAACACCCAGAACATCCCGTTGAAGGCGCGGCCGTCCACGACCTTCAGGACGAGCTCGATGTTGTTGGGCGAGAAGAACCAGAAGTAGCCCGTATCGCCGGTCAGCGCGACGCCGGTCCCGACACCGCTCGTGCCCTGGGACGGGACGCGCCAGTTGACGCGGACCTGGAAGCGGCCGCCGTTCAAGCAGAGCGTCAGAGAATCCGTGACGCACGGGGCGGCGACCGCGAGCGGAGCCGCGTCCGAAGGGCGGCTCGCCGGTGCGAACTGGCGCTCCTGGCCCATTCCGGCCAGCAGCGACAGGCCGGCGAGAGCCAGGATTCTGAGGATGGAATGGAAGGAGTTCATGGGGCCAGAAATTAGTCCGAATTGGCCCTCCAAACGGGCCTTTAAACATGTTTTAACGGCCGTGCTAGATTCCGAAAGCCTTCATGAACATAGCGATGGCGTGCCTGCTCGGGATCGTGCAGGGGCTGACCGAGTTCCTGCCGGTCTCTTCCAGCGCCCACCTCTACATCGTCCAGGCTCTGCTCGGGATCCGCAACGACGAGATCACGCTCGCCTTCGACGTGGTCCTTCACCTGGGCACCGTCGCCGCCCTTTTCCTGGTGTTCGCCAGGGAGCTCCTCGCGATCTTGCAGGAGCTCCTTCTCTGGATCTCCGGACGGCCGGCTCGCGACGAGGAGGCCCGCGCCCTCATCCTTCCCCTTTTCGTTGGAACGATTCCCGGGGTCCTCGCCGGCCTGTTCCTCCTGAAGCGGTTCGAGAGCGTCCGCTCGCTGGCCCTGATCGGCGCCTCGATGCTCGTCGCGTGCGCCTACTTCCTGATGGCCGAACGGCTCGGCGCGCGGGCCCGGCGCGAACGTCCCTTGACCGAGATCACCATCGCCGACGCCCTCTGGATCGGGCTGGCGCAGGCCGCGGCGGGTCTCATGGCGGGGTTCTCGCGCTCCGGCTTCACGATCTCCACCGGGCGCGTGCGCGGCTTCGAGCGGGGGGCGGCGGCGCGCTTCTCCTTCCTCCTCGCGCTGCCGATCATCCTCGGCGCGGGGGCCAAGGCGCTGCTGGACCTGCGCAAGGCGCACGAACCCGCCGGATCCGCGTCGGTGCTGGCCGCGGGGTTTCTCTGCGCGGCCGTCGTCGGCTACCTCGTGGTGCGGTTTCTCCTGCGGTACCTGAGGACCCACACCTTGAGACCGTTCGCCTTCTACCTCGGCGGTCTCGGCCTCGTCCTCCTCGCCGTGAGCTTGAACCGCTAGGCGGCGGTCACGCGGCAGGGGCTCCGGCGCGCACCAGCCAGGCCTTCATCTGATCGGCTCCGACGGCGCCCGCCTGCTGGTGGAGGAGCAGGCCTCTCTTGAGGACCACGAAATTGGGGATGCCTCGCACTCCGTACTGGGCCGCGATCTGCGGGTGCTTCTCCGTGTCCACTTTCAGGACGATCGCCCGCCCCGCCATCTCCGCCGCGGTCCTCGCGACCTCGGGCGCGGCGATCTTGCACGGCCCGCACCAGGCCGCCCAGAAATCCACGAGCACCGGCACCGGGGCGTTTCGGGTGACGTCCCGAAAGACTTCGGAATCGGCGTCGATGGGCCGGGACACCGGCGAGATCTGCGTCTTGCAGTTCCCGCAGCGTCCGAGGTCAGCCAGCTTCTCCGCCGGCGAGCGATTCTTCTTCCCGCAGGACGGGCACTGGAGGATCACTTCTTGACCTTCGCCAGATATGCGCGGGCCTGCTTCGCATCCTCACGGTCGGGACGGCGGTCGCCCAGGTTGTCGAGGAGTTTTGCGTAGAGAGTCCGCGCCTTCTCCGGGTTTCCGGACAACTCGGCGGCGCGTGCCGCGCCATAAAGGCCGTTGAAGCGGTTCGGAGTCTCCTTGAGGGACTTTTCGTACTCGGCCATCGCCTCGGCCGGCTTGTTCATTTCCAGGAGAAGGTCGCCGAGAAGCTCGCGCGCCGGCAAGACGCTGCCCGGGGTCACGGGGTGCTTGCCGGTCTTGTCCTCGAGGTCGGCGGCGGAGCGGGCAAGCGACAACGCCTCATCGTTCTTACCGTTGGCGTACGCGAGCCACGCGGCGGCGGCCAGGCGCATGGACTCGACCTGGCTGGCCCAGTCATAAGGACCGGGGATCGGCGTCTTGACCAGCGCGGCGTGGACGTCTTCGATTCGGGCCACCGCGGCGCGCGCCTTCTCGTTCTGGCCGGTGCGAGCCGCGCCGAGCGCCTGCGCGAAGGGCGTGATCGCGTTGACGTAGGAGAATCGATCCCAGGGAAGCTCCGCCTTCGGAGGCTCGAGCTTCGCGGCGTCTTCCCAGCGCCGCCGCTCCAGCGCGTAACGGGCGGGGATCGCCGCGAGGGCGTATCCGGCCGCAAAGCTTCCTTCGTCGAAGGTCTTCGCCGCCGCCGACTGTTCGACCACCTGCTTCGCCTTCGCCTCGTCGCCGATCTGCAGGTACGCGTACTCGAGGTAATCCATCGCGTGGGCCGCGTCGAAAGACTCGGCGCCCGGGTGCGCGCGCGCGACGTACCGTCGGGCCGTTTCGGCCGAGGCGATGTTCGAGTCGATCGATTCCTGCCAGAGGCCGAGCCTCGTGAAGATGTGCGACGGCATGTGGAGGGCGTGCGCGGAGGAGGGGGCGATCTTCGAATAGGACCGCGCTGCGGGCAGCGCGAGGGATGCGAGCGCGGGATAGTCGAACGCGTGGATCAGGTAGTGCGCGACCCCGGGGTGATCCGGCTCCTCGACGAGCAGTCCGTTCAAGATCTCCGCCGCTTTCTTCTGGTTCGCGTAAGTCGCGTCGGCCGGCGTCGCCGTGGCGAGAAGCGATAGCGCGTAGAAGATCAGGGCCTCGTGGTCTTCGGGAAAGCGCTTCGTGAGGTCTTCCATCGCGGCCTTGTAGGCCAGGGCGCGCGTGCGGTGATCGACCTTGTCCGAGTCCTTGTAGAACGCGCCGATCGCGGCGATGTAACCCTTCTCGCGGTCCGTCTTCGCGCCCGCCGTCGCGGCCTTCTCCGAGGCGGCGCGGCCGGCGGCCAGCTCGACCGGCGACGGAGGAGCCCAGATGGGGTGGTAATAGGTCATCGCCACTCCCCAGGAGGCGATGCCGCAGGAGGGATCCTTCGCGGCGGCCGCGGTGAAAGAGTCCCGGGACTCCTCGTACCCGAACGAGTGGAGAAACGCGAGGCCCCGGATGAAGTCGGCCCGCGTCGCCTCGGAGCAGGAGATCGGGAAGTTGACCTTACCCAGGCTCTCGCCCGGCCCGTGGTGGTGCGCGTGGGACTCCTGGGCAGCCCTGAGCGCGGACGCGGAAAGGCAGAGGAGAAGGGAGAGAGAGGCGGCGGGAATCTTCATACGACCTCCGAAATGCATTCGTCCGGAACACCCCCCGGTCCGGACTGTCGAAGGATAACCACCGGACACCGGCCCTTACAATGACGCTCGCTTCTTCAAGGAGGATTCATGTTTCTTACGGCCGCCGCCCTGGCCCTGGTCCTCGCCGGTCCCGCTCCGGCTCCGCCTCCCCATCCCGGCCAGGATTTCTTCAAGTCTCACCGGGAGAAGCTCCTCGCGCGGCTTCCGGCCGGCTCCGTCGCGGTCTTCCGAGCGCCGGCGGAGACCGCCGCCGACGCCCGCGCGGACTCTCACCGCCAGGACTCGGACTTCTGGTACCTGACGGGCCTCGACGACCCCAACGCAGTCGCGGTGCTTCAGGCGGGAAGCGGCCGATACGTCCTCTTCGTGCAGCCGAAAGATTTCGCGGCCGAGCAGTGGACCGGCTGGCGGACGGGCGTGGACGCCGCGAAGAAGGAGTATGGCGCCGCCGACGCCTACTCCGTGGCGGAGTTCTGGGACCGGTTGCCGGCGCTCTTCTCCGGAGCGCAGAGCCTCTACTACGGGTCGGGCGGAGACCGGGAGTTCCAGCGCCGGCTGCTCGAGGTCTGGAATACCCCCAACGCCAACGCGACGGCCGCGCGGCCCGCCGCCGACGCGCTCCCGATCATCGCGGCGCTGCGGCTCCTCAAGGACCCCGCCGAGCAGGCGCTCCTTCGCGAGGCGAGCCGGCTCTCCGCGGAAGCTCATCAAGCGGCGATGGCGCGCGTGGCGCCGGGGCTCCACGAGTACGACCTCAAGGCCGCGATGGTCGACCGGTGCCTTCTGGGCGGCGCCGCGAGGATGTCTTACCCGCCGATCGTCGCGTCCGGGAG
>Ga0126379_10000303_pt1 | contig 26773 bp, 25 predicted proteins | sample PanSoiMetPlot_24_FD_92640 | JGI IMG/M metagenome (GOLD analysis project Ga0126379, IMG submission 92640) | Tropical forest soil microbial communities from Panama - MetaG Plot_24 | ecosystem: Environmental > Terrestrial > Soil > Tropical forest > Bulk soil | place: Panama | collected 2016-02-17
CCCCCTCCGCAGCAGGACGAGAGGATGACGTTGAAATACCCAAAATACCCAAACGCGACTCGCTTTCTAGAGCGAAAATCTTCATTGAGGTCACCGCAATTGTGTCTCTTTTGCTGGTACTCTCACTTTTATGATGACTGGGTTACACAATCTCTTTCGATGACAAAAATCCTCGTCTTCGATGGTGTCGTTTTACGAGCGAACCGGTGCTCCGAGATTCCGAGTTTACCCTTGCACCACACATACAGAGCTTGCGATGCCGGCGCCTCGAGGCTGATCCGAAGATATAGCTCGGTTTCCTTAGCCTTCTTCGTCCGGCGGTCCTGCGGCACCAGCTAGGTCTTGTGGCTTAATTTTTTCGACATTGAATTTTGTCGCGCGCTCCCGCATCGTCTTGAGCACTTCTTCGAGAGCCGGGGGTTCGCCTTTGATCCAACGGAGCGGGTTGATGCGCGCCACCACGAACGACCGCAGGTATGGGCTGACCAGACCACGTTCCTTCAACTTTTTTACTGCTGCTGCGACTTTGTCTTCGAGTTCAAGCACCATGGTGGCGCGCTTCTCGTGATCCTTTAGCGCCGCACGCAGCGGCTCATCAGTAAAAAGCTCCAACCGCCGGAGTATCGGGTGGTAAGCACCACCACCAAACCGCGACGCTCGTTCATAGCAAATGCCGAGAGTGACCAGGGCGGCTTCATCGAGGTAGAAAGCGAATTGGGACTCGGGATGCGTGGCATCTTCGTCTGTCAACCCACGGTAAATGCGGATGACCTCCAGTGAGCGCTCCTTAAGGTTGTGAGCCTTCTCGGTGTTGAGCGCTAGGATTTGCCATGCCACTTCGCGGTCCGGCACGACGAGCGCAGTGATTGATTTTGCTCCCAGGCGACGCATAGCTTCCAGGCGATGCCGGCCGTTGGGGGTCCAGAACCGGTCTTTTGGAGCAAGAACCGCAATGATCGGGTCGAGAAAACGCCCGGTCTTGTTGATAACGTCTGCCAGCCGTTTGTGGTGAGCATCGGATAGATCTCGTTGGAAGGGTGTGGGTTCGACGGCATCGATCGGCAAGACGGACAGCAATACTATATGGCCAGCAAGGGGTTCCTTGTACGATCCCACAATGCAGCCGCCGGCATTGGCGATTGCCTCTGCGGCTGCCGCTGAGGCTCCCGTCAGCTGCTCGATCCGGCATTCCTCCGGACCAAAACCCTTCGTCCCAGGTTTCGCTTTGCGAGGCAGACGGCGGGCTGGCGGACGCTTAACCATAGCAGGGACTGTACTCCAGTTCTGCGCGAACGTCTTCAATCCCCAAGCACCGTCACCAAGACTATGCGTTGGCGCCCGCGAACGTCGCATTCTAGATGAAAGATCTGCTGCCATGTCCCAAGAACCAACTTGCCGTCCGCGATGGGCACGGTCAGGGACGGTCCTAGAAGTGTTGCCTGCAGGTGGGAATGGCCGTTGCCATCATGCCAGGTTTGTTCGTGGCCGTAATTTCGGCTTGGCGGGATCAGCTTATCCAGGAGGGCGGGCATGTCTCGCTCTAGCCCGGGCTCAAACTCAATGGTGCCAACCGCCGCCGTACTGCCGACGTTGAAAATGTTAACGGTCCCAGTTCTGATGCCCGAGGAACTAACGACTGCGGCCACTTGGTCCGTGAGGTTGTGCATGACCCCGTGCCCTTTGGTATTGAGGAAAATCCGCTGTTGGTAGCTCATGTGTATGACCCTTGCGATGTTGCTTTCGAAAGCATAATCGTCCATGCAGTCACTGTTTCAAAGCTGTTCCACGATTCGATGCAAGTCGGCATCGTTTTGAACAACCTGATGAACGTAGGTCACGCTGTTCCGCAGTGCGACGAGCTTCGTGACATCGCGGTCGATCGGATGAGCTGCTGGGGAGTCGGCAATTGAAGCTAGCGCGCCTGGTTACAGACTTATGCGGCCCCTTGTCTTCGTGCAATTGATTGAAGCAACTGTGCACTGTCTCGCGTAAAACTGAGCTGCCTTCGCCCAGCTTGATCTGACCACTCAAGTCCACGATGGTGATGTCTTGGTGCTGTCGAGTGCTCGCTTTCATGCTCACGGAAGCATCCTGGCGAATCGCACCTGTCGGTCATTTAACTCGCCCAAATGAAGCTATTCCCCCAAACGACGCTGGTTTTGTCTGTGACAGCTACAGCTGCGATGGATGGGCGGTTGATGGGTTCGACCGGGGATGAGCGCCGGCACGAGGCGCCGATTTGCAATCCCAGAGCACTGGGGCGTAACTCGGAAGTTGCGAGGAGTCCGCTGCGCAGCTGCTCTCTGGGCAATTGATTGCAGAAATTTTGCTCTTTCCAGTCCCCTCAATCCTTCTTTCAGCCTTGAGCACTTATCCCGGTGTCGTGTCCGAAAAAGCACTAGCGTCACTCATTCCTGTCCTTGGCCTGCCAGCTGCAGCTTGGGCCCGAATCGAGATAGGTACTCGTGAAGCCACTGGACGGTTCTGTCCAGCGCATACTTTGCGATCCCGACCTTCTAAAATTGATCGGCTACTGAATCAAAACCGCGTCGATGATAGGGGCAAGTGATGGCAGATATGCGTGTTCTCGCGGTTATCCTGCTGACTCTAAACACCGGCTGTGCGCAATCCGAGCAAAGCAAAGTGGAGGCGGTGCTCAAACAAGTCGAGCACGCCGAGCAAACGGGTGACTTCAACGCGTGGGCGCGGCTGTGGGTGCCTGAGAAGTCAGGCGATCTCGAAAGAATGCGGCCCTATTTGAGAGCGCGGCCGGAGGTGCAGTATCGGGCAATGAAGACTTTCGTTCAGGGCGATCAGGCTGTGCTCCTCGTACATGCCGCCTCAGACTCTTTCGTCACTATGACGCTCCGAAGAGAGGGTGGGCAGTGGAAGATCCAGGACCAAATGTGGAGAGATACTGCGCCCGACGCGAACTCGGTTTATGCATTGGTGCCCCCCGAGCCAGGCGTGTTTGCGCGCGCCGGATCGCCTTGGGACCAGGTCGCTTCTTCAGGAATGGATCCCAGCCAGGCGGTTCGCCAGGGATGGCAGATGAAGGCGGTCTTCGACGAGTCCTACCTATACATCCGGATTGAGTCGAGCACGGAGCTGCCCACACCAGGAAGCACTATTGGAAAGCCACCCGGCGGTTGGCCGGTCCTTAAGATCGACACCTCAGACGCAGGGGAGTTTGTCCTCTATGACGCGGTCAACATCGGAGACCAAGCGACCTTTGATGAGCATGGCAGAGCCAACAGCCACCGCCCCTTCGCTGCCTATTCAATCCGCCTGGAGCGCAACGGTCACGAAGTCTTCTCCTCTTCGGCCGATTTACATCCCAGCCCGCTGGTGGAAGTAGCAGGGCGAGACTATGATATCCGCATTCCGTTGGCAACGATGGGCATCATGGATTCGCACGCAACCCGGATGACGATTGGCGACGCGCAATGGCCAAAAAGCGCAGTCGTGAGCATCGCGGTCCAAAGGTACGCGCACTAGCGAGCAGATCGTCAGTAATGCGAAAGTTGACCGGAAACGGTTTTCGGGAGATCAATTTGATTTCCGCAAAGGCCGTTTGCGATTCGATATGACGCTCACAAACTGACTAGCGTCTTACACATTTGTTTGTGGGGTGAGAGCACTGCGGATGGAACTGCGAGGTTGTGAATGTTGCTCAGTGAAATTCATTTCGCGCTACGGATGATCCAGCGGGCGCCGGTGTTTGCAGCGACCGTGATCCTGACGGTCACCCTTGCGATTGTGGCTAATACCACGATTTTCAGCGTAGTGAATTCGGTACTGCTGAAGCCATTGCCGTTCAACGATCCACAGACGCTAGTGCAAGTGGCGGAGAAGAACGACAAACTAAAGCTGCCGATCTTTGGCTCGTCGGTGCTGAACTTCGTGTCGTGGCGGGAGCAGTCGCATAGTTTTGAAGCGCTGGCGGGGGTGGGCTTCAGCAATTACACCCTGAGCGGTTCCGGCGAACCTGAGCAGTTCTTGGGCAACACGATCAGTCCTGCACTGCTTCGCGTACTGGGGACTCCACCGCTGGCTGGGCGGGCGTTTGCCGATGAAGAGGAGAAGCCAGGAGCATCGGCAGTTGCGATGATCGGCGAAGCCCTGTGGCGGAGCCGGTTTGGCGGAGACCCAGGACTCATTGGAAAGACGATTGATCTGAACGGCACGCCGACTACGGTGGTGGGCATTGCGCCGCGAGGGCTGAAGCTGATCTCCGGCGGGGACATCTACACGCCGCTGATTGTCGATCGAGCGAAGGAGATTCGGCTGAGTCATACCATTCAGACATATGGGAGGTTGAAGAATGGCATTTCGCTAGAGAAGGCGCAAGCCGAGATGGATACAGTGTCGCGGAGCATGGGGCAGCAGTATCCGGAAATTAGGGATTGGGGAATTCACCTGGTGAGCACGTTCGACACGGTTGTGGGCGCGGAGCTGAAAACGCGCCTGCTGGTGTTGTTTTGGTCGGTGATGCTGGTGATGCTGATTGCGTGCGCGAATATCGCGAACCTCCTGCTAGCGCGATCGGCGGCGCGCCAGAACGAGATGGCGATTCGCACAGCGATCGGCGCGAGCCGCGCGCAACTGGTACGGCAACTGCTGCTGGAGAGCGTGATGCTCTCGCTGGTGGGCGGAATTGTGGGATTCGGCGGAGCAGCATGGATGGTGCACGTGATCAACGGAACGCTTACACAGGGTGTGCTACCCGTGTCGAGTGTCGAGCTCGACTGGAGCGTGCTTGGGTATGCGCTGGGTCTGACCATCCTGACCGGGCTGGTTTTTGGCATTGTGCCGGCGTGGCGCACGGCACGAGCGGACGTCAATTCGGTGCTGAAGCAAGGCGGGCGGGGATCGAGCGGGCGAGTGTCGCATAGGCTACGCAACAGCCTGGCAGCGGTTGAGCTGGCGCTGGCGACGGTTCTCTTGATCGGAGCTGGACTCTTCTTGCGCAGCCTGATCAATCTGGAAAGCGTGCGGGTTGGGTTTGACCCGCGGGGGCTGCTTACATTTCAATTAGGGCCGCCGGTGACTAAGTATCCGCTGGACGGAAAGGCGCAGCAGTTCTATCGCGCGCTGCTAGATTCCCTGCAGTCCATTCCGGGTGTGAAGGCTTCAGCGGTAAGTTCCGGAATACCCTTTGGTGCAGGCAACTACAGCACTCATCCGATGCTTACGACGGAGCCGTCGGTGCTGCCACCGGATGCGAAGGTGCCGATTGACTGGCGCAGTGTGAGTCCGGGCTATTTCAAGACCATGGGCATACCGTTGCTGCGCGGGCGCGACTTTACCGATGCGGATGGAGCTGCGCCCTCCCAGCCGGTAATGATTGTGGGTCAGACGACCGCACGGAGGTTTTGGGGCGATGGGGATCCGATTGGCCACACTTTGCGGCGGTCGGCGGCTCCGGCGATTGCGTTTACTATCGTGGGCGTGGTGGGCGATGTTCGCGACACCGCACTGAATCAGGAGTCGCCGACGCTCTACTACCCGACGGGTTTTCGGGTCTGGCCGCTGATGGATGTGGTGGTGCGAATGGATGGGCCGCCGGAGGCGCTGCTGCCGTCAATTCGACAGAAGGTGTATGAGCTCGATCCGGAAATCGCGTTGGCCAACACCAAGACGATGGAGCAATGGCTCGCGATCAGCGCCGCTCAGCCGCGACTGAATACGATGCTGTTGAGCACCTTTGCGATGCTGGCGTTGCTGATTGCGTCGATTGGAATTTATGGCGTGCTGGCGTACTCGGTGAGTCAACGAACACAGGAGATTGGCGTCCGTATGGCGCTGGGGGCCACACCGAAAGGCGTGCTGCGCATGACGCTATTGGAAGGCGCTAGAGTCGCTGCGATCGGTATGGGCTGCGGGTTGGTGGTAGCCATTGCCCTGGGACAAGCCGTATCGAGCCTGGTGTTCGGAGTGAATGTCAGGGACGTGGGGACGTTTGCGCTTGTGATAGCGACGCTGGCTGTCGTGACGCTTGCAGCGTGTGCGATTCCGGCGCTGCGAGCGTCGCGGGTAAGCCCGTTAGTCGCGCTGCGGTACGAATGAATGGACGGATGGTCGGCAAACAAGACAGACTGCGACCAAATGACTTCTGGATTACGCGTGACTTGGAACAGAAAGGCCTTCAGGAATTCCACTGCCCACCTTTTCCCATTGCTTGATGACCTTGATGGCAAACAGCAGATAGGTGCCCACCAAGAGGCCGGGGATCAGCGCCGCGAGGTTGCGCAGCCAGATGTTAGCCCCCAGAGCGATGGCTCCGCGCCCCTGGTCCATGGCCGGCTATTGCGATGTTCCCGCTCCGCCCGCGAGAAAAGCAGCTTTCTGCGCAGCGGCTCGGGCTTCTTGCTCGCGGCCCGCCTTGCGAAGAGCGTCCTTCAGTAGCAGATAGCCTTGTGACGATGGTTTGAGTTGCACCGCCTGCGAGTAGGCCCGCAGCGCGGTGTCGAGATCGCCGAGCTGCTGTGCCACCGTGCCCAGGTTCGTCCACTCGTCCGCATTGTCCGGGTTCAGCCGGACGGCGGTCTCGAAGCAGTCCCGAGCCTTGGCTAGATCGCCGAGCTCGGCATACGCGGAGGCCATGTTCACGAAGACGCGATGGCGAACCTCACCATAATGAGACTCGTCGTCATTGGTCAAAGCAATGACCTTCTGATAATTGCGCAGCGCTCCCTGGAGATCGTTCTGCTGGTGCAAATAGATGCCCATATGGATGTAGGGATACGGAAAGGCCGGGTCAATCTGCGCTGCGCGTGCGAAGTGTGGCATGGCTTCCTGCGATCTGCCAGCAGCGCTGAGAGCCTGGCCGAGATAGTCCTCCGCGATGAAATTGCTCTCGGTGACATCCGTTGCGTGCGTCCAGAGCCTCACGTTATCACTCCATAAAGCAAGCCGCCGATGCGTTGCAACAGCTAAGGCCAGGAAGACAATCGCGCTCGCGGCTGCCTGCACTGAGACTGGAGCCCGCAACCGCTTCACCAACTGAGCGACGCTCCATACGATAAGAATGAACAACCCAATGAAGGACAAGTACGAGTAGCGATCGGCCATGGCCTGGCGTCCGACCTGCACAACTCCGATCATCGGCACTAGCGTTCCGACAAACCAGAACCATCCCACGGGCAGCCAGCGGAAGCGACGGTAGGCGACGACTCCAACGGTGATGGCGATCAGCAGCAGGGCGCAAGTAACCACTGTCCAGCCTCCCAGCTCGCTGCCACGAAACGGGTAAAGAATGGCCAGATGCGCCGGCCAGATTGCTTGACCGAGGTAGCGGACATAAGCAACCAGAGCATTGGCAAGCCGTGCTGCCATGGGATTCGCGGGATTGATGGCCGTTTGCTGAGCCCGCATGGTCACAACTGCGCTCGCCGCCGACAAAAGCAACAGCGGAAGCTTCTCGCCCAGCAGCCACAGAGGAGGCTTCTGCGAGTACGGACCTGAACCTTCATCTTGGTTCGAGCCAGCCGCCGCTGCGGAAAAGGCCACGCGTTCCAGCGGCCAGTAGTCCCAAAGCAAGAGCACGAACGGGAATGTAATGATTTGCGGCTTGGCCATCAGGCCGAGAGCGTAGAGCGCTGCCACCACGGCATATCGCCGCAGCTGTGGCTTGCTGGCGTACCATCGCCATGCCTCCAGCGCCAGCAGGAAGAACGTCGTACTCAGCAGGTTCTTACGCTCCGCAATCCAAGCTACCGACTCAATATTGATGGGGTGCAGAGCAAACAATCCGGCTACGAAGGCGCTGCGATTCAGCCATCCTGTGGCGCGTGCCAGAACCCAGAACAGCAGCAACACGTTCACCACGTGCAGCAGCACGTTGGTATCGTGATGACCTGCAGGATCAAGCGCAAAGAACTGGCAATCGAGCGCATGAGAGAGCCACGTTAGGGGATGCCAGTTGGCGGCGTCATAGGCGGTGAGCGCCCACGTGATCGTGTCGGCCTGAAGCCCCGCCCGCACGCGAAGGTTGTCGGTGACGTAGTCATCATCATCGTAGTTGAGGAACGGATGATGATGGACCGGCAGGTACAGTGCAACGGTCGCGACCGCTAGCAGGATTGAGAAGAGCAGGACCCGACGCCTACCTGAATGGGAAGGGCGGTTCTGGGTGATTTTCTCCTGTTGCCTATCCTGTTTCTTGCTTTTGGTTCGCGAAGCCGCCCGCGCCAATGCTCCTCCCCGATTGCGACGATTATAGCTAGCTCTACCTGACGCTGAACTGCCCGTTGGCACACTGTTTCTTGCAGAATGTGTTGGGCTGATCCCTTAATTTTGTCGACCGACGTAAGCCAGCGTACCGAATAAACAATGCATCCAAATGAATTGCTTGCATGTGGCGCTTCAGGCGGCCTGCTTCTGGCCGCTTGAGTGGGGGTATCGAGGGTGCCGGGGCACGCCCATCCAACAAGCAAAAACCCGCCTAATGCGGGAGGGAACGTTCACCACTGTGGTTATCCAGGATCTCCATGAAGGTCGCCAGCATGAGTGCGGCGGTTACGATCCACGGGTTCACGTGCCTGGGTTTGTGGGAAGCATGCGCGGTCCAACCGTGTGATTATAGGAACTCCCTTGGAGCGAGGAAGTGACGTGTGACAAAAAGCGCGAGGGCAGCGTCGGGAACACACCCACCCTTTTCGCTTATCGCTTTTCGCCATGCTGGGAGAACGAAAGTCGAAGAGCGAAGAGCGTCTCTTGTTGCCCTTGTGACTCGAATCACAGGGTGACCTGAGGCGGGATGCTACAGTAAATCCTTATGTCTGCCCCTGATTCGCTTTTTGTACGGGCGTGCAAACGATTACCCGTGTCCTCCACTCCCGTCTGGTTCATGCGCCAGGCCGGCCGTTATATGAAGGAGTACCGCGACGTCCGCAAGCAGTATTCGCTGGTGGAAATCTGCAAGAAGCCTGAAGTCGCTGCCGAGGTGACGATCACGGCAGCCGAGTACCTCAACGTGGACGCGGCGATCATTTTTGCCGACCTGCTGCTGCCGCTGGAAGTGATGGGTATACCGTTCCACTTCTCCCCCGGCGAAGGCCCGCTCATTGAGAAGCCTCTGCGCACGGCTGAAGACGTGAAAGCGCTGCGCACGGACCGCGCGGCGGAACTCGGCTATGTGGCTGAGGCCCTCGGTCTCGTGGTGAAGCACTTTGGCTCGAAGCTGCCGGTCATCGGATTTTGCGGCGCTCCGTTCACTCTGGCCAGCTACATGGTGGAAGGCGGAGGCTCGCGGCATTACGTCGAAGTGAAGAAGCTGATGTATAACTCGCCTGTGGTATGGGAGCAGTTAGTCGATAAACTGGTCACGGTGTTGGCAGAGTATTCGGCCGAACAAGTACGGCATGGTGCCGACGTGATCCAGATTTTCGATAGTTGGGTTGGCTGCCTGAGCGTCGGGGACTATCGTCGCTACGCTCTGGTACCCACGCAGCGATTGGTGAAGCGCCTGCACCAGGAGACTGGCGTGCCCATCATCTATTTCGGCACGGACAGTAGTACCTTGCTGCCCTCGATGGCGGAAACCGGGGCGCAAGTAATCGGGTTGGACTGGCGCATTCCGCTAGATGAAGGCTGGCGCAGCGTGGGACACGATCACGCGGTGCAGGGAAATCTCGATCCGGTCGCACTGTTCGCCTCGTGGAATGACGTGCAGCAGCGGGCCCAGAACATCTTGCGGCAGGCCGACGGGCGCCCGGGTCACATCTTCAATCTCGGCCACGGCATTTTGCCGCACACTCCGGTGGAAAACGTGAAGAACCTCGCTGAGTTCGTGCACGAATTCAGCACGACAGAGTTGGCGGCGCGGAAATGAACGGCAATACGGCGGTTCTGCTGATCGCACATGGCAGTCCGGAGCGCGTGGAAGACATTCCCGAGTTTCTCCAGAATATCTCCCGCGGGCGACCCATGTCTGATGCTGTAGTGCGCGAGGTGCAACACCGTTATTCGCTGATTGGAAGTTCTCCTCTTACGCGGATCACGTGGCAGCAGGCGGACGGCGTGGCGCGTGAGCTGGGGATTCCGGTATATGTCGGGATGCGGAATTGGCATCCATTCATCGCCGACACGCTCAAAAAAATGGCCTCTGACAATGTGGGATATTCTGTCGCTGTGTGTCTTGCGCCGCATAATTCCCGCACCAGCGTTGGTTTGTATCGACAAGCACTGACCAAGGCCACGCCGCCGTTCTCGATAGACTTTGTGGAGGAGTGGCACGATCACCCGCTGCTCATCCAAGCCTTTACTGAAAAGCTGCGCTTCGGATGGGCGAAAGCCGCCGCTGAACAAGACGGCCCGGTTCCCGTGCTGTTCACGGCACACAGCGTTCCGAAACGCACCGTAACCGAAGGTGATGCATATGAGGTGCAGACACGGGAAACGGCAGCGCTGGTTGCGGCGCAGGTTCCCGAGATCAGCAATTGGCACTTTGCGTTCCAGAGCCAGGGAATGTCGGGTGGTGAGTGGCTTGGTCCCACAGTGGAGGAGACGATCACCAGGCTGGCGGAAGAGGAGCACAAGAGCGTCTTCGTCCAACCCATCGGGTTTGTGTGTGACCACGTCGAAATTTTGTATGACATTGATATTCTTTTCCGGGACTTCGCGGCGGCGCGCGGAATGAAGCTGTACCGCGCCGAGTCGCTGAACGGCTCACCTACCTTCGCCCGGGCCGTTGCCAAGCTGGTGCGCGCCCGGCTGGCAGCGTCTTGCGACAAGGCGGCGGCGGCTGAGAAGATGCGTTAGTCCTTTATGAAGCGAGTGGCGATTGTTGGCGGCGGAATATCCGGACTAAGCGCCGCCTTTCACCTGGAAAAAGCGCGGGCCGCCGGCGCCGACCTCTCCTACACCCTGTTTGAAAGCAGCAAACGGCTGGGCGGATCGATACACTCGATCCGGATCGACGAGTGCCTGGTGGAGGCGGGGCCAGACTCGTTTCTCACCGAGAAGCCCTGGGCGCTGACGCTCTGTAAAGAGCTGGGCATCGACGGTCAGCTCATAGGCTCCAACGACGCACAGCGCAAGACCTACATTGTGGTAAAGAACCGGCTCATCGCCATGCCCGATGGTCTGATGTTCATGGTACCGACGAAGCTGGTTCCCACTGCCTTGACTTCACTGTTTTCCTGGGGTACCAAGCTGCACATGGTGCGGGAGTTGCTGCATCCTCCGCGCCCGATGCAGAACGACGAAACCGTAGGGGAGCTGGTCGAGCGGCACTTTGGAGCGGAGGTGGTGGATCGACTTGCTGATCCATTGCTATCGGGCGTCTATGGCGGCGATGCCAACAAGCTCAGCGCACGCGCAGTGCTTCCACGCTTCGTCGAGATGGAAGAGAAGTATGGCAGCCTGAGCCGCGCCATGCTGGCTGCGCACAAGAAAATGAAGGCCATGGCGGGCAAGCAGCCGTTACGTCCGCTGTTCAGCTCGCTAAAGGAGGGGATGCAGCAGATGGTGGACGCCTTGACAGCACGTCTGGATCACGCTTTCCTGAAGACCCATGCGCGCGTGCGGGGCATCTATCCCGATCGCGATCGCTGGCGAGTCGCAGTCGATATGGGCAGCACCGAGAGCTTCGATGCTCTCATCGTGGCTGCGCCTGCGAACGTGGCGGGGGCGTTGCTTGAGGCCGTGGACCGCGATCTCGCCGATGACTTGCTCGAAATTCCATACAGCTCGTCGGTAACGGTCACGCTCGGCTATCACGTGGACCAACTCAGGCACCTCCCGCAGGGCTTCGGCTTTCTCGTGCCCCGCAGCGAAGGCCGGCGCATGCTCGCCTGCACGTTCGTCCACAACAAATTTCCCCACCGCGCACCCATGGACAGAGGCATCCTGCGCTGCTTCCTCGGTGGTGCGCGCGATGAAGCCGTCCTGGCCCTGACGGACGATGAGATCGTCGGCACCGTCCGGGGTGAACTGCGTGACATTGTCAAGCTCGACGCGCGTCCCATGTTTGAGCGGGTTTATCGGTGGAGGGGTGCGATGGCGCAGTATGAATCTGGCCATCTGGCGAGAGTTGAGCGGATTAGCAGACGCGTAAAGAATCTTCCCGGACTTGAGCTGGCGGGAAACGGCTACCGCGGCATCGGCGTGCCGGATTGCATTCGTGAAGGCACTGACGCAGCGAATGGAGTCATGCAGATGTTAACGGCTACGACGGGCTCGGCAGCCCGTTAACGCAGCCGTCGCTTCTTACATCACAATCTGTTTGGCCTGACCCGTGATGGGGTGTTGCATCTCATCGAGATCACCCTTCACCAGGTTGAGGCCGTACACGCACGACTCGAATTCAAGCGAAAGCTTGCCGAACAGCGGAGCCAGCTTCGCGTACTCGAACTGATCGAACTTGGAGACGATGAAATAGCTCTCCTTGCCAGCCTTGATGAAGTCGACGAAGTTCTCCAGCCGTTGTCGCCGTAGACGATAGCGGTTGATGCTCTCGGGAAACATGCCTGCAAGGAAGAGAGTGTAGTCGCCAATGTGCTTGCGCACCTGGCGCTCGCGATCGAAAGAGGGCGCCGGGCCATAAATGGGATCGGCCTCAAGCAACATCTCGCCAACGTCGTTCAGAGCGCGGTTATTGGCGTTTCGAATCTTGAGCATCTGCTCGACTTCGCAGAACTCCGTCAGCATATTGACGACATAGTCCTGCACCTCGGAGTCGCGCAGGCCGATGTCACGGTCGAAGTGGTAATGGATCAGTTCATCGAAGAGCGCATACAAAGAATGTGATTCAGGAATCATGGCCCGTTGTTGTTCCCGCCTCAGCGCCGGTTTCACGCCGGTAGCTGTTTGCTTGGATGCGGTAATACCGCAGTTCGAAGCGAGATGCAAGCGCTACCTTTGCAACTCTTAACGTTTGTGGTTCAGCAAGAAGCGACCAAACTGAGGTGTGGTCAGTGTCGAAACTGAGGTGTGTTCTCGCTTTCGCTCAGGTAAGACAGGCACTTCGCTCAGTTCGCCAAGGCCATAAGGTAAGGTTGTTTTCGGTCGTTAGCACTAAGCTGAAATCGCTGCCAAAATTGCACAAAGCGTCGAGCGAGTCGGGAACGTCGGTGAATATGCCACAATGTCGCATTTCGAGGAGGCAACCATGGAGCGGCGCAATATCTCAGGCAACTCTCCCTATGAACCGAAGGTGGGATTTTCACGCGCGGTACGGGTCGGACCGTTGGTTACGGTAGCGGGTACGGTCGCCACTGGCGACGACGGCAAGGTCGTGGGCGGCAATGATATGTACGAGCAGGCCATGCAAACGTTAAGGAATATCGAGAAAGCATTGAACAACGCTGGAGCCAGTCTCAGTGACGTAGTCCGCACGCGTATGTTTGTGACGGACATCAGCCGCTGGGAAGAAGTGGGCCGGGCCCACGGCGAATTCTTCCGCGATATTCGTCCCGCTGCCACGATGTTGCAGGTAGTGTCGATGGTTTCGCCGGAAATGCTTGTGGAGATTGAAGCAGACGCTATCATTGCGGCTGAGCTGAAATAGGCCTCTTCAGGAGCGACAAACGATGAAAACCAGATGCGCCGCGTTGGCGCTTGTGCTGTTTGGGTGCACCGCAGGAATTGCGCAGACAAGCGCAGCACTCAACCCGACAGTAATTCGCGCCGGAACCCTGATCGATCCACGCAGTGACGCGCTGAAGCACAACCAGTTAATCGTGATTCGTGGAGAAAGGATCGAAGCAGTCGGGGATGCCGCAACCGTGAAACAGCCTGAGGGCGCGAACGTCATCGATTTGTCGAGTGCGACGGTGCTGCCAGGCATGATCGAGTCGCACACGCACTTGTTCCTGCAGGGCGAGGACCCAGCCAAAGGCGGCTATGACATTCAACTGCTGAAGTTCTATCCCTCGTACCGGGCGGCGCGGGCCACGGTTTCGGCGCGGCGCGCGTTAGAGCAGGGGTTTACAACCATTCGCGACATGGAGACCGAAGGAGCCGGCTATGGCGATGTAGGAATAAAGCGTGCGGTGAACGAGGGCTACATTCCAGGGCCGCGCATTTTCACCACGACGCGCGGGATTTCCACCACGGGCGGCTATCCTCTGGAAGGCTATGCTCCGGGCGTCGAAGTGCCGAAGGGCGTGCAGATCGTCGATGGCCCGGTGGAGGCGCGCAAGGCCGCGCGCGAGCAGCTTGATTACGGCGCTGACTGGATCAAGGTGTATATGACGCATCGCTCGTGGGCAGGCAAGGACGGCACGCTGGTCTCCCAGCCGACGCTGACCGTCGAGGAATTGAAAGCCATCGTCGATGAAGCGCACGGCTGGGGCCACAAGGTTGCCTGCCACGCCTATAGCGGTGAAGGCCTACACCGCGCGCTGGACGGTGGTTGTGATTCCATAGAACACGGATTGGCGCTGGACGATGCCGCCATCGCGCAGATGAAGAAACAGGGCACCTGGTACTGTCCGACGATGACGGTGTATTACACCGACCATGCGCCGCCAGATTCTCCTGAAGGGAAACGTGACCGCGCGCGCGTGTCCGAGCATGAGCAGTCGCTCAAGAAGGCGATCGAGGCGGGACTGAAGATCGTCTTCGGAACAGACGTCGGCGGCTTTCCCTGGACGGAGCCGATCGCGCAGGAGTTCGGCATCATGAGCAAGCTCGGCATGCCGCCGATGGAGGCGATCCGCTCGGCGACGATCCGGCCTGCAGAGATGCTCGGCTTGCAGGGCGAAATTGGAGTGATTGCGCCGGGAGCCTACGCGGATATCATCGCGGTGCGCGGGAATCCGCTGGCGGATATCAATGAACTGGGAAGAGTAGTCTTTGTGATGAAGGGTGGAAGAATGTTTGTGGAGCTACCGCCGGAATCGAGCACGCCAAATCCGAAACAGTGAAGGGTCAAAGCACTGGCTCACCCGTCGTGCAAATGCAAAAGGCCGGCGCTCGCCGGCCTTCTCACTCCTAGAAACTTGAACGCTACTTTTTCGGGGGAGCGATGGTGTCTTTTACGGCCTTAGCCACGCGGAACTTCACGACAGTCTTGGCGGGAATCTTAATCGCTTCGCCGGTCTGCGGATTGCGGCCAACGCGCGCTTTGCGGTTCGATTTCACTAAGCGGCCGAGGCCGGGCACAACGAACACGCCGTTCTTCTTCGTCTCTTTGATGGCGACTTCCGCCAGATAGTCAATCAGCGCCGCCACCTGTTTGTTGCTCAGCTCATGCTTTTCGGCAACATGCCGCACGAGCTGGGTTTTGGTCATACCAGCTGCCATTGGGTATTCCTCCTTGAAGTATTGAGCGGGAAAATAACTCAACCGACGCGTATCTTACACCACCGCCGCGAGGCAGGAAAGCGTTTTAACCAGATTTTATGCGGGTTTTCCACAGGTTGCGGTGCGAAAAGCCTGTATTTATGCACCGTTGACAGGTTCCCAGTTGAGCAATAGCAGGGAAATAAGGCTCGCCTCCCGGCTCAGCGAATTCGAAGGCTTCCGACACCTCTGCTGATACCATCGAAGTTTCGCGCATGAGCCTCACCCACGCCGCACCTCTGTTTCTGGCCGCACTGGCGGCGGGCGCCATCAACTCGGTCGCGGGCGGCGGAAGCTTTGTGAGCTTCCCCACGCTGCTTTTCATGGGCCTGCCACCGGTGAATGCCAATGCTTCGAATACGGTTGCGCTATGGCCCGGACAGGTGGCCAGTATTGGTGCATATCGCCGGCAGTTCGGCAGCCTTTCGGGGAAGGCGATTACGCCCCTGCTGATCACTGGCATTCTCGGCGGAATCTTCGGTGGATGGACGTTGCTGAAGACTCCGCAGGCGACTTTTATGCATCTGGTCCCGTGGCTGCTGCTTACCGCGACCATTATCTTTGCTATGAGCGGGCGCGTAGCACAGTGGGTGCGGCGGCGCACCGCCAGCGGCGAGCATCACAAGTTCTCCACCGTTCGCGGTGTCATTTTTCAGAGCTTCATCGCGTTTTACATCGGATACTTCGGCGCTGGAGCAGGCATTCTCATACTTGCCATGCTGGCCCTGCTGGGGATGGATGAGATCCACACCATGAACGCCCTGAAGGCGTTGCTTACGACCATCTCCAACGGCGTCGCGATGCTGCTGTTCGTGGTGTCGCACGCCGTGTACTGGCCCGAGACAATCCTGATGGTGGTGGCCTCGATGCTGGGAGGCTATTTTGGCGCTCATTATGCGCAGAAGACCAAGCCCGAGTATGTGCGCGTGATCGTGATCGCCATTGGTCTGGTGCTTTCAGTGTATTTTTTTGCGCGCCAGATCGGTCACTGAATCGGGCCTACGAATCACCGCTCGAGGCGGTAGCCTATCCGGCCGCCCGGCCATGGAACCGCACCTTCATCACCAGCAGCGGAAAGGCCAGCAAAAACGTCAGTGCATTCGGCAGAATGATAGGCAGCGAATGAATGAGGTAGCCGTAACCTACCCAGAGAAGCAGGCCGACATTCAGACTGAGCAGCATGATCAGGGAGATGTCGCGCACAGATTTGGTGCGGAAAGAATGCAAGGCCTGCGGAAGGTAGGCGAGTGTACAGAGGGTTCCCGCCGCAAAGCCAATCAGCGAAACAATGCTCATACACCAGCTTAGCATCGTGGCGGGTGGCCATGTTTACGCTGGTATGAACGCCGGGGTCGGTTCAGCCTCCAGATTTCGAAGTTCAGATAGCCGGTATACGTAACCCACAACAGATACGGCAGTAATAACCACGCCGCCAGCGGCAGCAGCCAATAAAACACGATCATGTTGAAGAGAATCGCGAGCCAGAGCATAGTGATGGCAGCAAACGCCACACCCGGTAGTCGCGCGCTGAAGAATATTCCCGACCAGGCAGCATTCAGGGCCAATTGCCCAAAAAAAAGCATGAGCGCCGGGCGACCGCCGGCCCAACTATACTGCCGCCAAATCAGCCAGGCAGAAATCGGCATCAGCACATACAGCGTTGTCCACACCGGTCCAAAGACCCACGGCGGCGGCGTTCCCGGAGGCTTACCCAATTGCGAATACCACTCGCGGACGCCGCGATCACTGTGGAAAGACGCAAGACCACCTATGCCGAGCGTGATAAACAAGAAAACGATCAGGACGATCCACGGTTTTGCATCCAATGCTGCACGTCCTCCGCGGTTGTTAAGCGGCTACGGAACTGTCAGGACGATCTTGCCGTAGTTCGCGCGCTGCAGCAGCAAACGGTGGGCCTCGCCGGCCTGTTCCATCGGCAACGTGTGGCCGATCTCGGGGCGTAGCCGGCCCTGCTCGATCCACGGCTGCATCGCCTTCAGGCAGTCATTCATCAGCACCTGATCGTTTGCAAGGAAGCTGAGCCACAGGCCATGAGCGCTCAGGCCCCGCGCCATCATTACTCCGACATCGAACTTGTGCCGCTCGCCCGTGGCCGAACCATAGATGATGACCCTTCCGTAGTCGCGGCAGCATCGCAGACTCTTCGCGGTGTGCTCGCCACCCAGCATCTCAAAGACGGCATCGACGCCTTCACTACTGGTGAGTTCCTGAATGCGCTGCTCGTAATCGACTTCGCGGTAGTTGATCCCGTGGTCGAGGCCCAGCTTCGCGACCCGATCGAGCTTCTCCTGCGACGAGGCGGTGCCGTAGGTTTCTACCCGCAGGATTTTGCCGATCTGTAGGGCAGCGGTGCCGACTCCGCCGGCCACAGCATGAATCAGCACGCCCCGTGTGCGGTCGCCCTCGATGTACACCGGCTCTATCGCGTCAGAAGTGATGCCGGCTTTCCAGTAGGCGAGATACGCGGTAAAGAAGTTGACGGGAAACGCCGCCGACTGCACCGATGTCCAGCCGTTCGGTTGCGGCCAGATCATCTTGCGCGAGACGGCAATCTTCTCGGCTGCTGCGCCGTATTGCGCGTATCCCATCACGCGCTCATCAGCGCCTTCGACCGTTCCCGCAAACTCGCGGCCTGAGATAAACGGCGGCGGAGGCGTACCTCGATATACGCCGCGGGTGGAATGCGTGTCGGCAAAGTTTATGCCCACAGCTTCGACCCGCACGATGACTTCGCCTGGCTTGGCAACCGGATCCGGTACGTCGCGAACCTCCAGAACCTCTGGCCCGCCTAGACGAGTGACGACAACAGCTTTCATGGCTCGCTCCCTTCCGAGTGTAAAGCATCACCTTCGCCCAATCGTCATGTGTGCCACAACCCAAAACAGCTGACCGCAGAGACACAGAAAATCAGAATTCAAGAACTCGGTGTCTCTGTGGCGGATCTACTGAGTCTTCGGAACCTGCATGAAATCAAGTGCGCGAGAGATGTGGTTCTTCAGTTCGCGGCGATGGACGACGGCATCGAGCATGCCGTGTTGCAGCAGGAACTCGCTACGCTGGAACCCTTCCGGTAGCTTCTGCCGAATGGTCTGTTCAATGACTCGGGGCCCGGCAAAGCCGATCAACGCACCGGGCTCGGCGATGTTGAGGTCGCCCAGCATGGCGAAGGACGCTGTTACACCACCGGTCGTCGGATCGGTGAGAACAGAAATGTAAGGGACTCGGGCATCGTCCATGCGCGCCAGAGCGGCGGAAATTTTCGCCAGTTGCATCAGGCTGACCACGCCCTCCATCATGCGTGCGCCGCCTGAGGCTGAGACGATGATCAACGGCAACTTTTCGTCGGTCGCCCGTTCTACGGCACGCGTGATGGTTTCCCCGACCACCGAGCCCATGGAGCCGCCAATGAATGCGTACTCCATGGCACTCACGATCACCGGTTTGCCATGAAGTTTGCCACGAGCGTTGATGACGGCGTCGTTCAAGCCGGTCTCGCTGCGTGCGCGCTGCAACCGCTGGGCATAGGGCTTCAGATCGGTGAATTTCAACGGGTCTGTCGAAACCAAATTGCCGTCTTCGGTCTGGTACCGCCCATCATCGAGCAGCAACGCCAGCCGGGTGCGCGCGTCGATGCGAAAATGGCGGTCGCATTTGGGACAAACGTTGAGGTTCTGGTCGAGGTCTTTCTTCCAGATGATCTGGCGGCACTGGTCGCACTTGACCCAGAGTCCTTCGGTCTTGACGCGCTTTTCTCCTGAAGCGTCAATGTCCGCCTGTTCTCGTTTAAACCATGCCATGGTCGACATTCAGTGTAGCTGATAGGAATCAAGATTGTCGCACCGCGCGGCGCATTCAGCACCGCGAAACCGCAAGCGAGGACGCAGACTAAGGCTGATGTCCAGGAAAAAGAACGGCGTCTGGGCCTGTATTCCTGGTATTCACGGCTGAGTCGGATTTCGAGCTCGCGCTCTTAATACTTGCAGACAAAGAACGTCCAACTTGGCGCCAAATCGAACAAAACGTAGAGCACGAACCAGAGCGAGTCGTCGTAAGCCGATTGCAAGCAGCAACGCCCGTGTGGCCAGCAGCATCGGGTTGCGGCTCCAGCGCTACAACCAATCGCTAAGCGACTCGATAGCTTCACGGGCGAATGGCGCTCCTAGCCCACACATAGCCGGGGTCACAATGATTGCCACCGCGACAGCTGTGAGCGCAACGAGGACTCGGGAGAACTCGGCCGGTATGGGCCGTGCTCCAGATCTGCGCAATGTAAACTCTAACGGCTGGGAAGGTAATGACGCCGAGTGCGAACATCACAAAGTAACGCACGATTGCGGCAGTCCAGTGTGCGCGCTGAGCACTAGAATTGCGTCCAATACCCACCGGCCTGCGACTGCAAACGGAAGCAGAAGCAGCGCCGCGGTCCAGAGGAGCGCGAAGCTCCAGAAATCACTTCGCGGCGCACTGCGCCCCCACATTCCGCAGAGAGCAACTACAACAAGGCCGGGCAGCTTGACGACCCGGCTCCTCTCCGGTCAGTGTATTGGCCCACAGTTGTTCTGCGAGCCTTTACTGCGATCGGAATTACTGCGGCGTTCCAGATGAGGAATGACGTTAGTACTCAATCCCGCGCTGGGCTTCAATGCCCTTGATGTAGGCGTGCTTCACCTCTGTCATTTCTGTCACGGTGTCAGCAATCTCGACAATGCTGGAATGCGCGTTGCGGCCGGTGAGAATGACGTGCACCATCTCGGGCTTCTGCTTGAGCACCGCGACGACCTTCTCTGCATCGAGCATCTTGTAGCTGATGGCGTAATTGATTTCGTCAAGAATAACCAGGTCCCACGCGCCGGACTGAATTGCTCTTTCGGCCTCGGCCCACGCTTCTTCGACGAGACGCACGTCCTCGGGATCGGTCTGAGCACCGCCAACCTTCACGAAGCCGCGTCCCATCTGCTTCATTACGAAATTGTCGCCGAAAGCTTTAACTGCATCGAGCTCACCGTAATGCCACGAGCCTTTCAAAAATTGCAGCATCAGAACCTTCATCCCATTTCCGACCGCACGTAATGCGGTGCCCACGGCGGCGGTGGTCTTGCCCTTGCCCGGACCGCTGTTCACGATGATGAGTCCGCGGCGGGTGTCTGGCATGGTCGGTTTCTCCTCCGCCTTCAGAATCCTCTAGCTTAGCAGTTCGCTCCCAACGCCGTCGGCAAGGCTACCTAAATCAGGGCCTTGCAAATACTGTTAAGAATTCTGAAATAGAAAAACTGCTCCCCTGAAAGCGGGTTTGCAGAGTCGTAAGAGGTTCGAAGGCGCCAAATCAAGCTGAGTAAGTGGATCGGAGGCGACCATGAAAAGCATTACGAAGTTCGCGCTGTGGGCGGTCTTAGCGGTGCCGACGCTGACGCTAAGCGCCGCCTCGCAAAACCCCATTCCCAACGAATCGAGCGCCCCGCCGCAGCTCTACTATGCGGTTTACGTTCCTGCCGAGAACGCTGCTAAGCTCACGCAGATAGACTGGGACGATCATCGCGGGTGCGACGGCGACCATGACCGCGATGACCGTGGTTGCTACTGGCGCGACCGTGATGGAGACCGCTATCACTATCGCGGCAACGGCTATGTTGGGAATGGCTACTATTACGGCCCTGGTTACAGCACCTACTACGGTCCCAGCGGTTGGTACGACAAACATGGCCGCTGGCACACCGCGAACGGTTGGTACGACAAGCATGGCAAGTGGCACAGGGACAGAGACCACGACGAACACTGACGCGAGCCAGTAGGACATTACGCTCGTCGCGAGGCTGGAGGGCAACTTCCAGCCCGTTTTGTTGAAGCGTGCGATGCACCACGACTGCGCCCCTTTCCTCATCGTTATCTGCGATACTTAAAGAATTGAGAACAATCTTCTGGTCATGCAACAGGTGGCAGATCCCAAGTCAGTCAAGGTCAACAAGTCCACGGGCACGGGCATGGACATCGAATGGAAGGATGGCCACCGCAGCTCGTACACCTTCGTGTTTCTCCGCGATGCCTGTCCATGCGCGCTTTGCCAGGAAGAGCGCGAGAAAGACGGCCGCCAGCCCGGCGATCCTCTGAAGCCGGTGGCCGGCGCTCTGCCGATCTTCAAAGCGCTGGCGCGTCCTACCGAAGTCGAGCCCGTAGGTAAGTACGGCATTCGCTTCACCTGGAACGATGGCCATCAGCACGGGATTTACTCCTGGGAGTTCCTGCGCGAACACTGCCCGTGCGTCGAGTGTAAGCAGCGCCGCTTGATGGAAGCCACGGGCACCGGCAAGCCGAACTGATCAGCGACCGAGAGGATCCAGACGTAGCGTCGATTAGGCCGCTTAGCCAAGCTCGTGAGCGCCACAAATAGAATTTAGGAAGGCAAATTGGTGTACCTTTCCAAGCTGAATCCCCAGCAACGCGAAGCCGTAGAGAGCACGAGCGGGCCTGTGCTCATCCTGGCCGGAGCAGGGAGCGGGAAGACACGCGTCATCACCTATCGCATCGCGCACCTTATCGATCATATTGGCGTTGCACCCGATTCGATTCTCGCGGTGACCTTTACCAATAAGGCTGCGAGTGAGATGTCGGGTCGCGTCGATGCGCTGGCGGGAACGCGCACGCTGGCGAAGCCGCTGATTTCGACCTTTCACTCGTTCTGTGTCCGGCTGCTACGTCGCAATATCCAGGTGCTGCAGATCGGCGGCCAAGGCTATCGCAAGGACTTCGTCATCTATGACGAAGCCGATCAGCACTCCGTAGTAAAGGCTGCGATGCGGCGGCTCGGCGTTGACGACAAGCAGCTCACACCGCGCAGCGCGCTGTCGCGCATTTCGTGGGCGAAAAACCACATGCTCGATCCACAGGAGGTCTATCTCCAATCAGCCGACCCAAACAGCGAGCGCGTCGCCCACATTTATGAGGTCTACAAACAGGAGCTGGCGAAATCGAACGCGCTCGATTTCGACGACCTGCTGTTGTATGCCATGCGTGTGCTCAAGGTCTCGGGTGAAACGCGCGAGCGGTACAACCGGCGCTACCAACACATCCTGGTCGATGAGTATCAGGATACGAATCGCCCGCAATACGAACTGATGCGGCTGCTGGCTGGCGAAGAGCACAACGTTTGCGCCGTGGGCGATGAAGACCAGAGCATCTACTCGTGGCGTGGCGCCGACATACGCAACATTCTCGAGTTTGAGAGAGATTTTCCCAACGCACGGATCATTCGGCTGGAGCAGAACTATCGCTCCACCCAAAACATTCTTCAGGCGGCCTCGGCGGTGGTGGCCCACAACGTTCGCCGCAAGGGTAAGAACCTGTGGACCGACCGCGTGGGTGGCACGAAGATCGGCTATTACCAAGCGCCCGACGGTGAGAACGAAGCGCTGTTTGCCGCCGATTACGTCGCGAAATATCTAGCCAAAGCTGGAGAAGACGGCGCGCATACTCCGCGCGCTGCGGTGCTATACCGCACCAACTCGCAGTCGCGCTTGCTGGAAGAGGCCATGCGGCGCTACCAGTTGAAGTACCACGTTGTGGGAGGCTTTAGCTTCTACGAGCGGGCCGAGATCAAGGACTTGATCTCCTATCTCAAGGCAATCCAGAACCCTGACGACTCGATTGCCTTGCAACGAATTATTAACACTCCTGTGCGTGGCATCGGCAAGAACTCGATGGAAACGGTGGAGCGGATTGCTCTGGAAACAGGACTTTCACTGTGGGGCGCAATCCGGGAGGTCATCCGCCAACAGTTGCTGCCGCTCCGCGTGCTCCAGGCGCTTGCAGCATTCAAGCAGCTGATCGACGACGCGCGGGCGATGTATCTGGGTACGTTTCAGGAGCAACTCGCGAAAACCGCCGCCCTAAAGCAGCCGACGAGCAACGACGAAGCGCAAAACGCTATCGATTTCTCGCCCGAGATGTTCGAAGCGAGTGATGGGGGTACAACAGATTTCAGTCCTGAATCGTTCGCTGCCGAGGCCGCTCAAGGCCCTGCGGCAACTGAACCGGAGGCGGTCGAAGGATTCCGCGCTCGAGGTGGCTCCGCAACCACTGCTGAGTTGCTGAAGTTCCTCATTGACCGCACGGGATACATCAAGCAACTGGAGGCGGAAGATACGCCCGAGTCGCTGGCGCGCATCGAAAACCTGCGTGAGTTGGTAAACGCGGCCATGGACTCGCGTGATCGCGGTGAGACGCTGAGCGAGTTCCTCGATCACGCCGCGCTGGTCAGCGATGCCGACGATTACGACGAGAACTCGCGCATTACGCTGATGACGCTGCACTCGGCGAAGGGACTGGAGTTCCCGCTGGTTTTGCTGATTGGCTTGGAAGAAGGTCTCTTCCCACATTCGCGCACGCTGTTGAATCCCGACGACATCGAAGAAGAGCGGCGGCTGTGCTACGTCGGCATGACCCGCGCTATGGACACGCTCATCCTGAGCAGCGCGCGTTATCGCCGCCGTTATGGAACTGACATGCCAGAGGCCAGCATTCCGTCGCGGTTCCTGGAAGAGGTTCCCCCAGAGCTGCTGCAGGACCTCGGCTCATCGCGCCGGCAGAGCTCGCGCTACAGCATGGAAGAGGCGGGCCGGTCGCACTATGCGTACGAGGATGAGGACCAGCGTGTGCAACCTGAACAGCAGCGAACGAAGCCGCCCAGCGGCTATCACGGCGCGACCTACAACTCGATCGACAATATCGCCGAGTTCTTTGCCTCGCGTGGCAAGAAGTTCTCGCTGCCCAAGGTCGCTCCCGAGAAAGCAAAAGGAGGCACCGGGTTTCGCCCAGGGCAGCGCGTGCGACACCCCAAATACGGCGAAGGCACCGTGTACCGGCGCGAAGGGGACGGGGAAAACGCGAAGATTACGGTACAATTTCCTAGGTTCGGACTAAAAAAGCTGGTCGAGAAATACGCCCGACTGGAGAAGGCCTAAACGTTGTACTGTGGCTGGTTGATTGCCGTGTGCCCTTCGTGCTCGACGAGGTGCGGAGCGGCCCAGTCTCCAAAATCAGATCAAAAGGAATCCAGAATTCATGGCGAATACAAAGAGCATCGATGATAAGACTGAGCGCAAAAAGCTGAAGCGGGCGGGGCGCAAGAAGGCGGCGCCCAAGGCTCCGCGTACCTACGCCCGCGGCTCGGCCAAGCGCAAGGTTAAGAAGATGGCGCGTGGTCAGTCGAAGCGATAACCCGACGGCACGAAAAGCCAAGGCACATAAAGCTCCAGCCGCACGTACGGCTGGAGCTTTTTTGCACTCTAGATGGCATGCCCTTGGTTAGTGCTGAGGATCGGACGGCTGGGCAGGGTTGGTCGGCGGCGGCGTTCCCTTATTGGAGGCGTTCCTGTGCCGCTCGTCCAGGTTAATGAGAGTGAATCCGGGTGGCTGCTGAAGTGCAAACTGATCGTCTTTGATCGGTTGATTGATGGCCAGCTTCACGATGATCAGGCGTATGTCATACTCCTCTTGCGGCCGCTTGATATCGATGAAACTGGGAAACTTCACACCGTCATATTCCTGGTAAAACTGATAGCTGGCATCGGTAACGGGATTGCCGTTGTCATCGAAAACGATCTGCCGGTGGGGCACTAGGTTTGTCCGGTCGAAGACTACCTTGCGCGCCAGCCTCCAGCCGCCGTCATGTTTGCCGATGACGTCGAGAACGTAGTTGGGCTGCCGGGTCATTTTGTGCGTCCGGGCATCCAGAAAGGTCTCGCTGCTGTTTTCCAGCACGGCGATTTCCTTCTCCGGCTCGATGGCCTGCAACAACAGCGCATCGTAAATAGCCTGCGGCCGCAGCGTATCCAGGGGATTATCCGAGCCTTCGATCACCTGGTTGTGACCGATGTAGAACTTGTTGGTTGCTGAAACCAATAATTTGAAATGCTCCCCGTCGCTGACAACGTCAAAAGCCTTGTTGTGCACGATCGGATACAGCCCGATCATGCGCAGCATGTTAGGCTTTTCGACTAAGATGTAACCACGGATCTCCTTGAAATCAGTGACCTTACCACGCTTCTCACCACCCACGGAGGTATCGATATCTACGGTAGCATTGAGGCTCTTGATCTTGCCCGCTTCCTGATTCAACCGGTCAATCAATTCCTGTTGGGTAGCCGTCTCTAGCTTTGCCGTGCTTAGTCGGGTCTCGACGGTTCGCGTGCGAAACAGGCATCCCGTCGTGCTCGAGAGCAGGGCAAAAACAGCCAAAAGCGTTAATCGCAAGGACTTCATAGACTCCAGGGGATTGGTGGCAGACCGTTAAGTATAACGCTCCCGCAGAAGGTTTTCGAGGGCACAACTGCAGTACACCCTAATGTTGGGTACTTAACGCCTTGCGATATGCGACCACGTTCCTTTCGTGTTCCGCCGCGTTGCTGGAGAACCGGTGATGCCCTGCAGCATCGCTGACGAAGTAGAGAAATTCGCTCTTCTGTGGATGCATGGCAGCCCGCAAGGATGCGGCCCCCGGATTGGCTATCGGGCCTGGTGGCAAGCCGGCAAACCGATAGGTGTTGTACGGCGAGTCCGACTGCAAATCAGACTGATATATGGTCCCGCGATACCTCCCCGCCAGCAGCGCCGCGTAAATCACCGTAGGGTCGGCACCCAGCAGCATGTTTCGGTCCAGCCGGTTGTAGTAAACGCCGGCCACCAGTGCGCGCTCCTCGGCAACAGCGGTTTCCTTCTCGACAATTGACGCCATGGTAACGATGCGATGCATACTGGGATCGCCCAACAACCCGATTTTCTGCGCTGTCTGCCGGAAACGATGCACCATTACCGCCGCAATGTCGTGCATCGTGTCAATGCGAGTGAACTGGTAGGTATCAGGGAAGAGGTAGCCCTCTAGGGAAGTGGCATCCAGATCGATGTCGTGCACTAATGTGGCCTCGTGCTGGGCAACTGCCAGAAAGTCTGCGGCGCTGCCCAGTCCGGCTTGCTCGACCGCCTGAGCAACATCGAAGATGTTGAAGCCCTCTGGAACCACGACAGTCCTAGCGAAGACATCCCCGCGCAGAAGCCGGTCGCGGACCTGGAACGCGTTCGCGGGGGAGTCGAACTTGTATTCGCCGGCCTTAAGGCTGCCTTTTCCGAGGGCATAGTGCACGGCAAGGAAAGCTGGTGCGCTGCGGATCACACCTTCGTGTTGCAGAGTCTGGGCGATGTGGCGAACGCTCCAGCCCGGTCGCAACAGCATGAATTTCGTCTCCGAAGGCGCGGTCGGCTGGAAGGCGGCCCAATACAGCCATCCTGTGCACAGGATGCCGACAACGACAGCGAGAATCAGAAAGTTACGCACGGCTCAATTCGTATTCGCGCATTTCGAGATTAGTTCCGGAGCTACTGGCGTCCGGGTTTCATCAGCACGGGCGCGGCTACCCCAAACGCAATTCGCACTAGCAGTTTAGATGATGAAGGCAGTGCAGAATCGACTCAG
>Ga0126379_10000306_pt1 | contig 26595 bp, 22 predicted proteins | sample PanSoiMetPlot_24_FD_92640 | JGI IMG/M metagenome (GOLD analysis project Ga0126379, IMG submission 92640) | Tropical forest soil microbial communities from Panama - MetaG Plot_24 | ecosystem: Environmental > Terrestrial > Soil > Tropical forest > Bulk soil | place: Panama | collected 2016-02-17
CCGCGCTATTGCACCTTAACGTGTCGCCCCGCTGGGGCTCAGCCAATTTCTTCAGCCCACCCACCCTTCCGGCTTCGCATTCGCTCGCCTCCAGGGTGGGCTACCCTCTTGTCGCGCCTCCGGCGCTTGGCATATGGCTCCACGGCCGCGCCGCTCTGCGATCATCGCCTACCGATACAGACAAATTCATTGGGCTGACGACCCCGAGCAAGGCGGCACAAAAACCCACCCGATTCCGCGCGATTGCGGCGATGACGCGCGGTTCCGGCGATTTTTGATAGACTCAGTTCTGCTGCAAGCCTGAATCCTAGAGGAAACTCCATGCCTACCGAAGTAGCCAGCGCCCCCACAGTCTCCCTGGCTGAATTCCAGGAAGCCGCAAAACACGTCTCTGCCCATGCCTACCACACGCCGCTGTTGACTTCGCGGCTCTTGAGCGAGCGCACCGGCTTTGACATTCGTCTCAAGGCGGAGATCTTTCAGAAGGGCGGATCGTACAAAGTCCGCGGCCCGCTCAACAAGTTCCGTCATCTCACGCCGGAGCAACGCCAGCGCGGGGTGATCTGCTCATCGGCCGGGAACCATGCGCAAGGCGTGGCCATTGCGGCAAGCGTGTACAAGATGAAGGCGGTTGTGGTGATGGCCTCGAACGCCACGCAGTCGAAAGTAGACGCCACACGCGCCTATGGAGCCGAAGTCGTCCAGCACGGCACCATCTGGGACGAAGCTAACGAGAAGTCCAAGCAACTTTGCCAGGAGCGCGGGCTCACGTACATCCATCCTTTTGACGACATGCAACTCATCACCGGCCAGGGCACGTTGGGCCTCGAAATCTTTCAGGATTTTCCGCAGGTCGACGTCGCGGTGGTGCCGATCGGCGGCGGCGGGCTAATCTCCGGCGTCTCCATGGCTCTGAAAGCTTCGAACCCCAAAATCAAGATCATCGGCGTGGAATCTTCCGATGGACCGGCCATGAAGAAGAGCGTGGAGGCCGGACGCGTCATCACGCTGGATAAAATCGATTGCATCATCGACGGGTTGCGCGTGAAACGTGTGGGAGATCACACGTTTTCCGTGGTGCAGCGTTATGTTGACGACATCGTAGCCCTGCCCGACCGCGACATCTTCGACGCAATGATCTGGATCATGTCGCACTGCAAGCTCGTGGTCGAAGGCGCGGCGGCGGCACCTGTCGCCGCGTTGCTGCACGGACTGGTCAAAGCTCCTGCGGGATCGAAAGTCGCAGCGGTGCTCAGCGGCGGGAACGTCAACCTGGACCAGATCAGAAATCTCAAGTGGAACTAAGGAGAGTGGGTAATCGAGTAAGTTGGTAATTGGGTAATTGACAACCAAAGCAAAGAGAGTTCGGCAAATTTCCCAATCACCAAGTTACCAACTTACCAAGTGGGATCAGTTATGGAAGATCCCGATCGCCGCGGTGGCCGACTTTGGCTGGCTGGCCAGGTGGTCGATCAGGGCTTTCAGTTTGTCTTCGCTGTCCGGCGTTACAAATCCGGCAAAAGCGACACCCATGCCGACGCCGGGATGCGAGCTCACCGTCTTTCCGGAGACGTTGATCTCTTTATCGTCGGCTTTGATCGCCAGCACGACTGCTTGATTGACGGGCAGCGGCGAGAAAGTATAGATGTAACATCCGCCGATTGAAATATCAGAAAGAGTGCCCCAGAATCCTCCGCCGCCAACTTCTTGATGAATGCGCACGCCGGTGTCCAGAGGATAACGCGGATACCTGCGCTTCTCCGTGTATTCAACCGCCATACCAGTGCTCCTACTTCGTAATACCCTGACTAGCGAATATTGTTCCACTGGTCGACTGTGGCGCAGCATTACCTTGGAGCAATGTGACAACGTCCGGACGGGCGGTGTACTGGCGGGGAAGGGTGTGCCGACCTTCCTCCCGCTGCAAACCGAGCACAGGTCACATTCTGTCTGTGAGCTGCTGTGCCTATAGGGGTCCCTCTGTCCGCTCGGAAGCTAGCGCAGGGCTTCCTCCACTTCGCTCAGCCAGTCGGGACGTTTGAGGACTTCGCGAGGCTTGGGGCCGTCGGCGGCGCCCACAATGCCGTCCTGTTCCATCATGTCGATCAGGTGAGCAGCGCGACCGTAACCGATGCGCAGCCTGCGCTGCAACAAGGAAGTGGAAGCTTTACCGAACTCGATGACCAGGCGCACGGCGTCATGGTAGAGCTCGTCGTGTTCGTTATCGGCGCCCTCATCGTCCGGGGACCCGGAGACGCCGGCTTTGTCTTCTTTTGGAGGCTCCAGGAATTTCTCTTCGTATTGCGCCTGACCCTGAGACCGCCAGAACTCCACCACAGCGTGTATTTCCTTTTCCGTGGTGTAAGGTGCGTGCAGGCGATGTACGCGCGCTGATCCGGACGGCAAGTAAAGCATGTCGCCCTTGCCTAGCAGCGACTCGGATCCGTTGCAGTCGAGGATGGTGCGCGAGTCGATCTTCGTTGCCACCCGGAAGGAGATGCGCGACGGGAAGTTGGCTTTAATCAGGCCTGTAATCACGTCCACCGACGGCCGCTGCGTGGCCAGCACCAAGTGGATGCCCACGGCTCGCGCCATCTGCGCCAGCCGGGTGATGGATTCTTCCACGTTCAACTGGTCGAGCATCATCAGGTCGGCCAGCTCGTCGATGATGATCACGATGTACGGCAGCGGTTTCTCGGCGCCTTCCTGGTCGTCGAAAAGCCCCGGCACGTCCCGCTCAAACATTTTGTTGTACTGCTCAATGTTGCGGACACCTTTTCCCGCCAGGACCTTCAGGCGGCGCTCCATCTCCCGTACTGCGTTGCGCAGAGCGTTGGCAGCGAGTTTCGGTTCGGTGATGATGGGCACGTGCAAGTGGGGCAGCCCTTCATATACTCCCAGCTCCAGCCGTTTCGGGTCCACCAGGATCAGGCGCACTTGTTCCGGCGTGGCTTTATACAGGATGGACATGATCATGGCGTTGATCGCCACGCTTTTGCCCGAGCCCGTGGAACCGGCAATCAGCAGGTGCGGCATCGGCGCGAGATCCGCGGTGACGATGCGCCCGTTGATGTCCTTGCCCATGGCCAGCGTGAGCTTGGAAGCCTTGGCGGTGAATTCCTGGGCTTCGATCACTTCGCGCAGCCAGATGGTTTCGCGCTCGTGGTTAGGGACCTGAATTCCGACCGTCGATTTCCCCGGCATGCGCTCGATCAGGATGCTCTCGGCTCGCATGGCCAGGCAGAGATCGTCGCACAAGCTGGTGATGCGGCTGTACTTGACGCCAGCCTCGGGTTTGAACTCGTAGGTCGTCACCACCGGGCCGGGATTGATCTGCGTCACGGACCCGAGCACGTCAAACTCGGCGCATTTTTCGGTAAGCACTTCGGCCAGCGCTTTGACTTCTTGTTCGTTGACGGTCGTCTGCCCCTCGGCGCGATGCAGCAGTGACGTGGGCGGGATCTTGTAGCCGCCGTTGGCGATCTTGGGCATTACCGTCTTGCCCTTGCGTTCCGTGTCGGCGCGGACGCCGATCGCAGGCGCAACGGCTGGCGCCGTCTGCCCTGGGAGTGTGTCAACGTCGCCGGAGCGCTGGTCATCCTTCCCAGGCACAAGCATGAGCCCGCGGCCGGGTTTCTCCCCGTCCCCTTGCTGAGCGGGGAACAACTGCGCCGGGACCAGGCGGCGGTCTGCGCCGCTGCGCCGGTCGAGCAACATCCGTTCTTTCTTGGCCGCGCGTTCGGCGCGCCAATCCTGGAAGCGCTGCCACAGAGCAAGCGCGAAAGCAAAGCGTGTCTCGAACCAGATCCGCGCCTTCTCAAAGGAAAACGCAGTGGAGAGATACACAGCCACGGCGACCAAGGTGACGCAAACGATGATTGCGCCCACCAGATTGAACCAGCGAAGCAGCACGTCGCCCGCGATCCGGCCAAGAAGGCCTTCGATGGCCACTGCATGTTGCCAGCGCAGGCGTCCCGGCACCAGTGCGAGCAGGGCGGGGAGGAAAATCATCAGCAGGACTGCGCCGAGCGTCTTGGCGACCGGCGAGATCACTTCCCGGGAGCGAAACCAGCGTGCGCCCAGTAAACCCAGCGCGAGAGGAACGAGAAACACGGCGATGCCGGCTAACTGCAGAAGCAGATCGCTCGCCATGGCGCCGAACAGGCCGATCCAGTTACGCACCGGCTGCGAGGCGGCAGTGTTGAGCGAGGGATCGAGCGGTGAATAGCTCGCCAAGGCGAGAAACAACAGCACCGCGGATACGAAGATCAAGAACCCGACAAGCTCGTTGAGCCGCCGGTTCTTGGTAGGCATAAAGACGCGCGAAAGAACCTTCATGAGGTGTTCCGCCCTTTCATAGAGCTGCAACCCACTTCAGGAGACGAAAAAGCTCTACGTTAGGTCCAGAGTACACCAGAGCAGGAACCATTATGCCAAAAACCGGGCGAAAGTGCGGGGAAAAAACTTAGTCCTTGAGGATTAGGGTAGCGCTTGTGGTTCGGGAATCCTTTCTTGCGCAGCACCACATTGGGCCTTAACCCGCATGCTTCGCGGGGCAATTCTCAATCCTCCCGGCATGTAACGAAGAGCTGCGCTACAGCACTACTCAAGTGGGCCGGATGTGTCTTCGGCCCCAAGAATGTCAAGAAGGAGTGTGTTTATGGCAGAAGTCGTAGTTTTATTTGGCGGAGGCGATGGCGGCGGATTCATTATCCTGAACGGACGCATCTATCGCATCCCCCCTTACAATCCGGAAACCGCGGTTGGCAAGGCGCAAGCCGTGCTCAACGCCGCGAATTCTCTGGTCCATGCCGCCAGCTTGAACAAGGAACTCAGTCAGGAACTGACCGCCGCGGCCCAGAAGCTTTCAACCGAAGCTGTTGCGCAAATCACCAAATCCGTTGCGCCGGCGCAGGCGAAAAGCGCATAACCCCCGTCTCAAGGATGTCGGGAAGGGACAAGCAGCGCCTTCCCGACTTTCTGAGATTCTCGATCAAACTGGCCCACCCCTGGATAGGGAAGGAGCCGTAGTCGGGGTCCAGGCTCGCGACGTTATAATCGGCGCTTCCTATGAGTTCACCTTCCCGGGGGCGCGGCAACAAAGCTTTCCCCGAATCCATGGCCTTCCAGAAAACCTGGAGGGCTTACCAGAAACGGCTTCTGGACCACTTCGATTTCTACCTGGAAGACCGGCGTTTTCACGTGGTGGCTGCGCCAGGTTCCGGCAAGACAGTGTTGGGGCTAGAGGCCATCCGGCGTATCAACCAGCCAACTTTAGTCCTGACGCCCACCATTACCATCCGTGATCAGTGGGCCGACCGTCTGATTGACTGTTTTCTTCCCCGCGGTAAGCCAAGGCCTCCCTGGGTGTCCACCGATCTGCGCGCCCCCAGGTCGCTTACGATTGCCACCTATCAGGCGCTGCACGCGCTGTGCACCGGGGAGACCGAGCCGTCGGACGATAAGCACAACCATGACATGCTGGACCGCAACAATCACGAACTCGATCACGAAGAGCATCTAGAAACCGCGCGGCAGTTTCCTCCAACGCTGGCCGCGGGAGGATTCCGCACGCTCGTGGTGGACGAAGCGCATCATCTGCGCGCGGAGTGGTGGAAGACATTGAACTTCGTGGTGGGGCGATTGGAGGATCCTACGATCGTGGCCCTCACGGCCACGCCTCCCTACGACGTTTCGCCAACGGAATGGCACCGCTATCAGGATCTTTGCGGGCCGGTCGACGCTCAGGTTTCTGTTCCCGAACTGGTCCTGAGCGGGGATCTTTGCCCGCACCAGGATTACGTGTACTTCAGCACTCCCGCCGAGAAGGAGCAGCAAGAGCTGGCCAAGTTCCGGTCGGCCATTGATTTGTTTGTAGTACGGCTGCGTGGGACCAACGCATTCCGGGATGCGCTCCTCGCCCATCCCTGGATGCTCTTTCCTGACACCCACGTTGAGGCCATCCTGGACAACCCGGGATATCTGTCCAGCATGATCGTGTACCTCCAGGCGGTAGGAGCAGAGATCCCGCCCGGAACTCTCGAGGTTCTGGGCTTGCCGCAACAGGGGGTTCCGCCGCTCAATCTGGAATGGCTGGAGATTCTGCTCTCTAACTGCCTTTATGCCGACGAGGAGAACTTCCGCGACTGCGAGGATGTCGTCAAATCGTTCCGCCATGAGTTGTTCGTTGCCGGCGCCATCGAGCATCGGAGAGTCAAACTGCGCGATCCGTCGAACCAGAGCAAACTGCTGACCACCTCGGTGACCAAGCTGAAGTCGATCGAAGAGATTGTCTGGCTGGAATCGGGAGCGCAAGGCAGCAGCCTGCGTTGCGTGATCCTGGCCGACTTCATCCGCAGGACGGAGATGCCCAGCCAGGATGGCGAACTCGGAGTCTTCGAAGATATCGGTGTGGTTCCCATCTTTGAAACGTTGCGGAGGGCGAGAGTAAAAGATGTCAGTCTGGGTGTGCTCAGCGGATCTCTAGTGCTCATACCAAGATCCGCCGCCCCGATGTTAGAGTCCGCAGCTCAAGCTGCAGGTATCCGCAACGAGGATCTTTCACTGATCCCCTTGTCCTACGACCCCGATTACCTGCGCATGGAGCTGCACGGCGAGTACTACCAGGGCTCGGTGCGATTGATTACTTCGGTCTTTGAGCAGGGCGGCATCAGTGTGCTGGTGGGCACGAAGTCGTTGCTCGGCGAAGGCTGGGACGCGCCTGCCATTAACACGCTCGTACTGGCGAGCGTCGTTGGTTCCTATGTTCTCTCTAACCAGATGCGCGGGCGGTCGATCCGGATCGATCCACGTGACGCCGGCAAGACGGCCAACATCTGGCACCTGGCCTGCCTGGAGCCGGGCCCCTGCGGCCCAGGAGAGGATTATTACCTCTTAGCCCGGCGTTGCCGGGCGTTCGCCGGTCTGAATGTGAGCTCGGCAACCGTCGAGAGTGGCACGGAAAGGTTAGGGCTGGGCCGCCCGCCGTTCAGCGCAGAGCAGATCGCCCGCATGAATGACGACACCGGCGGCCGCGCCCGCGCTCGCGACGGCCTGCGGCAAAACTGGCAACACGCCCTGGCTGAGGGCGAGAACAAAGTCATGGTGGATGGGCTCAAGTTCCCCAACAAAGTTCGGCCGCGGGAATTCGTCATGGCGCGCACAATTTCTTCGCTGCTTTGGCAGTCGGGCTCTGTCTCCCTGGCGGCATTTTGCGAATTGATGCGTAATCCCAACGCGGTGGGTTCGATTCAGCAGCTTCTCCAGTTTGGTGCAGTGGCGGCTGGCGCTTCGGCTGTACTCGCCTTGCCTTGGACATTACCCGCGCTGTGGCGTTTCTTCCGGCATGGCTACCCAGAAAGCAGCCTCCGCCAAATCGGCCGTGCTGTATTGGACTCTCTGGTCTATGAAGGCTCCATCGGCGCCGGCCGAGGCAAGGGGAAAAAAGCGCCGGTCCACGTGGAGAAAAACCCTGATGGTACGTTAGTTTGCTGGATCGAAGGCAAAGCTCACGAACAGGCGGCCTTTATCCGCGCCCTCAACGAGTTATTCGCACCGCTCGCATCGCCACGCTACTTGCTGGCTCAGAGCGGGCGTTGGCATGTGCGCGAGGATTACTTCGCGGTGCCAGAAGCGATAGCGCGAAAAAAAGAATTTGCAGAGGTCTTTGCGGAGAGGTGGCAACGCTATGTGGGCCCGGTGCAGTTGGTGCATACACGTACGCCCGACGGCCGCAAAGTCCTCCTGCGCGCCCGGATCCGCTCACTGGCTGCTTCCTTTCAAGAGCGCTCCGAACACATCAGCTGCTGGAAATGATCCTGATTCTTACTTGACCTCAAACTTCGCAGCGGGCGCGATGGTCTGTTTCGCGATCAGGTCGTTGACCTTGATGGTCACTTCGTACACGCCGGGGATCAGCTTGTCCGGAGACAAGCTTTGCCGTAGCGTGAGCTGGGCGCCGGGGTTGCTCATCTCGTCGGTGCTTTCCTTGAAATCGAATACCGGGCTGCCGGTGGCGGTGTTCACCACGTGGTATTCCACGGTCGCGGAAGGCTTGCTCGTGGTTTTGTCCAGGGCCAGGTTGTAGGCCTGCAGCCAGAGGTTGACCTTCTGGCCGCGTGCAAACGATGCCGGGCCGCCGTTGCCGGGAGGAACACGCGGCCGCACGCGCTGGTCACCGAGAACAAAGCGGCCGCCGCCGACATCGTGGAGCGACAAGGGCTCCATAAGGTCAGCCAGAACCAGCGTGGACGTTGCCAGATGGTCTTGAGAGCTGAAGTCCGGGACGGTGATGGAGTGTGAAAAAACGCCGAGCTTGCCGGAGTTCACGTCCTTGAGCACGACGTCCAGGCGGTAGAGGCCGGGACGCAGGGATAGCGCTTCCTGGTACAGAGACGCATTCGCTACGAACTTTTCAAGCATTTCGGCAGGAACGTCGAGGTGCAGCGGTTCGTCAAAAGTTCCCGCCACGTGGCCGGAGAGCGTTGTCAGCCTCCCAAAAAGCTCCAGCGCCGCGTGTTGCATGCCGCTCCTGCCCACGTACATGAGTTCGCGGTTGGCGACCTGGATGGTGATGGGCACCAGGACGGTATGGGCGTCGCCCTTGGCAAAATCCACGCGGACGTCGAAGAACAGGGGGTTCACGCGGACATGGACGTTGACTTCCTCCCTGTTGCCTCGCTCAGAGACTGGTGGCGGCGACATCCACTGGGCCTGTTGCGTGATGCGTGTGAACTCGTCCGATTTGCTGCTTGAGAAGAACGACCCACCCAGATTTTCCGCGCCGTTGCGGCCGCGATCAGCCTTGCTGCGCACGCCCATGGCTTCTGGATCGGTGAGACCAGCGTTGGGAACGTTAGCCAGAGCGTCTTTTTCCCCTCGGTCCATGGTCAAGTGATATTCGCCACAACCGCAGCGGTCCACAAACTCCATTTCTTGCTCCTCCCCAATGCCGTCGAGATGGCGGTAACGCCAGACCTCAAAAGGATAGGTAACCGTTTGCCCGCCGCCTTCTTCCGCGGGACGCACGTACGGACCGCCGGCGGGATGCGAGTCGATGGAATCCGGCGCGCCGTGCAGAATGTAGATGCGCCCGCGATCAGTCTTCCAACCGGGCATGCCGGCAGCAAAATGATCGTTGGCGTAGGCGCGGCGGCGTTCGTACTCTTCTTTGTATTCGTTCTGCTCGCTGTCCGGGTTCGGATTCCGGATGTCCCAGAAGTGCTCGACGAAGCTCGCGCGCTCCTGGTCGTTGGTCAGTCTCTTGAACGCTGCCCGCTCAGCGTCGGTGATGATCAGCGGGACTTCATCGTCGAGCCATTTTTTGTACGCATTCTCAGTCTTGCGCGGCGATTTTTTCGCCGGCAAAGGCCGCTGCAAAGGATCTTCCTGCTGTGTGGGTTCGCTTGTGCTTTGCGCGGCAAGCGGAATGCCGGCAACAAACAGGCTGACAAGAATGAAAGAGAGCATACTGCGGACGTCGGCAGGCACGGTCATGGCGATAACCTCCCCTGAAACCGCGTGATGATCTACGACGAATGAAGACCAGGACTTCTCCCCGTCAGAACGGTCATAGTGGAAGATCTTGCAGGTTTTTTGGAAGGTGACAGATGCAAACCGGAATTACTTCAAAAAGCCAAGGCGTCGAGAAATTGCTGGAAGGCTTTGGCGGTTGTGCTCTTTTCGTGGGTGAGATCCATTAGCATCAGTCGAAGCTTGGTCTCTTCCGGAGGCTCAGCCTGTACCGAAACCCGGTATTGATACTTGGTTTGCGCAGTGGACGAATGCGATGCCTGGAACTCCATCCAGATTTTATTTTGGGCGTCAGGATCGCCAAACCAGGCGGGATTGCCTAACTTTTGGCGAAGCAACAAAAACCCGATGTACACAGCGCCGGCTGGTGACAAGCGATTGTCCGTTGCACCGTCAGGCTGTGGACCATCTGGAGACGCCAGAAGAACCTTGGTATCCCGCATGCAGTGCACTCGCAAGAGATGGATCTGCAACGCATTGGTGCCGCTATAGATTTCCGGATTCAGCTTGCGGCCTAGTCCGTTGATCGCCTGCGCGAGCGTCTCCTCGGTGATCGGGGCGCGCTTGCCGTCCTGGAAGTCGCGCTGCGCACGCACCAGCCTTTTGAGCATTGACTTAGGGATGGGAGCGCCCAAGGTATTCCCCTGAATCTCTACGAAGAGAGCTCGCGTGCTGGCTTCATCATGGGCCTGAGTGGCTTTCTGGTTCAAAGAGTCAAAAACCGATGGCTTTTCCATGGGAACTGCTTGCGTCCCGCCGGCGCGGACTGAACCCAACAGCAATAGCATCGTAAAGATCAATGCCAATCCTCACTCGCCGGGGCTGTACTTTCTGTCCCAAGGAGAAGTATAAACCGCGGGCCTGCCAGCGCATATGGCCACACAAGAGGTAGAGGGCGCACGTTGTCTCCCGTGTGAAGCAGTATCGATTCGGAACTGCAGCTCAGGGCACTATAACCGACGCTCTTAATCCGCGGTAGCTAAGGCGTGGTTATAAGAAAACTTTTACTGGCCTTTCATCCCTTGAGCATGGATGGCTGAGTAAAATGGGATGTTGCTCCTGGCCTGCAACTTCTAACTCGGGCCGCTCAGGTCCAGCCATCACAAAGGAGACAATTCATGACAACTGCTAAGAAACCAATTCCTGAAGGCTTTCACTCGGTAACCCCTGCCCTCGTCGTGCGAGGCGCGGCGCAAGCCATTGACTTTTACAAGAAGGCGCTCGGCGCCCAGGAACTCGTGCGAATGCCGGGTCCGGACGGCACGATCATGCACGCTGAATTGAAGATCGGCGACTCCATCATCTTCATCTCGGACGAAGCTCCGGGCCGTGGAATCACGAAATCCCCACAGACTCTGGGTGGCTGCACGGGCACCCTGAACATTTACGTCCCCAATGTAGACCAGGTTTTCAAGCAGGCCATTACGGCCGGTGGCACGGAAACCATGGCCGTGGCCGATCAGTTCTGGGGTGACCGCTATGGCACCTTTACCGATCCCTTCGGACATTCGTGGGGCGTAGCCACACACAAAGAAGACCTGACCGCCCAGGAAATGCAACAACGGATGCAAGACTTCTTCACCGGCATGGCGAAACAGAAAACGGCGTAAGACGCATCTGCATCTTTGCAAAACCGCGGGCGCGAGTTTAACCAAAAAACTCGCGCCCAGGATTTTTCAGTCGATCTATCTCAGTGCGCGTGCCCCTTCCACACCCATAGCAGCACGGCGATACCCAAGATAATTCGATATACAGCAAAAGGCGTGAACCCCTTCTGGCGTACCCAGTGCATGAACCAGGCCACCACGCCCAGAGCCACGAAGAACGACACCATGAAGCCGATGATCAACACCAGCCATTCATGGGCGTTGGCAGGCATGGCGCCCAATTCAGTCGCGGCGGCCGGGCCTTTGGGGTGAAAAGTCCTTAACAGCGTATAGCCGGTTGCAGCAATCATGGTAGGGAAGCTCAAGAAGAAGGAGAACTCAAGCGCTGCCGGGCGCGACATTCCCACCAGTTGTCCAGCGGCGATGGTGGACATGGAACGCGATGTCCCGGGAAACACGGCCGACGCAATCTGGCAGATGCCGATCCAGATTGCTTGCCCCATGGACATGTCGTCCATGCGCTCGGTCTGATAGCGGCCTCCCGGTCCGGGCTTGCCGTAGCGCGCATCCACGATCCACATGACGATGCCGCCGACCAGCAATGCCCAGCCCATCACCGTCAGGTTCTCCAGGTTTTTGCCGATAACCTTGGTCAGCAGGTACGAGGGCACGGCTGTGCAGACGAAGGCAATCCCGACCAGCGTGAGAGGATGGTTCAGCTCGGTGCGGTCCCCGCGCTCGCCATGCGGAAAGCTGCGGAAGAATTGCACGATTCGCGGAGCGAAGTAGATGGGCAGGCAGAGAATCGCTCCCAGCTGGATCACGATGGAGTACATCTTCCAGAAGCCGCTGGAGAGCGAGATTCCCAAGAGCTCTTCGGCGATACGCAGGTGAGCGGTCGAGCTGACGGGAAGAAATTCGGTGAGCCCCTCGATGATGCCTAGCAGCAACGACAACAAATAATCTTGCAATCAACTCCTCCCAGTTCTTTCCGAGACGCGAAGCCATGAATTGCCTGGAGGCTGCTCCAGGCGGCGCGCGTATCTAATTCGACCCGCTGGCGCCGTTGCCGTAAACGGCAATGTTCTGCTGCAATGCGTAAGCCAGGTTGGCGGCACGCGCTTTCCAATCGCCGTCAGGAAAACGCGAAATGATTTCTTGAGTCAGTTCCAGGGCCTTCTTACGCGCGCGTTCGGCTTTATCTTGTTGGTGGTAGCTCTTATAAATGTCCACCAAGGCAGCTTGGCGATAAGCCGCGTTGTAAAGAGCTTCGCCAGCTTTGGGCGACTGCGGGTGCTCCCGCGAGTACTTCTCGTAAATCTCGGCCTCTTTCTCCGGGCAGCTGGCTTCGCCCTTCCAGTCAAAACAGATCTTGTTGTCGATCATGTCGTAAGCGGCCAGATCGGCCCATTTGGTCTGAGCAAATTTCTTGCGGATTTCCTTCATCAGCTCATCGTCGATCTGGGTGCGCACATCAGGGCTCAGTTCGTGGATGGAGGGCCGCTGGATGACGCCGGCCTTCTCCAGTTGCCAGCGGATGTCGGCAGTGCGCCACAGCGCTTCCCCGGCGAGGGGAGAGTTCGGCCAGTACTGATACAAGCGGTAATACAGCCGCATGGCATCTTCAGCGGCGTGACGCCGTCCGGCGCGTTGCTCGGCCTGGTTCTCAGAATCGACAGCCTCGCCGAAGATCACTTGGTCGGCATTGGGCGTCGCCGGAGTGACCAGATACCGGCTCTCGATCCAGCCGGAAACATCTTTTTCCGACGTCAGGCCAACGTCCACTTTAACGAACACATGCGCCCAAGAGTTGCCGCCGACGTTGGACCGACCCATGACCAACGCTACGTCACGCCCGCGGGTGACCACAGCCACACGTTGCGCGGTCACATCAGGCGAAACGTACATCGGAACTTCGCGAATCACCGTGCCGGCTTCCTGATCGGCAGCGAACGCGGGAACTGCAGCTGCGAACATTGCAGCGATCCAGAACACGGGTTTCTTGACAGCGTGCAACATGGGACACCTCAATTCGTGGCCGCAAGGACCTCGGCGAACAGCTGCGGCTCAACATTGCCGCCGCTGACTACTGCTACTGTTGTACCAGAGCTCGAGATCTCGCGGGCGTGGAACATGGCGGCTGCGGTAGTCACGGCGCCGCTCGGTTCGGCCAGGATGCGCGCCGAAAACAGCAGGCGGCGCATGGCCTGCTTGATTTCATCTTCCTTCACGGTGATGATCGCGTCGACGTACTTGCGGACGTGGTCAAAGTTGATGGGACCGATGCTCTGCGAACGCAAGCCGTCGCAGAGGGTGCGCATGGTGCTCTCTCCGCTCACCGATTGGATGGCGCCCATGCGCAGGCTGGCTTGCGCGTCGGCAGCAAACTCCGGCTCAACGCCGATCACCTTTACGCCCGGCCTCGATTCCTTGAGCGCGGTGGCAACGCCGCTGATCAGTCCGCCGCCGCCGATCGGAACCAGCGCCGTGAACGGGCCCTCGAGGTCGTCAAGGATCTCCAAGCCGACGGTGCCTTGCCCGGCGATGATCTTCTCGTCGTTGTAGGGAGGCACCGGCACCAGCCCGCTATCGCGCTCCAGTTCTTCCGCTTTCCGGATGCGCTCTTCGCTGGCCGGACCCACGAGCACGACTTCCGCGCCCAGGGCGCGCGTAGCTTCCAGTTTCACCGCGGGCGCAGTGCGCGGCATCACGATGATGGCCTTGACGTCCAGCGAGCGCGCCGCGTAGGCCACCCCTTGCGCATGATTACCGCTGGAGTGCGCCACCACGCCGCGGCGGCGCTCCTCAGGCGCGAGAGAATAAATCTTGTTGTAAGCGCCACGCAGCTTGAAGGATCCGATAGGCTGGAGATTCTCTGGCTTGATAAAAATGCTGTTGCCATCCAGCCTGCATTCCACCAGCGGCGTGCGCACGGCAACGCCGCGCAGCAGCGCGCGGGCATGTTGAAGGTCTTTGAGGGTAACCATGATCTTGTCAGACTTCGTGGTTCTCTTATTAAAACCTGGGAGCGATGCGATTGTCATCTCGGGAGGCCTTTGCGGAACAGGCCGTTGAGACCTCTCATTCTGAGCCAAGCATGGGGCAAGGCGTCAATACTGGAATGACCAAACCCATGTGGCACCGGCACTCTTGCCGGTGCTTACTTCCTTAAGAAGAATACTTTTTGCACAGGCAAGAGTGCCTGTGCCACACAACCCAAGGAGCACGTCGCTCGTAATTACACAATAATCCCTTACGTCTCGGCTGGCGCAAGCTTCAGCTTGCTTGAAAGGACTCGTTGGTACAGCGCGGCGTAGCTCTCCGCCATCATTGCACTAGAGAAATGTTCGCGAGCGTGGCGGACACAGACTTCAGGATCGATTTCACCAAGGCGCCGCAAGGCATGCACCATGTCATCGATTTCCGCGGCCAGAAATCCTGTCTTGCCGTGGCAGACAATCTCCCGGTGTGCGCCGCGTGCAAAAGTAATCACCGGCGTCCCGGAGGCCGCAGCTTCCATCGCCACCAGCGAGCTGGTTTCTTCCGCCTGGCTGGTGATCAGCACGGTTTGCGCTTCACGCAGCAGTTGCAATTTCGTTTGTAATGAGGGCGACGGAAGAAAACTCGCGCTCGTCACCTCTTTCAACCTCGGGGCGATTTCGTTCTCGAAGTACTTCTGGTGGTACGAGAACGGATAAACCTGGCCGGCCAGCGTGACAGGAAGGCGAGCTCGCGCAGCGACCTCCAGGGCCAGATGGGGAGCCTTTTCCTCGCAGACGCGGCCAAGCCACAGCAGCCCGGTTCTTTTTTCTGCACCCAGATTGGGTGTGAAGCGGTCGAGCGGAATGCCGTTCATGACGATGCCGGCCAGCGCACTCAAGTCACCGAACATCTGCGCTTGCGTTTGGGAGACGCAGTTGAACGTCACATTGGCGGGGACGTTTTCAAAGAGATGCGGGGAATAGAAATTCCGCGGTAAATGCAACGTGGCCAGCACGGGCACATCGATCTCCTCTGCTCGCGGCCAGAAGCTGCCGGACATATCGTGCACCAAGTCGAAAGCCGCGGCGTCCGCTGGCTGGCCGATCCATTCCAGGATTCTCTCTTGATGTTCGCCATTGCGGCGCTCGAAATCATCGGGCCGGGAACAGGGATCGCCGGTTAGAAAGAGTTCTCCAGTGACGCGCGAGCCCGCTGAAGCCGCGACCGTTGTGGTCAAGCCGCGGCGGGACATTTCCCGTTCCAAGGTCCACAGGACCTGTTCAGCCCCGCCGGCGCTGTCTTGCGAGACCGTAAGGAGCGGATATGAGATGTAAAGGATGCGCATACTGTTCTTTCTGAAATCTCGAGCGAAGCGAGAGATCCCTATTCCCTGAAATGACGCCAGCCACAATATCTCGCGGCGATAGGGATCCCTCATTCCGTCCGGGATTTCAGAGAGAGCTTTGCTTTCTGAGCTTGATTGTCGAAAACTGTCAGGTCACCGGCCACTTCCTCCTTCCCTGCGCAAGTATTCCGCGAAAGCCGCCGATACTTCGGCACCGGTCATCGACCACTGCCACCATTCGTAATTCAACTTCCAGGGGAGCGGCGGGCGGGTGAAGTCATATGCAGCGAGCGGCCGGTAGATTTCGTAATCAGGGCGAAAGCTTTCCAAGAGCAGGCCCTGAGACTGGTATGTGTGAAACATGGCAATCTTGTTTTCGAGTTGGCTACATTCGCTGCGCGACTCAACCTCTTCGCCCGTCAAGTCGGGAAAAGCTTGCAGGACACAGGTGCCATCCGCCTTGCGATGGTAGAGAGGGCTCTCCCAGACCGGAAGCCGGGCGCGTCGTCCCATGAAGGACGCCATGAAGCAGGCGGCGTCGTGGTCCGGATGGCCGCCTTCGTAAGCCAGCGTCAGAACGCACTCCGGCCGCACTTGCGCCATCACTTTCTTGAGAGCGGCCATGGCCGCGGGCAGGGTACGGAACAGTTCCTGATCGGCGACGCCGCCGGGCACAAGGTCGGAAAGAAAGATGGGGGTGGCGCCGGCGGTGCGCAGGGCGCGGCGCGCTTCCCTGCGGCGGACTTCAGCATAAGCCTCGCGCGACCCGTATTTCTGCCAGAAACCCTCGATGCGAGGAGCGCCGTCGGTGGCGAAGACGACGACGGCCCGCTGCATACGCTGCAACAGCGCGCCACAGACGATTACTTCATCGTCAGGGTGGGCCATCAGCGCTAGGGTCGAGCCCAGAAGGGGCCGGATCTGCATATCGTCCATGCTGCTTACTGTGATGCAAAAGCGAAGTTGGCAGTCGGCGTTGTTAGCAGTTATACTCCGCATCGGCACGGTCCCCTGAATCAGTCATTTCGGACAGGATCGCCAATCCGAAAAGCCGCCTACCTTTCTTCCGACGATGCACAAGTTACAGGCTGATATCGAACGTCTTTATGCGGCGGGCCCGCTCGAGGGTAAGCCCGCCATGGATGCTCGGAAGATCTTTGCCGAATTCCGAGAAGCCCTTACCCAGGGCCAGGTACGCGCGGCGGAACGGCATGATGGCCGGTGGCGCGTCAATGCCTGGGTGAAGCAAGGCATCCTGCTCGGCTTTCGCCTGGGCGAATTAGAAGATATGAGCGGCGCGGGTCCGTTGTCGTTTGTCGACAAGAGCACCTACCCGGCGCGCCGCTTCGCCATCGCCGATCGGGTACGCGTGGTGCCAGGCGGATCGTCCATCCGCAGCGGAGCGTACATCGCTCCCGGCGTGATCTGCATGCCGCCGATGTACGTGAACGCGGGGGCCTACGTAGACGAAGGCGCAATGATCGATTCTCACGCGCTGGTGGGTTCGTGCGCGCAGGTGGGGAAACGCGTGCACCTGAGTGCGGCGGCGCAGATCGGTGGAGTGTTGGAACCGGTCAACGCTTCTCCGGTCATTATTGAGGACGATGTCCTGGTGGGCGGCAACTGCGGCGTGTACGAAGGCACGCAGGTCCGCCAGGGCGCGGTGCTGGGCTCGGGCGTGATCTTGACCCGGGCCACTCCGGTGTATGACATCGTGCGCGAACAGGTGTATCGCTCCGGCTCCGAGGCGCCGCTGGTTGTCCCCGAGAACGCAGTGGTGGTCCCCGGGGCGCGCGCGGTCGCGAAAGGCAAGGCCGCCGAGTGGGGTCTTTCGCTCTATACGCCGGTGATCGTCAAATATCGCGACGACAAGACACAGACTTCCATTGAGCTAGAGGACCTACTGCGTTAAATTGGTGCCGTGAAAACACATGATGAGTTATTGCGGGAGGTGCAGGGTCTGGCAAAGTCTTCCGCCGATCCCAAGACGGTGATGCAACGCGTCGCCGACCATCTTCACGCCGCCGTGCCACGCTATAACAACGTCGTTTTCCGTGTCATAGAGGATGCAGAGCCCGAAGTACTGTTCCTGGGGCCTTATGCCGGGAGTTTCCAGCCCCGCCTTCGTCTTCCGATCGGGCAGGGGCTTTGCGGGGCCGCCGCTCATGAGAGAAAGACCATCGTGGTCGACAACGTGGCGGCTGATGTCCGCTATGTTGCAGGTTCCTCGATGGTGAAATCTGAGATAGCAGTTCCCATCTTCATTGGCGGCAGCCTGGCCGGAGCCATGGACGTCCAAAGCTATTTTGTCGACACCTTCAAGGCCTCCCAAGAGCGAGGATTTGTGGAATCGTGCGCGCAAGTGGTAGCGAAACATATGGCAGCGTATGGCAAGAAGAAATAATGATGAAGCGTGGCGGAACGATATCGCCACAAGGACTTGAATGAAAATCTCTGATTCGCAGAGCAAGTTTCTGTTCTTATTTTTGCTCCTCGCTGGGTTGACCGCAGTTCTCTGGGCCTTGGGACGTTACGGTCATGTCCCTATGTCTGCTGGTGTGCTCTTGAACACATGGCGGGCTTCTACGCTGGCGTTTCTTGCCTATGCCTTTGTGCGCCGGTCACTGACTAGCTGGATCATCGTGGGCATGTTCGCCGGTATCGAGATCGGCCACGATTTTCCTCACGCCGCAATCCAATTGCAGGTACTCAGCACAATCTTCCTTCGCCTGATCAAGACGATCGTTGCGCCGCTTATCTTTGGCACCCTGGTGGTAGGCGTGGCCGGACACGCCAACCTCAAGCAAGTGGGGCGCATGGGTATCAAGGCGCTGATCTATTTCGAAGCGGTCACCACGTTGGCGCTGTTCATTGGCCTGGCCGCCATCAACATTTCACAAGCGGGCGCCGGCGTGCTTCGCCAGGAGATCACCGCATCAACGGCTCCGCCTGCCCCGCCGGAAAAAGCCAGCGACATTATTCTGAAGGTTTTCCCTGAGAACATCGCCAAGTCGGTGGCCGAAGGCCAGGTTCTGCAGGTGGTGGTGTTCAGCATCATTTTCGCGGTCGCCTTGGCGCTCCTGAGCGAAAGCCAGCGCCGGCCGATGCTCGAGTTTTGCGAGAGCCTCTCTCAAGTAATGTTCAAGTTCACCAACATCGTGATGCTCTTTGCGCCCTTCGGCGTGGCCGGCGCCATGGCCTATGCCATTGCCAAGATGGGCTTTGACGCGCTGCGCCCGCTGGCCCACCTTTTGGCCACGCTCTACGCAGCGCTATTGGTTTTTCTGTTGTGCGTATTGCTGCCGGTGATGCTGCTGGCGCGGCTTCCCGTGAAGCGCTTTCTCAAAGCGGTGGTTGAGCCAGTCTCGATCGCTTTTGCGACGGCCAGCTCGGAGGCCGCGCTACCCCGCGCCATGGAAACGATGGTCGCATTCGGCGTTCCGCGAAAGATCGTGGCGTTTGTCTTGCCCACCGGCTACAGCTTCAACCTGGACGGCAGCACTCTGTATCTCTCCATGGCGGCGATCTTCGTGGCCCAGGCGGCTGGCATTCATCTCAGTTTCGGCCAGCAACTGGTCATGATGCTCACGCTCATGCTCACGAGCAAAGGCGTGGCCGGCGTGCCTCGCGCCATGTTGGTGATTCTCTCTGGCACCGTGGATTCATTCCATCTGCCCATGTGGCCGGTCATGATGCTCTTTGCCGTGGACCAACTCATGGACATGGCCCGCACCGCAACCAATGTCCTCGGCAACTGCCTGGCCGCAGCCGTGGTCGCCCGGTGGGAAGGCGAATTCGGCAAGGAAGCTCCGTCCGCTACGGCGTTGGACGCTGTGGCACAATAGTTCGCCATGTTGCACGACAAAATCGGTACCCAGCTGGTCCCGCCGGAAAAGCACTTTCGCTGGCGAGGCGGCGAGATCACGCGTCTCGAAGGGTTCACGGATGCGGTATTCGCGTTTGCCGTGACGTTGCTGGTGGTCTCACTCGAGGTGCCCCGCACATTCGCCGAACTGGCCGCAGCCATGAAAGGTTTTATTGCTTTTGCCGTTTGTTTCACGATCTTGATCCAAACTTGGTACTTCCACTATAAGTTCTCCCGCCGCTATGGACTGCAAACCGTTTACACGATAACGCTCACAGCAGCCCTCATCTTTGTCGTCCTGTTTTATGTTTATCCGCTTAAGTTCATGTTTACCCTCGCCGTGGGTGGCCTTTCTGGCGGCATAACAGTGCCGCGAGAACAGCTCAACAGGATGGTCCACAGCTATCGTGAGATCTCCCTGCTCTGGCTGATTTATAGTGCCGGAGCTGTCGCCGTGTACGTGTTGTTTGCGCTGTTGTATCAATACGCTTATAAGAAGCGGCACGAGCTGGAATTGAATGCATACGAAACTCTATGCACCCGCAATGCAATCATCATTTACGCCGGACTCGCCGGCATTGGAATCATTGTGGCGATAGCCGCTTTTATAGTCCCGGCGGCCTATGTTGGATATACGGGCATTTTGTTTTGTCTCAATGGACCGTGGGGCTGGATCACGGGAACCGTCTTCGGCAGGCAAGAGAGGCGCGTCCTCGAGCACGAACAAAGAGCCGCAGCCACAAATGCTTCCTGACGCTCTCCGGGGCAATTTCTCTGATAGCATCAAAAGTAAGCTGCATGCCTTCCGGAAAACTACATCTGGCGCCCCTGGGTGGCCTGGGCGAGTTCGGAATGAACTGCATGGCCCTGCGTTGGGGCAATGACATCATCGTCATTGACGCCGGGCTGATGTTCCCTGAATCCGAGCTGCTGGGCGTGGACATTGTTGTCCCCGACATCACCTACTTGCTCGAGCACCGCGACAAGGTGCGCGGCATTGTGCTGACCCACGGCCATGAGGATCACATCGGAGGGCTGCCCTGGGTCCTTTCCGAGCTGAAAGTGCCCGTCTTCGGCACCGAGTTCACCCTGGCGCTGGTCGAAAATAAGTTGGACGAGCATGAGCTGCTCGAGGACGCTGACCTGCGTGAAATACGCGCCGGCAACCGCTTCAACCTGGGGCCGTTCACCATTAACCCCATTCAGGTGACGCACAGCCTGGTCGATTGCGTGGCCCTGGCCATCCACACGCCCTTGGGCGTTGTGATCCATACCGGCGACTTCAAAGTTGATCCCACGCCGACCGACAACCGCCTCTTCGACCTGCACACCTTCGCCGAGTACGGCAAAGAGGGTAACGTGCTGGCGCTGCTGCAGGATTCCACGAACGCCGAGCGCCGCGGCTACACGCCCAGTGAGCGCGCGGTGCGTGGACGGTTTGACGAAATCTTTGCCCGCGCCGACCGGCGGCTCTTCATCTCGTGCTTTTCATCGTCGATCCACCGTATCAAGCTGGCCATCGAGATGGCGCGCGAGTACAAGCGCAAAGTGGCCCTGGTGGGGCGCTCGATGTCGGAATCCACGGAGATCGCCCTCGACCTCGGCTACCTTGAGGTGCCGGAAGGCACCCTGATTCATCCCGGACAGATCAAGGATTTTTCTCCGCGCCAGGTGTGTGTGCTGATCAGCGGCACGCAGGGCGAGCCCATGTCCGCGCTCTCCCGCGCCGCGGTGGACAATCACAAGCACGCCAGGATCGAAAGCGGCGACACCGTGGTGCTCTCCTCGCGCATCATTCCCGGCAACGAGAAAGGCATCTACCGGATGATCGACCATCTCTTCCGCCGTGAGGCTGACGTGATCTACGAAGACGGTTCAACGCCGCCTGTCCATGTCAGCGGACATGCCAGCCAGGAGGAGCTCAAGCTGGTCATGAACCTGGTGAAGCCCAAGTATCTGATTCCCATCCATGGTGAGTACCGTCAGATGCGGCTGCACGCCGACCTGGCACGCAGCATGCACGGCGCCGTAGGCCAGGTGCTGATGATGGAGAGTGGCGACGTGCTGGAATTCGACGAGCTGGGCGCTCGCAAGGCCGATCGGATTCCTGTGGGGCGCATCTGCATCGACTCCGGCTCGCGCAGCGACGTGGTAGAGGATCTGGTCATCAAAGACCGGCGTCACCTGAGCGAAGACGGCTTCGTCCTGCCGATTATCGCTATCAACAAGCTGACGGGCACCGTGGAGTCCATCCCGGAGATCGTGATGCGTGGGTTTGCCGCAGGGAGCGAGGACGGTTTTATGCGCGAGGCCCGCCGCCTGATTACCGTCACCCTCGACGGATCCACGCCGGAAGAGAAGGCCGATATCGGCATCATCAAAGAGAAGGTCCGCGCGGACCTGAAGCGCTTCATTGTGAAAACCACGGCACGGCGACCGTTGATCATGCCGGTGATTCTGGAGATTTAGTGGCAACCCTAGGACAATCACCGGCCCCAGCGCGCGGTCCGGAGAAACCGCAGCCCTCGCCACCATCACGAACTCCCAGACGTGTCGTCGGCCTCATCGTTGTCCTTCTGGTTCTGACACTCGGCGGCGTGGGTTTGCGCCGCGTTGGCGATGCCCATCTACGCTCGATGGGCATTCTGGCCAAGTTTGCAGATCATAACGCGCAAGGTTTCCCAGCGCAGTTTGCCGGCCATCCCTTCACAGAAGAAGAGGGAGTGGCTGAGACTCCACACGGGCCGCTCAGATTCCGCCTCTACCGCCCTCAAGGGGTAAGCCATCCGGGAGGAATCGTGTTGTTGCACGGCATCCACCGCGCAGGGATGGAAGAACCGCGCTTGGTGAATTTCGCGCGCAATATGGCCGGCGCGGGCATCGAGATCATGACGCCGGAGCTCCAGGATCTCGCGGACTATCGGGTGACGCCGCGTACGGTTGATGTGATAGGAGACGCTGCGGTCGTCCTCGATCACAAGATGGGACTTTCCAAAACAGGCGTCGTGGGACTGAGCTTCGCAGGAGGGCTGGCCTTGCTGGCGGCCAGCAAGCCCGAATACGCGGACAGCATCGGTTTTGTGGTGGCCGTGGGCGCGCATGATGACATGACTCGTGTGGCGCGGTTCTTCGCTGCCAACATCGTCGAACAGCCGGACGGTTCTTCGCTCGCCTTCCAAGCGCATGAGTACGGCGTGCTGGTGCTGGCCTACTCTCATATGGAAGATTTCTTCTCGCCGCAAGACACGCCCGCCGCCCGCGAGGCCTTGCAGAAGTGGCTGTGGCAACAGCCGGCAGAAGCCATGAAGGCCGAGCAAACCATGAGCCCCGCTGGACAGCAAGAACTGGACCTCCTCCTGCATCACCGCGACCAGCTCCAGCCGGTCTTGTTCCAGACCATCCAGCGGCATAGTGATGAGATGCAGGCCGTCTCGCCGCACAGCCAGGTCAGCAGCCTGCGTGTGCCCGTGTACTTGCTGCACGGCGCGGGTGACAGCGTGATCCCCGCATCGGAAACCCAGTGGCTGGCCAAAGACGTTCCGCCGCAGGAGCTCAAGGACATGCTGATCAGCCCGGCGATGAACATGATCCACGTGGACGGACAACGCAAAGTTTCGCTCTCCGAGAAGTGGGCGCTGGTGGACTTCCTGGCCCGCGTGGTGAAGGCGGCCGATCAGCTGGGAGGGGCAACGCTTCCGGAAACTCAAAGCCGCGGCAAGTGACTTAGACCACTTTCAACGATAGCGCTCTCGTTTCGGCCCGGTTGCGATTTTAAGAACCACCGGGCGATTCATCCCGTTGGGATCCAGCCGACAACAGCGCCGGAGGCGCGCCGAGAGGGTAGCCCACCGCGTGAGCGGTGGGACCGTGGAGAGATGAGTCGAGCGCCGTAGGCGCGGCACACTCAACTCAATCGTGGTATTTGGAGAAAAAATCTGTGCCGCCCCTCCAGGGCTCGTCACCACTTCGCGATCTTCCCAGGGCTCACGCCCCGGGGCTACCTTCTCAACGCGCCTCCGGCGCTGAGCCCGGAAGTCTGAAGTGGCAAATATTGCCTCTAAGATTGCGAATTCGAAACCCTGATTCATAACGCAAAACAGGTTCCTGGCTATCTGACATCTCCAAAAAATCCTGCAAGAAATCCCCCACTACACGATCTAGGAGAAAGAGGGATGTTTCCGTGAGCCGTACGCTCAAGGAAGGCGGCCCCTGGGTCCCACGGACTCCTTCCCGGTGGCCGCATTCCGAAGGCGATGCAAGGCGGCTGCGCCAAACAGCGCAGCCGCGTTTTTTTAGCTGAACATCTTCCGGTAGTAGCGGTACCAGTTGCTCTGAAAGACTTCTGTCGGATCGTACTCGCGCTTGGCCGCCAGGAATTCCGGGAACTGTGGATAGCAAGCTTCCACCTGCTTGCGATTAGCAAACCGGTGGTAAGTGAGGTAGTAGCTGCCGCTGTGCTTGATCGCCAAATCGATCAGCAGGCGGAAAGCGCGGGCGGCGTTCTCGACGCCCTGCGGATCATGCGTGACGTGAAGATTGAAGACCACGCATGCGTAGCGGTCCTTGGCCCAGGGAAGGAAGCTCTCGTCATCCTTTTCAATCAGGCGGACAACTCCGTAAATCACGTTGGCGTTCTCGCGCCGCAAGGCAATGCGCGCTTCCTCCATGAAGTCGACCAAAGCCGGCCGCGGAACGTCGATCTCCGTGATCATCTCGGTCGCCGGGACACGGGCATGCAATTGCCGGTCGAGTTCCTCGTGATAGTTGTCCAGGTAGTTGCCGAAGAGCTGCGAATCAGCCCAGTACACCTGGCCCGACGTTTGCAGATAGCGCTCAGTGTAGATCTCAAACGCGCGGCGCTTGTACACGTGCGTGTAGTACGTCAGGCGAGCCCAGTCCTCGGCGCTGAATCGCGTAGGGTTCTCGGTGATGGGTGTGCCTTGAGGCACCTGCAAGTAACAAGAGAAGACCCCTCGCCGGAGAAAGCTGTCGCGCTGGCTGTCCGTGGCGAACTGGAAGTCGCCGTACAGGTAGCCATCGCGGATCCGCTGCTCGAAGCTGTCTGGAATGTCTTTAAGGTCGCGAATCTCCACGATCCGGCACACCTTGACGCGGTCGCGTAGCCGCAGCTTGACCGAAGCGATGACGCCGAACAGTCCGTAACCGCCGATTGCCAGGCGAAACAGTTCCGGGTTCTTTACGCGGCTGCATTCACGCAATTCACCGTCGTGGTCGAGAAGCGTGAACGACTCCACATTGGCGATCATCGGCTTCTGATTGAGGGCGCGGCCGTGGACGTTGGAAGCCAACGAGCCGCCCAGCGTAAACTTGTCGGCCCCGGTCTGCTTCTGCACGATGGCCCACTGAGAGGCCTGGCCCTCCTGTTCTTTGCGCAAGTATTGGATGAGTTCCGGCCATTCGATGCCTGCCTCCACGTCGAGCAGGCCTCGTTCGCGGTCGAAGCCGAGCACGCGCTTCATGCCGCGCGTGTCCAGCAATAGCGAGTCGTCGGCAAACTGCTGCCCGCCCATGGAGTGCCGGCCGCCGGCGATGGAGATCGTTTTGGCGGTCTTCTTTGCCTCGCGCACTATGCTCTGGCACTCGTCGATGGAGCCGGGAACGGCGATCTCGCTGACCAGAGAGGCATTCAGTTGCGAGTGGATGTCGTTAACGTGGAGGCTGCCGGACGTGCCGGCCGCTGCGGGCGCTCCCGCCGTGAAGTGAGGCTTCTTGACCAGGCAGCCGGAGAGATAGAGCGCGGCCCCCGACATGAATCCGGTCTGAAGGAATCTGCGGCGTGAAAGCTTGATGGGCGAGCGATGACTCATGAGCGTCCCCTTCCCAACGAAACTAAGGGGAGCGGAAGAACACCTCAAGCGTCATAGCGCGGCAGAAGCGTGTTGCCGCTGAATGTCGTCGCTGGAGCGATCTACTGGTTTCTTTCTTGTTTGGCGCCGGTTTCGGCTCGCGCTCCAAACGGCTTGTAACCCTCTGGAATCTCTAGGAGTGCAGGATCCGGCTCGGAACGCTTGACTTGAGTCACCGTCATAGTGACCGATCCCGTGCGCGGGTCGCTATGTTTGATGAGCATGTTGATGCGAAGATCGGCGGAGTACCAGAACTCATCCGTGACTACGATCTCCTTGCCTGCCGGACTGTTCTCTGCCGGGATGGTCTGCGTCTCTCGAACCCCATGCACCGCCAGCCCCTCCATCTGGCGATTGCCCAGATCTTCCTGTTTCGTAAAGTCGTTGCGGGGGATGGAGTTGCCGGTAGTCGAACCATCGAGAAGTGCCGGCGGCTGAGTTTCCGGCGGGCGGTTTACGGTGCCGGTCGAGAACACTCGCTGTGCGGGAAAGATATGGGTTGAGGTTCGGGTCTGGGGATCGTACAGGAGAACGCTCATGACCTGGGGCGTGCTCGTATCCGAGGCCGGCAGCAGCGTCCTGGACTCGTTGAAGATACGACCCCGGCTGTCGCGACCGATGTCGCGGATCGTCCGCAAATCTCTCACCGAGCCGTCACGCTGCACCACGGATCGTTCCACGTGGATGACGCCCGTGAACGGTGCGTTGGGCACAGGCGTGACAAAGATATCTTGGGCCGAAGCAAAGGTTGCGGCCAGCAGAAATAACCCGGAAACAGCAGGGAAAGAGAAACGCGATCGCATCTGCGCCCTCCATCGACGTTCTTCAGCGAATAGGATACGCCTGCGATGTAAGTAGCGGCAAGGGGTCTGTCTCACGCCGGTAGCGGTACAGTTCGGATTCTCCATGAACGCATGTGCACAGCCGGCATCTCCTGTGGCTGTTCTTGGGCGCCAGCTCCACCGGCGAGGGTGCCGGTGCCACATGATTCTCGGTCAAACTGACCTACTATTCACACACGGCATTGCATAGAAAAGAGCTGTACATGCAAGAAGAATTCTTTAGAATAAAGACAGCGCGGCACGAATTCGCCGCTGGCGCTTCATCTTAAGACCGATCAGGTCCCCGGTATTGTCCGGGTCAACCCCAAAAGAGTTTGCTCAACAGGCTTGAATGACCAGCACTGCCTGCTGGCACAAGGGAGCAAGAGGTTCGTGAGACACACGCGAATCATCGTTACTCACTACGGCGGGCCCGATGCACTTCAGGTGATGGAAGAAGACTGCCCCGAGCCCAAGAACGGTGAAGTACGGGTGAAAGTGCTCGCCGCAGGCGTCGCCTTGCCCGATGTCTTGGCGCGCCAGGGCGTTCATCCCGAGACGCCGCGGGTGCCCTTCA
>Ga0126379_10000307_pt1 | contig 26555 bp, 20 predicted proteins | sample PanSoiMetPlot_24_FD_92640 | JGI IMG/M metagenome (GOLD analysis project Ga0126379, IMG submission 92640) | Tropical forest soil microbial communities from Panama - MetaG Plot_24 | ecosystem: Environmental > Terrestrial > Soil > Tropical forest > Bulk soil | place: Panama | collected 2016-02-17
ATTTGCGCGCCTTCATCCAGGCCAAGCTGCGCAACCTGCGCACCGGAGCCATGTTCGAGCACCGCTTTCGCTCGCCCGACCCCATCGAGAAGATCAACGTCGACGAAGTCGAGATGGAGTACCTCTACAACGATGGCGACAGCTACTATTTCATGGACACCTCGAACTACGAGCAGACCCACCTGACCAAGGACACTCTGGGCGATGCCGTCGACTACCTGATTCCCAACTTACAGATCAAGGTGGAATTCTTCGATGGCAAGGCCGTCGGGATCGAGCTGCCTCAGACCGTGGAGCTCACCGTCATCGAAACGGAGCCGGGACTGAAGAGCGCCACCGCCTCAAGCGTAACCAAGCCTGCCAAGACCGAAACCGGACTTATCGTGCAGGTGCCGCCCTTCATCAACGAAGGCGAGAAGATCAAGGTCGATACGTCAGAAGGGGCGTATCTGTCGAGAGCGTAAAGAAATTCTGTCATCCTGAGCGGAACAAGACCTCGTAAGGCGAGGTCTTGTGGAGTCGAAGGATCCCTACCCAGTAGATAGGTGATGCGTCCCGGCAAGGAATTCTCCCGCTCGAACCCCGAAGTGTTAAGAGAAACTTGCGATTGCAGGGATCCTTCGACTACAAATTAGCTTCGCTTTGGCGAAGCTAATTTTCCGCTCAGGATGACAATCGGAAAAATGACTTCTACCGACAAACCGCTCCAGGCCCGTCGCTATCTTGTCCGCGGACGCGTGCAGGGCGTCGGCTTCCGCTGGTTCGTCGAGCGCGAAGCGCATATCTTGGGCATTGCTGGATGGGTCCGCAATAATCATGATGGCAGCGTCGAAGTGCTGGCGCAGGGCACCCGCGATCAGCTTTCCGGCTTACATTCTCGCCTGCGCGAAGGACCACGTGCGGCCCGCGTCGATTCAGTGGATATCGAAGATGAAAAGCCAATGACAGGACTGAGTTCGTTTCGCATTGAAGGAGCGTCATAAGACAGGTTTCAAAGTTTCAAGGTTTCAAAGTTTCAAAGACACTCCGCAATCTGTGGGCTTTTAACTTTGAAACGTTGAAACCTTGAAACTTTGGATTAAAGGAGCATTCTAGATGCCGGCCAGCAAGCCTTCCCAGGTCACCACGCAAGAAGTCGGACACCTGAAAAAGTTGATCCGCGAAGTCCCAGACTTCCCCAAGAAGGGTATCCTCTTCTACGACATCACCACGCTTCTGAAGGATAAAATCGGCCTCGCCACGCTGATCGACAAGTTCGCCGAGCATTACATGAAGCAAGACGTTGATCTTGTCCTTGGCATGGAAGCTCGCGGGTTCATCTTCGCCCCCGCGCTCGCCTATCGTCTGAATGCAGGATTCGTCCCGGTACGCAAACCCGGCAAGCTTCCGGCCGAATGCGTGAAGTACGACTACGCTCTTGAGTACGGAACCAATACTCTTGAGATTCACAAAGACGCGATCCAGAAAGGCCAGCGGGTCCTGATTGTCGACGACCTGCTCGCGACGGGTGGCACTGCGGAAGCCACCGCCAAACTGGCCGAGGCACTGGGCGGGAAAATCGCCGGCCTCGGATTCGTGGTCGAACTGGAATTCCTGAAAGGTCGCGACAAACTGAAGGGTTACGACGTGATGTCGCTGCTGAAATACGACAAGTAGATCCTTGCAGTCTCAAAAAATCGTGGAATCGATCCTCCGTGCCACCCAGACTAGTGTCATGTTGAGCGTAGCCGGAGTGCAGCGAAGCGGAACTCTGGCGCAGTCGAAACATCTCTACCAAGAACAACTGTCTCGGGGGATTCCTCGCTCAGTTCGAAATGACATATTTCTAACCGCAACAGACGGTGAAAAACGAAAACGGGACTGACGCTGGTTGGCGTCCGGTCCCGTTTTCTTTTCGATCGATAAACTTGTTCTACTTCACTATACGTGCCACCAGTAATCCGATTCCGACCCAAAAGCTTCCGCTAATAACCAACGACAACGCCAATCCAGAAAGCATACCCCAGTTGATATCCCGTTTTCCTGATGCGCCGCCCTCATCTTCCATCCAGGCGGGAAGAAATCTTACCCCTCGCGAGTACTCATAACCCTCGGTCCAGCGCTCCGGAACGATCCTCATGCGGATGGCGCGGGTGCTTGTTTGGGGGGAGAACTGAAGCAACTTGAAGCTCATTAAGCACCTCCTCGCATCGTGTTGCAACTCGCCTGCCATAGCCCGCCGTCGCGCAAATACCTGAAAGTAAGAGGATCATTTGCGTGCGCGGGTTGCTGTTATCTTATACAGCGTCAAAAAACCCATTCGCTTCCCGAAATAGTCCAAAAATTGCGCCACTTTCGGGAAACATCACAGAACAGGTAAACACCTATTCTGAGAGGAAGTTTCGGGCTATTTCGAGCTCTCGGCTAGTACCAGATGCGAGTCCTTGGGCAGGTATCCTTTGCGGCGGAACCAGTCCTCCATAGATTCCCTCAATTGGTCGAGGGGGACACTGGAGCCAATCTCCATCTCTCCGTCAGCCACGGGAAGGGTATCGTCAAAAACGCTGGCATTAGTGAAATTGCGCATCGAGAACGAATCCAGCCACTTCAAAGGGCAAAGAACGGCGCGGCCGGCGTCTTCATATTGCACACGGATCTTGCGGGCAAACACCTATCGATTCTAAATGCAACGTAAGCGAAGCGGACGACCCTGTGAACGCCTGTGCCTCCTGTGGCGAGAAAAAAGCATGAACCACAGAGGACACGGGGGTTCACGGAGGCATTGGTCAGAAAACGTGGGAGGGGACGAATTAATCCGCGGGCATGGGTGCGGTCCGCGGCTCACGGCGGCGCTCGACCGCCGGATAAGTCGCTTCGGCAGGAACCTCAAGCCACTTGCGAACCTCTGGCAGAGCCTTGCGCATGGCGGCTTCGCCAACGCTGATCAGATCGCCCGCACGCTTGAAATCGTCATACGCAAAACCGGCAACCTCCGGCTCGACAACCAGATCCGCAGCCCCGCGCCAAGTTGGCGACATAGCGTCCTGAGCAATCGCAAATGACTGTCCAATCACGTCGAACAAATGCCGCGGCGGTCCGCCGTTGGACCACGTGCCCTTCAGGTGCACCGCAATCACACGATCGGCCCCCATGTCACGCAGCGGACGCGTCGGCACCGGGTGCGAAAGCATGCCGTCGACCAGATAACGCCCGCCGATTTCGACCGGCAGAAACATCCCAGGATAGGCACAACTGGCGCGCACGGGGTCGATGATTGATCCTGCATGAAACACCACCGGCTCACCGGTATTGAAGTCGGTAGCTGTCACACCGAGCGGGATGCGCAGCTGCTCGAATGTGTGGCACTTCAGAGTGCGCGAAAGATACTCGATCATTCGATCATTGGAAGCAAAGCCACATCGAGAGAGCGTCCAGCGGGCGAAGCTCGTAAAACGTGTCTTGCGGGCGACTTCTTCCATCTCGACCGCCGACAATCCGCTGCAATAGCAGGCGCCGATCAACGCGCCAACACTCGTTCCGCAGATGACGCGGACCGGAATATTCTCCTGTTCGAGTACCTTCAGGACACCGACATGCGCGATGCCGCGAGCAAAGCCACCGCCGAGCGCAACACCGATGGCGATATCCTGAGGAGCGCTGGGGAAAGACTTGCGCGAAAGCTCTCGGCCGAAAGCTTGGACCGACCGAATAATCTTCCCCAGATGCTTCACGGCGAAACCCCACCACCCGGCCTGTTTTCAGCCAGGTTCTAAACCCCATACTACCTGTCTATTAGGATGCCACAGCCGCCCGAAAGGGTGTAACGGCACTTCCGTGCCAGTCTGGTAAGTACCTGATAATATGACCAGTTACTGTCGGGACATCAGAAAGGTGACGAAATTCCAGTATTCCTGCTAAGTTGCGGACTGTATGATTCGTGAGATTTCGGCTGGGGGCGTGGTGGTCCGTTACAGAGATGGGACCTGGTGGATGGCCGCCATACAACCGGCCGGGGATTCCGTCGCTCCGAAACCGCAATCCTCGCAAAAGAAACGCGCCGTCCAGCCCAAGTCCAAGACCACTCTTTGCCTTCCTAAAGGACTGGTGGACCCCGGCGAAAAAACTCTCGAAGCCGCCCTACGCGAGGTGCATGAAGAAACGGGAATTAGCGCGACGTCGATCACCAAGCTCGCCGACATCAAATACATGTACGTGCGCAGCTGGAGCGACGGCGAACGCGTTTTTAAAATCGTCAGCTTCTATCTCCTGCGCTACGAATCCGGAGAAATCGATCACATCTCACAGGACATGCGAGTCGAGGTAGCCCAAGCGCTGTGGATTCCCCTTGCGGACGCACCCAAACTGCTCGCCTACAAGGGCGAGAAACAGATGGCGCGGCAGGCGCTCGAATATCTCGAGGCGCATGCCGAGGTGTAGCCAACTGGAAAACTCCTTCGGATGGGATTAGCATTGCTCTGCATAGCGTCCAGTGTGTCTCTGAGAACTGATTTTTAGTCGCTGACGGTGGAGCAATTCCCCGCGAGAACGCAGCCGCGGAGCAGTCCAACCATAAGCTAACGTCCATTGCACGTTCACCGTCCCAAACCAACAACGATCATCCCAAGCGGTCCACTTTGAGGGTTGGAGCCATGAAGCGCATTCATAAAGTTGCTATTCTCGGCGCCGGAACCATGGGCGCCCGCATCGCCGCACATTTCGCCAATGCCGGAGTTCCCAGCTACCTGCTCGACATCGTTCCCCCGGATGCTGACGTCCCGGCACGAAACAAGATTGCCTCCGCAGGGCTCGAAGCCGCAAAGAAGTCAAAACCCGCGGCTTTCATGGATTCTTCGCTCGCGCGCTTTGTCACCGTCGGAAACTTTGACGACGATCTCAAGAAACTGGCCGACGTCGACTGGATCATCGAAGCCATCGTCGAGAACCTCGACATCAAACGCAGCTTGCTAAGAAAAATCGAGTCGGTCCGCAAGCCGGATACGATCATCACTACCAACACCAGCGGCTTGCCTGTCGGCAAGATTGCCGAAGGCTTCTCGGACGGTTTCCGTCGCTCCTGGTTCGGAACGCACTTCTTCAACCCTCCGCGTTATATGCGGCTGCTGGAAATCATTCCTACGCCCGAGGCCGACCGCGCTGCAATCGATGCGGTCTCTCATTTCTGCGACGTTCGCCTCGGCAAAGGTGTCGTCGTAGCGAAAGATACGCCGAACTTCATCGGCAATCGCATCGGCACATTTTCGGTTCTCAACGTAATCCGCCTCATGCAGGAGATGGATTTTTCTATCGAAGATGTCGACGCTCTCACCGGACAAGCCGTTGGATGGCCGAAGTCCGCAACCTTCCGCACCATCGATCTCGTCGGGCTCGACATTCTCGGACATGTCGTGAGCAACATGACCAGCAACGTCCGCGACGAACGAAGCGATTTGAAGCTGCCCGAATTCTTCATTCAGATGCTGCAGAGGAAATGGCTCGGCGACAAGACGAAGGGCGGTTTCTACAAAAAGACTAAGGGCGGCGACGGAAAGGAAGACGATCGTCAGGCGCTGGATTGGAAGACTCTGGAATACCATCCGCGGGAGAAGCCCAAGTTCCCTGCTCTTGATATGGCCAAAAATGTCGAGGAGACTGGGGCGCGTCTTCGCATGCTCCTCGGAATGGATGGAGGCGGTCCGCCGAAGGGCGACAAGGCTGGTACTTTCCTGTGGACTGCGCTGACGGAGCTGTGGACTTACTCCGCCAACCGCATTCCCGAAATCTCTGACACTGTGGTCGAGATCGATCGCGCCATGAAGCTGGGGTTCAACTGGGACCTTGGTCCGTTCGAATTGTGGGATGCAGCGGGCGTCGAAGCCACCGTCGCGCGCATGAAAAAAGAGGGCAAGCCGGTCGCGGAAAATGTCGAGAAGCTTCTCGCCGCCGGGCAGAAATCCTGGTACGTCGATGATCCCAAATCTCCCGCCGGAAGGAAATGTTGGGATCTGCCGAAATCAAACTGGAACCCGGTCGAAGTTCCAGCCGGCGTCTGGTCCGTGACCGTCGCCAAGAAATCGAACGGTGTGGTGAAAAAGAATTCCGCCGCCTCGGTTGTTGATCTCGGCGATGGCGTGGCCTGCATCGAGTTTCACAGCAAGATGAACGTGCTCGGAGTCGACATCATTAGCCTGGTGAACCAGACATTGAAGCCAGGTGGCCCGGGAGACAACTTCGACGCCTTCGTGATCCACAACGACGCCACCAACTTTTCTGCCGGGGCGAATCTCATGCTGTTGCTGATGAGCGCTCAGGAAGAAGAGTGGGACGAGGTCGACCAAGTCATCCGCCAGTTCCAGGCGGCGACACAAGCGATCAAATTCTCACCCAAACCAGTGGTGTCCGCTCCATTCGGACTCTGTTTGGGTGGTGGTACCGAAATGTCGCTGCATGCTGCCGCGCGGCAGCCTCATGCTGAGCTCTATGCTGGCCTGGTTGAGGCCGGTGTCGGACTCCTGCCCGGCGGCGGTGGATGCAAGGAAATGCTGTTGCGGGCGGTCGACTCCGCGACAGCTGCGCACGGCAAGGCTTCGGGAGAAGCGATCGCAGGATCGGTGGAAATGCTGGAGGGTATGAAAAAGGCCTTCGAGATCATCGCCACCGTGAAGGTCGCGACTTCGGCGCATGAAGCGCGCGGGTTGGGATTTCTCTCCGATTCTGACAACATCACCATGAACCGCGAGCGCGTTCTCAGCGACGCGAAAGGGCGCGCTCTCGAGTTGGTGCGAGCCGGCTATGAGCCGCCCGTTCCGCGCACCGACATTCCCGCGCCCGGTGAGAATCTGCTTGCCGCCTTGAAGATGGCCGCGCATCTCATGCGGCAGGGCGATTTCATCACAGATTATGAGGTCAAACTCGCAGGCAAGATCGCCGCGGTGCTGTGTGGGGGCAATGTCACACCTGGTACTCCCGTAAGCGAGCAATACATCCTCGATCTGGAGCGCGAAACCTTCAAGTCCCTGTGCGGCGAACGCAAGACACAGGAACGAATTCAATACACGTTGAAAACCGGGAAAACTCTAAGGAATTGAGATGAACGCCTTCAAAAATGTAGTTCGCACGTTCGGCGTCTTGGCTGTTCTTCTTGTGTTCTCGCTTGCGGCGAGCGCCCAAAAAGACAGCAAGGACACTGAAGTGAACGAAACCGCGCCCGATGTACCAGACGCGATCACAGTGCCGGACACTTTGCACCCGGTCTTATTCGTGCACGCGAAAGGCACACAAAACTACACCTGCCAGGCCGGATCCGACGGGAAATTTGCATGGACACTGAAAGGCCCGGACGCGGAGCTCAAAGACCGCAAGGATAAAGTCATCGGTCAGCATATAGCTGGTCCAACCTGGAAGTTGAGAGACGGTAGCGAAGTCACCGGCAAGGCTGCCTCCCACGTCGACTCGCTGGATTCAGATTCCATTCCATGGCTGCTTTTGGATGTGGTCACGAACTCCGGAAAAGGCGCTCTTGCGAAGGTGACCAAAATCCAGCGTGTTCACACTCACGGAGGAAAGCCCGGAAACGATCCCTGCGACGAGTCGCACAAAGATGCGGAAACAAAGAGTGACTACACAGCAGACTATTACTTTTTCGCCCCGGTAAAGTGAGGCAGGCAGAGTTAGCGGAGGTCCTGGATGACTTGGGGCACCCGAAAGCCGAGAGCCCAGAGCCGAGAGCCTCAAATTGAACATCTAATCAGTTGTTAGCAATCTGGAGAAAATCATGCGAGAAGTCATCATTGCATCCTCAGTTCGAACTCCCGTTGGTCGGGCATTCAAAGGAACGCTGCGTGCCACGCGTCCGGACGAATTAGCCGCGATCGCTATCAAAGGTGCACTCGATCGAATTCCGCAGCTCGATGTAAAGGAGATCGAAGACGTCATCCTGGGCTGCGCGATGCCTGAAGCTGAACAGGGAATGAACGTTGCCCGCATCGCGGCGTTGCGAGCAGGTCTGCCCGTCGAGATATCAGCGCTCACCATCAATCGTTTCTGCTCTTCCGGATTGCAAGCCATCGCCATGGCGGCCGAACGAATCATGGCAGGCGGCGCCGAGGTCATCGTCGCCGGAGGAACAGAGTCCATGTCGATGATCCCCATGGGCGGCCACAAAATTTCCCCCAACCCGTGGCTCGTCGATCACTATCCTGACGCCTATCTTTCGATGGGACTCACCGCTGAGCGTTTAGCGCAGCGCTTTGGCATTACGCGTGAGGCTGCAGACGAATTTTCGCTGCGCAGCCACCAGAAAGCGCTGGCCGCAATTCAAGCCGGCAATTTTAATGACGAAGTGGTCCCCGTGCCCGTAAGTTTCACGACTCCGAACGGATCGAAGCCCAAGCGGCAAGAGATCGTATTCAAAACAGACGAAGGTCCGCGCGCCGATACTTCGCTCGAAGCGCTCTCCGCGCTCAAAGCGGCCTTCCATGTGAAGGGTACGGTGACGGCCGGGAATTCGTCGCAGATGTCCGACGGTGCCGCGGCTGCAGTGGTTATGTCGGCCGAGCGCGCGCAAGCGCTGGGCATCAGGCCGATGGCGCGTTACGTTTCCTTCGCCACCGCCGGATACAAACCGGAAGAAATGGGACTCGGCCCGGTCTTCGCAATTCCGAAGGCTCTGAAGTTGGCGGGGCTGAAACTCACTGATATTGACGTGATCGAGTTGAACGAAGCCTTCGCAGCACAGTCGCTCGCGGTAATCAAGGAAGGCGGACTCGATCCACAAAGAGTAAATCCTAACGGCGGTGCAATCGCCTTGGGACATCCGCTGGGCTGCACGGGGGCCAAGCTGACGGCAACAGTGATTCGCGAGTTAAAACGCCGCAACGCCCGCTACGGCATGGTCACGATGTGCGTCGGCGGCGGCATGGGCGCCGCGGGAATCTTCGAGAACGTCTAGATTGTGTAGGGGCGAACGTATTTCGTCCGCCCCGCCGAAGCGAAGCGAGCCGTCCGACAGGAATTGGTGTATACCATTTCCGCGTTGTCATCCTGAGCGCAGTGAAAGCTTCGCGCTGAGCGAGGCATACACGGAGTCGAAGGATCCCATGCACACACGTGGTGAAGTGAACCTGGAAAGGCTTCTCATCATGCTGTATACGCTCCTGCTAGAAACTCCCTGACATGTCGGTGACGATGTCGAGAAACACGAGATCCCTTCGACTTCGCTCAGGGCAGGCTCTTCGACTGCGGTCAGGATGACATGGCCGCGATATACGCAAAAGTCAAAGCGCTCTAGAGAAGCGGCGCTATAATCTTTGTATCGAAGGAGGCTCCTATGACGGGCATTCGTCTCCTCATGGCAATCTCAGTGATCTGTTCGGCGCCGGCATTTGCTCAGAATGATGGGGCCACTCCTGCAAACCAGGCATGGACGGTCGCGGATGTTTACGGCGTAGCAGCCGGGCCAAGCGCAACACAGAATCCACCGCAATTCAAAATTGATCAGCTTTCCGATCCATTCCTCGCTGGCCGCAATAGTACTGACTCTCAGAAGCTGTTGCTGGAACCGTTCCCGCAAAATTCGAAAGACGATGAAATCCTGCTGAAACGCGATTACGGTCAAATTACAGCGAATCTCAATCCTGACAAGAATATGGCTGTCCCAGGTCTAGTGGGTGACTCGTACTGCTTGAAGATTCGCAGCTACGTAGTCGCGCGGGACAGCAAGAACTCGGATTCGGTGCACCCCGCCGGACATACGACGTGCGTGCCAGCGAACCGCTTTCGCCTGAAAACCACGGTCGAACATCAAACTTCGGAGCGCGAATCGCACTTGATTCAGCGTTAATCCGATTTGGATAACAATTCTTTACCCGATTGCTACGCACTTTGACAGTAATCGCGATACCTTTTTGCTCGATGTAATCGTCCAACCAGTACGGGCATCCCCCGCCCGAATCGTTTTGGTAGGAGGTGCTGTATGCGGCTCTCCACCGTTTCTGTTCTCGTTGTTCTCCTCGTCAGTCCTGTTGCTGTTGCTCAACACCATGAAACCGGATCGGCGCCAAGTGCTCCTTCACCAAGTCCCGCGCCGAGCCCGGCCCCAAGCTTTTCGCCGCCCGCATCTTCCGCTCCGAGCATTTCGCACTCGGCTCCTAGCGTCCCTGCGCCCGCGAGCGCGCCGGTGATTCACAGCGCGCCAGCGCCAAGTCCGTCGCCAAGCCCAATGCACAACTCGATGCCATCGAGTTCCACAACATCCAACTCTGTGCGCAGTGCGCCCGAACTAAAACCGCGCTCCGACGCCGCGGGAAATATCTCCGCAAAATCGCCCGCAGAGAACAAGGTCGAATCCGACGACCGTCCATCTCAAAGCCCCGCCATCAGGAGGCCAGCCGAGTCGGATCTTCGGCATCGTGTCTGCGCCGGAGGAAGATGCCCAGATACTGCCTCCGAAGTTCAATATGCAAAGCCACCGCAAGACGACGCGCTTCGTCATTGCCTCACGGCTGAGTGCAAATGCCCACCGGGACCATCACCCGGAAAAGGCGGTTGCGTTGCCAATCCCACAAATCCTCCAGTCACGAAGAACGGAACCTGCTCCGCGGGAACCGCGTGGAATGGCTCGTCCTGCGTTTCCACGAATGAGATTTGTCCAGCAGGTCAGAGTTGGGACGGGATACGTTGCACCATCGCTTCATGCCCGGCAGGGAAAGTTCTTCGCGCTGGTGCGTGCATGGAAGACTGCACGATCACCAACGCACAAGCGTATGCAAAGATCCCGGACGTGCAAGGCGCGCGCCGCGACCGCGACGATGCCTGCCGGCAAGGTCTTGGCACTTCGCAATGCCTGCAAGCAGATGGGCACTATCAAAACATTCTTGCCGAGTATCGAATGCTCTGGGCGGCCGCCCCTGCGGAATGCCGCGCACCTTTGCCTGTTCCAGACACGTTATAGGTACGTGTCCCGACGGTTCAAAAGTCAGGGTTCCCGCTCCTATCATTCCCATCCATGCCGCATTAGAATTGAGTTAGCCCGCTCGCTCAGCGGCTTTTTCAAAGGATAAATAATGGCGACGACCACCGCGGTTGCAAAGACCAGGATTCCCGGCGGAAGTTTTCTCCTCGACACCCGCCTTCCTGCAGAGGTATTCACCCCCGAAGATTTCAGCGAGCAGCATCAGCTGATCGGACGCACGGCGGAAGAGTTCGCCATCAACGAGATCGTTCCCAACAAGGAGAAGATTGAGCACAAGGATTTTTCCGTCACCCGCGCCCTGCTCAAGAAGGCTGGCGAACTGGGCCTGAGTTCGGTTGAAATCCCCGAAGCCTACGGCGGCCTCGAGATGGACAAGGTCAGTTCCGCCGTGATCGCCGACCACATCGCCAAGTCAGCCAGCTTCGCCACCACTTGGGGCGGACACACCGGCATCGGCACCTTGCCTCTCGTCTATTTCGGAACCGAGGAGCAAAAGAAAAAATATCTGCCACGCTTGGCCACGGGAGAGATCGTCGGCGCGTACGCCTTGTCGGAGTCAACCTCCGGGTCCGACGCGATGAACTGCCGGACCAAGGCAGTACTCTCGCCAGACGGCAAGCACTATATTCTCAACGGCGAAAAGATGTGGATCACCAACGCCGGCTTCGCCGACCTGTTCACGGTGTTCGCCAAGATCGACGGGGAAAAATTCACCGCCTTCCTCGTGGAAAAAGAATTTCCCGGATTCTCTGTCGGCGCCGAAGAGCACAAGCTGGGCATTCGCGGGTCGTCCACCTGCCCGATCATTCTCAACGACTGTAAGGTCCCGGTCGAGAACTTGCTTGGCGAAATCGGCAAGGGTCACCTGATCGCCTTCAACATCCTGAACATCGGCCGCTTCAAGCTCGGAGCGATGTGCGTTGGCGGTGGCCGCCTCTCCATTCAAGATGCCATCAGCTACGCCAAGCAGCGTAAGGCATTCAACAAGGTCATCGCCGACTTCGGACTGGTGCGCGAAAAGATCGCCAACATGGCGACTCTGCTGTATGTGGGCGAGTCGCTCATCTACCGCACGGTTGCGCTTCTGGATTCTGCCCTGGCTGACGTCGACAAATCCGCTGCTGATGCGTCAAAGCAGATGCTCAAGGCGATCGAGGAATATGCCGTCGAGTGTTCGATCATCAAAGTGTGGGGATCAGAGATGATCGACTACGTCGTCGACGAGACCCTGCAAATCTACGCCGGCTACGGATTCGTCGAAGAATATCCTGCCGAGCGCGCCTATCGCGATGCCCGCATCAACCGGATCTTCGAAGGCACGAATGAAATCAATCGGCTGATCATCAGCGGCTTCCTGCTGAAGCGTGCCATGAGCGGACAGTTACCACTAATGCCCGCGATCAAGAAGCTGATGGACGAAGTGCTATCCGGCCCGTCAATGGGTGAAGAGATTGAAGGTCCATTGGCCGAAGAGCGAAAATTGGTCGCCCAGGCCAAGAAACTCGGCCTGTTCGCCGCTGGAGCCGCGACACAGAAATACATGCAGGCCCTGCAAGACCAGCAGGAAATCCTCGGTGCGATCGCCGACATGACCATCGAGACCTACGCCATGGACACGGCTGTCCTCCGAACTCAGAAGATCATCGAAAGCAAGGGAGAAGCCGCCGCGGCCTTGCCGATAGCCATGACCCGGGTCTATCTCACGCAGTCAATGGAGAAGATCGAATCCGCAGCGCGCAAGGTGATCGCCGCCGTGGCCGACGGTGACATGTTGCGCACGCAGCTAGTAATCCTCCGCCGCCTTGCGAAGTACGAACCGTTCAACACGGTAGAAGATCGCCAGCAGATCGCACAAACAATGATCGAGCGCGGAAAGTACACGCTGGCCTAGCGGCAATTCCAGACTTTGTCATCCTGAAGGCCCGCGCTTTTGCGGGCCGGAGGATCTGTGCACTTTGCCGGCAGCGCCGATACTCTCGACAAGTTGCATTGGTCCTCCGGCGCCAAAGAACGGCGCCATCAGGATGACAAGGGTCTGCGAGTCTGATCCGATTATTCCCGATGAGAGCCACCCGGCTTCTATTTCGCACTCGCTGTGTCTCTTGCTTTGTCGCCTTGCGAAGTACGAGCCGTTCAACACCGTAGAGCATCGCCAGCAGATCGCGCAAAAGATGATCGAACGTGGAAAATACACGCTGGCCTAGTTACGATTCCAAACTTTGTCATCCTGATGGTCCGCGCGTTTGCGGGCCGGAGGATCTGTGCACTTTGCCGGCAGCGCCGATATTCTCGACAAGTTGCATTGGTCCTCCGCGCCAAGAACGCGCTTCAGGATGACAAGACTCTGCGAGTCTGGTACGACTATTCGAGATGAAAACAACCAGCCTCGTCTGCTTCGCATTCGTTTTGTCTCTCGCCTCTAGCTTGTCGGCGCAGTCCACTTCGAAGCCTTCGCAGGACTCGGCCACCTTCGATCCCGACGGCACCGCGCACATCACGCGCGTCGTTCCCATGCCGCCGACGGTGAGCCCTGAGGCGCAGGTCTGGCTCGGATCGCTGCCGAAGAACACTTCCGGCCCGGAAAGCCTGGCTGAGCGCCGCGTCCACACCGATGCCTGGCGCGCCAAGGATTCTGCCGAGGCTCGCAAGCTGTATCCGGTGAATATCGAAGTGACGACGACTGCAGGCGTTCGCACGGACATCATCACTCCACTCTCGATGCCCGCCGAAAATCACTCCCGCGTGCTCATCAATCTGCATGGCGGCGGATTCAACTCCGACTCCGGATCGCTCATCGAAGGCGTGCCCATCTCAAATCTGGCGAAGATGAAAGTCGTCTCGGTCTATTACCGTCTCGCGCCTGAGAATCCGTTCCCCGCCGCGGTCGACGATGTCGTGGCCGTCTATAAGGACTTACTCAAGACCTACAAGCCGAAGAGCATTGGAATCTTCGGAACCTCTGCCGGAGCAATCCTGACCTGCGAAGTCACGGCAAAACTAAAGCAACTCGGGCTTCCACTACCCGGCGCGCTGGGAATCTTTTCGAGTCTCGCGGACTTCAGCCGCCCCGGCGACTCCTGGCAACTCTTCACGCTCAACGGATTTCCCGGCGCGCTTGAGCCAACCGATCCGAAGAATCCTCACGACAGCGAGTACCTGGCCAAGACTGACCCAAAAGATCCTGTGCTCTCGCCTCTGTTCTCCGATCTGCACGGATGGCCGCCGAGTCTGTCGGTCACGAGCACGCGAGACATACTGCTGAGCGGCACCACGATTTTTCATCGCGCGTTGCTGGCGGCGGGAGATGACGCGCAACTCGTCGTTTTCGAAGCCCTGCCGCACGCCTTCTGGTATCACTTCCAATTGCCGGAGACGAAAGAAGCGCTGGAGTTGATGGCGAAGTTTTTCGAAGAGAAAGTTGGGAGATAAATCGCCTAGGTTCAACTGCTGCGCATTTCAAGCTCACCGTCCTGATGCGAAAACGATGTCATCGTAAGAGGCGGCGAAGCCGGCGCGAGCGACCTTACGACACGTTCCGCTTTCGACACTGTCGAAGGGATCGTTTACGGTCATGGCCATTGCTCGGTCTTCTCCGCTGCATCTGTGTGTCATCCTTCGTAGGGTCCCTCAGCCGGCTTTCGCCGGGCTCAGGATGACATCGCTTGAAGATCGGTTCGAAATTTTGACGAGAAGGTGCAAGGGTAATGTGGTTCTGCGATTGATTTTAGATCACTTAAGCGAGATGAGAGAATATCTCTGCTTCCTCGAATCTCGAAATCGCAGCCAGCCGAAATAACATCCGATTGTGATCCAGAAGGTCACGATTGCGTAGCCGAGCAGTTCCGCCCAATATGGTGGTATTCCAACCGCGCACGAATGAACCCCAAGGTTGATGCCCGCAAGGATGTCGAATGGCAATAGAATGATGCCGACCACGATCAGCGCCGACAGGTACCAGCGGACAATCCGAGGTCGCTCGTCAGTTCGAACGAGCCCGCGCATACAGTCCAGCTGCCAGCCGATGCAATACCAGAAGAAGGCAGCTCCGAGCACCAAACCGGCCTGCGTTAGCCACTCATGGTTGAGTGTTGCTCCGAGAGCGATAAGAGGTAATCCGGCTAGCACACCCGGCATAACCAGGAACCCTTCCGGAAAAGACGCAATTGGCGGAGGAGGAGCTACCCAGAGCAGATCACCCTCGAGATAACTGACACTCTGGAAGTGAAGTAATACCGCGAGCCAGCCACAGATTCCTAAAATCCCAAATGCCAGAACATGGCGCGTCGGGATCGGCTGCATGGGCCTCATGTCATGACTCTATTCTCCATAGACACCGGCCGAAACACTGAGTTCCACAACGTAGATTACGAAAGGAACTACCTCACTTTCCCGTGCTTGCATCACTCCCCCGGCACCATCATGTAGCTCACAAACGCCAGCCTCTTGCTATCAGGCGACCACGACGGAACGTTGATCGTGCCTTGTCCGCCGAACAGCTTTGCCAGCACCGTAATCTTCTTGTCGCTGAGGGACATCAGCCGCAGCATCACATCCTTACTCTCCGGATGTCCCTTCACGTCGGCCGCATACGTGAGAAATACCATCCACTGCCCGTCCGGAGAAATGTGCGGGAACCAGTTATTTAGATCGTCGGAGAATACCTGCTCCTGCTCGCTGCCGTCGGCCTTCATGCGCCAGATCTGCATGTGTCCGGTACGCTCCGAGTTGAAGTAAATGTAGTTCCCATCCGGAGAATATTCCGGACCATCATCCAGGCCCTTCGCCGTGGTGAGGCGCGTCTCCGAACCGCCCGTAGCCGGAATCGCGTAGATATCGAACTCGCCGTCGCGCTGGCCGACAAACGCAAGCGTCTTTCCGTCCGGCGACCAGCCGTGCCAGTACGAAGGAGACTTCTCAGTGATCTTTCGCGGCGTGCCTCCGCCGATCGGCACGATGTACACCTGTGACTCGTGATCTCCCTGCGAGTTGTCGCTGATGGCCAACTCGATCGCATCCGGCGAAATGCCGTGATCGTTGTTGCAGCGGTTCGCAAATCCCGTATCGATGACCGTCGATGTATTGCCCTCGACCGGTAGGCGCTCGATGCGGCCATTGCGGTTGAACAGGAAGGCCTTGCCATCTCGCGTCCAGTTCGGAGCTTCGAAGCGTCCTTGTTGGATGTAGGTGACCCGCCGGTCTGCAGGATTGGTCGAAATCGTTTCGAGCGTGCTGTAGAGAACAGGCTGACCGGCCGAGGTCGCAGGCTGCGTCAATTCGACGTTCGAGAAGACCGCTGTCTCCGACACATCTTTGTCATGGGAGCAGACGCCCAGCCCCACGTAGAACGTTCCTTGCAGCGGAATGCGGAGCCAACCTCCGGCAAGCTGAGGCTTTTCCGAAGCATCGTCGCTCAACGCCATGTAGACGTAATCTCCGCGCTTGGCGATGCGCAGCCGCTTCGGAGCGGTGCGATCCGACTGAATCTGGTAGGTGATGGCGCCTTTCTCGTCGCGGAACTGGAGCGAGGTCAAACCGCTCGCGTGCAGCGCAACGTCGGCATAGACGGAGTCCGCATCCAGACTCTGCCGCAGCATCAGGGCTGCCTTCTTGTGCTCGTTGCCAGTCTTCGTCAGGAAGCTGATATCGGCGGTCAGCGTCACGTCCCCCGACATCTTCTTCCACGCAAATTGAAATGCGTCGGCGACCGACCACATATTCTCGCCGCTACCCGTGATCGTGTATGTGTGCTTCGCCGCATCGTAGTCCACGGACCCGGCGTGCAATACGGTTCCGACGTCGCCGTGATTCTCGAAAATACCAACCGAGGATTGCGCGTGAGCCCACGAGAACGCCATCAACAGAAACGCACAACCGGCGCCGCTTCGCACTCGAGAGAAAAGTCTGCTCATATAAGTCCTCACAAAAATCGCTTTTGCATTTCGGCGAGCATTGTAAATCGAATTTCTACGGTCTCCCTTTTCTTTCGCCCCTTTTCGGGGCTTGGTTATGTGCCGTTTGGTACCCACCGCTTGGCGCGGTGGGCTGCACTCTTTCGCCGCTTCCCGACGGTTAGCAAACCGTCAGCGAAGATGCGTCCACCCAAATCAATACCCGCCCGCCACATCTTCTGATACAACATTGCGCATGAAGATTAACCGTTTCACTTGCGCATTCTGTCTAGTCGCCGCATTCTTCGTCTCGTTATCCTTCGCGCAAGACCGCGCCGCGATGTCCGCGAATCTCGCCCTCACTCCGCCCATGGGATGGAACTCCTGGAACAAATTCGGCTGCAACGTCAGCGAAGACATGATCAAAGGCATGGCCGACGCCATGGTGAAATCGGGCATGAAAGATGCCGGCTACGTTTACGTCAACATCGACGATTGCTGGCAAGTAAGCCGCGATGCCGGCGCCAACATCGTCGCCGACCCGCAGCGCTTTCCGCATGGCATGAAGGCCGTCGGCGACTACATTCATTCGCTCGGACTGAAATTCGGCGTCTACTCCGACGCGGGATCACAGACGTGCGCCGGCCGTCCCGGCGGCCTCGGCCACGAATATCAGGACGCCGTGCAGTACGCAGCCTGGGGCGTCGATTATCTTAAGTACGACTGGTGTCACACGAGCACTCAAGATGCGAAGGCGTCTTACGCCAACATCCGCGCGGCCCTCGACGCCTCCGGACGCCCCATCGTGCTCAGCATCTGCGAGTGGGGAACCGCCAAGCCCTGGCTTTGGGGCAAAGAAGTCGGCGGCAATTTGTGGCGCAGCACCGGCGACATCCAGGACCGCTGGGGAGAACAACAGAAATGGCCCGACGGAACCTGCTGCTCTAACGGAGTGCTCGCCATCATCGATCAGGAAGCACCGCTTTATTCCTACGCCGGGCCGGGACACTGGAACGATCCCGACATGCTTGAGGTCGGCAACGGCGGAATGACCGATAACGAATATCGCTCCCACTTCAGTCTTTGGGCGATCCTCGCGGCTCCGCTCATCGCGGGAAATGATTTGCGCGACATGCGCCCGGAGATTCACGACATCCTCACCAACAAAGAGGTCATCGCCGTCGATCAAGACCCGCTCGGCCGCCAAGGTCAGCGTGTCGCAAAGAATGGTGATCTCGAGGTCTGGGCGAAGCAGTTGAAAGATGGCAGTCGCGATATCGTGCTCTTAAACCGCAGTGGCTCCGAGCAAGAGATCACCGCCCGCTGGGAAGACCTCGGCTACCCAGGCAGCCTCACCGTTTCGGTGCACGACCTATGGCAGCATAAAGATCTGGGCAAAATGTCGGGAAAGTTCACGGCGAGAGTTCCGTCCCACGGCGTCGTGATGGTGACGGTGAAACCATAATAAAAATCCAAGCGACTGTTCGATAAGGTAGTGCGGCGCGGGCATCCTTGCCCGCGTCTGCCTGCAATCAAGATGGACGAGACGCGGGCAGGAGTGCCCGCGGCCATACTACTCATTTCTTCAACTCCTCCATCACGCTCTGGATCAATTCCTTGGCGTCTGTCAGGTTCTTCATGATGATCTGAATATCCATGACCGGCTTGCCCGGCCAGCGCTGGCTTTGACAATAGACTCCGTGCTGCCCGACCAACGCCATGGCATCGGTAATCGTGTCCATGGTAACCGCCAGACGGCCCCGCGGCACTCCCATCATGGTCTCGTAGTGCTCCAGTTCTTCTTGCTTTTCGTCAAAGATCGCCATGATGAATCAATCCTCTCCCCGGAAACTGCGGCAGGCAACTCTGTAGCCGAACCCCGCTTCCTACGATAATACGATTGGGCGATTTTGGTCGCTTTACTGGTAAGACTTAGCCTTGCGTTCGCGTAGTCTAGGGCCTAAAATAGTGAGACGACGGTTGTCTTGGCAGGAGTCCCTCTCATGTTCCGGGTAGCTTCTAATCGCACTATTTTCTGGTTTTCTCTGATCGCTTCCATGAGCGTCTTGGCCTGCGCCGCCAACGCCCAGGAGCAATCCAAACCATCCCAGCCGAAAGACGAAATCCAGGCTCAACAGGACCAAAGCGGAAAAGACCAGAGGGTCTCCGATAAGAACAGCAAAGATGCCGCGCAGGCCCAGCCCGCCGACGCCGTCGATCCGCTGAAGCGCCCCGTGACCGAAAAAGAGCGCAAAAAGAACGCCAAGGCCCTCAAGCAGGAATTGAGCAAACCCTATAAGAAGTGGCTCGACGAAGACGTCGCCTACATTATTACTGACGAAGAGCGCGCCGCTTTCCGGCAGCTCTCCAACGACGAAGAGCGCGACAACTTCATTGAAGCCTTCTGGCAGCGCCGCGATCCCACGCCCGACACCGAAGAGAACGAGTTCAAAGAAGAGCACTACCAGCGCATTGCCTACGCCAACGAGCACTTTGCCGCGGGCGTCCCGGGATGGAAGACCGATCGTGGCCGCATCTACATCGTCTTCGGCAAGGCGGACGAGGTGGAATCGCATCCGTCCGGCGGCACCTACGAGCGCCCCATGGAAGAAGGTGGAGGCGAGACTTCGACGTTCCCATTTGAACAGTGGCGCTATCGCTACATTGAGGGTATCGGCCAGGAAGTCATCATCGAATTCGTCGACACCTGCATGTGCGGCGAATATCACATGACCATGGACCGCTCCGAAAAAGACGCTCTCCTGATGACGCCGAACGCCGGCCTCACCATGTGGGAGCAAATGGGCATGGCCAACAAGTCACAGCGCTTCAATGGCAACGGCATCGAGCGCTTGGGCCTTGGTCCTCAGAGTTCCATGCTCCAAAGCAAGGAATTCGATCGTCTCGAGCAGTTCGCGAAATTGCAGCAAGCCCCGAAGATTAAGTTCACCGACCTCGAAGAAGCCGTCAATTCGAAAGTCATCCTCAATCCGATGCCTTTCGACGTGCGCTCCGACTTCGTGAAGGTCACCTCCGACACTGTGCTGGTGCCCATCACGATCCAGATGAAGAACCGCGACATCACCTTCGTCAACAAAGAAGGCGTGCAACGCGGAACGGTGAACATCTTTGGCCGCCTCTCCACGCTGACCGGAAAGATCGTGCAGACCTTCGAGGACACGGTTCAAGTAGACGTTCCTGCCGAGTTGCTTCCGCGCACCGCGGAGAACGCTTCGGTCTACTGGAAGGCACTCCCGCTACGCCCGGGCCGCTATAAACTGAATGTTGCGGTAAAAGACGTCAACGGCGACCGCAAAGGTGTATGGAGCCGCAGTATCGTGGTTCCCGAATTCTCTGAGGATAAGCTCGCCACCTCAACTCTGATCCTCGCCGATCAGATGGAACCCGTGCCCACCAAGGCAATCGGGAGCGGTAGCTTCGTCATTGGCACCATGAAGGTTCGTCCGCGAGTACCTTCTGCGGATGGCAAGCCGGTCACTTTCAAGCGTGACCACGATCAGAAGCTAAATTTCTGGATGCAGGTTTATAATCTCGGAGTGGATGAGAAGACTCATAAGCCCTCCGCCACGTTCGAGTACGACATCACCAACGTCGCAACCAACAAGCAAATTGTCCAGCAGGTCGACAATACAGATACCATGGGCAACATCGGCGATCAGGTGACGCTGCAGAAGTCAATTAAAGCTGCCAATCTGCAGCCCGGTGTTTATAAGATTCAGATCAAAGTGAATGACAACGTCTCTAAGCAGACCGTTGATCCTTCTGTAGTATTTGCAGTAGAGTAACTCCCTGCATTCCCCCAGGGGGTGGGGCAGAGTTGAAGCTGAGCAAGCTCGCAACTTGGGCATTTGTGTTTGGGCTCTCGCTTCCGATGTGGGCCGGAGAACGGCCGGGAGCGATCTCAGGCTATGTGCGTAGCGCGTCCGGCGACCCGCAGATGGGCGCCGTGGTGCAGATTCTCGGCTCGGCCAATCACTCTTTCACTGTCTTCACCGATGCGGCCGGCCACTACACCGCCACCGGCTTACTCCCCGGGCTCTACACCCTCAAGGTTTCGGCTCCATCGTTTCTGCCCACGCTGCGCGAGAGAGTCGGTCTTCGCCCTGGCGCCAGTCTCAACGTCAACATCACCCTCAGTACGCTGCTCAACGTCATGCAACTCGGGCCCATTCGCAGCGCACCTAATGATGACGATTGGAAGTGGACGCTGCGCTCTGTCGCGAATCGGCCGATCCTTCGTATTTTCGACGATCTCAACGCTCCCGAAAAGCAGGATCACGAATTCAGCGGATCGCTTTCTTTCCTGGCTGGTTCCGCCGCCGGCGGATACGGCACGGGAGCAGACGTAAGCACGGGGTTCACGCTCGAGCGCTCCATCTTCTCAACCGGCCAACTGGCCTTCAGTGGCAACGTTGGATACGGCGAGAGCCTGCCAGCGGCCGTTCTCCGCACCCGCTATTCTCGTCGTCTGCCGAACGGCTCAGAGCCAACTGTCGCTCTGACCGTAAGCCGGTTCGCTCCGTCTGATCCGAATCTGCACAACGCAGCGCTGCAGGCCATCGCGCTCGCGGCGAGTGACGACTTCGCGATCGGCGATGTCCTCGAACTCAAGTTCGGCAGCGAGTTACAGGCAGTCCAGTTCCTCGGCCACCTGAACGCGTTTCGCCCCTTCGGATCCGCTGACTTTCATCTGTCGCCCAACACCGTTGTCGAATACCAATACAGTACTTCTCGCCCGGATACGCGGGCCGAGAAAGGTTTTGATTCCGCGCCGGCAGATATGAGCGAATCGAATCCGCGTGTGAGCCTGCTTGGTTTCTCGCCCAAACTCGAGAGCGCGCATCATCACGAACTCAGCCTTTCGCATCGGGTCAAGAACACTAACTTTCAGGCTGCCGTCTTCTCCGATCGCGTGGCCGACCCGGCGCTCACAGGCGTCGGAGAAGTCACCGCGGCTGGCGGATTCCTATTGCCTGACATTAATTCCGGAACTTTTAGCTATGCGGGACGCAGTCTAGACACTAACGGTGTGCGGCTGGTGCTGCAACACAAGTTCGCATCGGACTTGACCGCTACGCTCGATTACGGCTTCGGCGGTGCGCTCGATCTTTCTCGTCCCGATGTGCCTCTACCGCTGGCATCGCAGTGGATCTCCACTCAGCGGCGGCATGCCTTAGCAGCCAAACTGAGCGGCATTACCCCTCGCACCCACACGCGCTGGATCGCCTCCTATCGCTGGGTTAATCGGACATCCCTCACGCCGGTCGATATGTTCAATTCTTCCCCCGGCCAAAGTGACCCGTATCTGAACATCTTTATAAGGCAGCCCATCCCAAGCCTCGGCGGCCGCATGGAGGCGTTGATCGACATCCGCAACCTCCTGGCCCAGGGATACGTCCCTGTTGTCGGCAATGACGGCCAGACGGTTTACCTTGTCGACTCAGCCCGCTCCGTCCGCGGCGGCGTAGCCTTCACGTTCTAAAACCAGCAATTGGCATTTAGCACTTGGCACTTGGACCTGCCAGTTCTGAGAAAGTCCCCGTAGAGCACATAAGCGGCTTCATGGCCAAATGCCAATTGCCAAGTGCTGATGGGCCCCACCCGTAAAATCTATGGTAACCATCGACAACTCTTGGTTGACTCTCGCCGCGAACTTTGGTTAATGTGACTTAGCTGACTTGCGGGTGGGGCTGCGCATCCCTTTCGTGTGCAAGGAATTGCAAGCTTCCCAGAGCTACGACGCCTGAACCCCCGCGAGAACCATCGCTCCCCTAAAAACCGAATCGTTGTAAGGAGACCAAATGAGAGCGCGCATTTTCTTGGTGTTTCTTCTTCTGGCTGCCGTGACCCTGTCGGCCCAGACCTTCCGCGGAACCATCCTCGGAACTGTGACCGATCCCTCGGGAGCCGTTGTCGCGGGGGCGAAAGTCACCGTTAAGAACGCAGGCACAGGCCTGGAGCGCGCCACCGAAAGCAGCGGCGACGGCAGCTACTCGCTGCCCGAATTGCCCATTGGCACGTACACGGTGACGGTTAGCCAGACCGGGTTCCAGACCTTCGTCGCGACCGGCGTAGCGGTCGACGTCGCTACCGAGCGCCGCGTCGACGCCGCCTTAAAGACGGGCGAGGTCTCCACCAGAGTTGAAGTCTCTGCCGACCAGTTGCCGATCGTTGAAACAACGACGAACACCCTCGGCGGCGTATTGACCGCTCAAACCGTCGAAGACATGCCGGTCAACGGACGCGACTACACCAAGCTCATCTACATGAATCCCGGCGTCGCCGGGTCGCCCGATCAGATCTCTGACTCTCCGGGATCCTACGGTGAGTTCAGCATGAACGGCGCTCGCGGCCGCTCGAACAACTATTTGCTCGATGGAACCGACATGAACGACGGCTACCGCAACGACCCGGCTATCAATCAGGCGGGCGTGTTCGGAACGCCGTCGACAATTCTGCCCATCGATGCAGTCGCTGAAGCCAATGTGCTCTCGAACTTCGAGCCGGAATACGGCCGGAACTCGGGCGGAGTGGTTAACATCGTCACCAAGAGCGGTACCAACGCGCTCCATGGCAGCGCGGCCGAATACTTCCGCAACAGCGCCCTGGATGCCCGCAACTACTTCAACATCGCCAGCCAGCCGAAGGCTCAGTTTCACAACAATCAGTTCGGGGCATCACTCGGCGGACCTATCGTCAAGGACAAGACCTTTTTCTATGCAGACTACGAAGGACAGCGCGAACCGGTGGGAGTCGTCACCATCGCGAATGTTCCCAATACGGGTTCAGGTCCGAACGGCCAGTTGATGCCCGCCGATGCCAGTAATCCGGTCATTGCTTTGCTTCTTGCGCGTAACCCGTGGCCCGCTCCGAACCTACCCAACGGACAGGCTTCCGTTGTTTCTCCTTCGTTCAACGATCTGACCAGCTTCATCGCCAAGATCGATCAAAACTTCAATGCCAGCAACGTTCTGACTGGCCGTTATTTCTTTGGCGACAGCGTCCAGTCGTTTCCGCTCGCTTTGACGGCCAGCGGTGGCCAGTTGCCGGGATTCAACACATTTACGCCGACGCGCGTACAGTTGGTCTCGTTGTCCTATACCCACACGATAGGGTCGAACAAGGTCAACGAACTCCGCTACGGATGGAATCGTTTTGCAGAAGGTTTCTTCCCGGCCGATCAAGGTTTCAGTCCTAGCTCGATTGGTCTTTGCGCTGCTACCACCACGGCCCTCTGCAACGGCGGGCCATCTGACTCCGGCATGCCGATTGTTCTCGTCAGTGGATTCGCCCAGCTCGGTTCGACCAGCAGCGTCCCGCGCCACCGCTTCGACTCCAACAACCAAGTGCTCGACAACTTCTCGTGGAAGATCAACAAGCACGACTTGAAGTTCGGTGCCAACTTCTATCGCACTTCGATTCAGCAGTACTTCGACAAATATTTCCGCGGACGGTTGAAGTTTGACGGCTCGGGAAATGCCGCGGGAGACCCAATCACCGATTTTCTGAATGGGAATGTCGACGGGGGCTTTCAATACTTCGGCAACACCGTGCGCCACACACACGAAAACAGTGTCGGATTCTACGTTCAGGATAGCTTTCGTGCGACGCAGCGCCTCACAATCAATCTCGGACTTCGCTACGACTACTTCGGTGTGGTGGGCGAAAAGAACAACTTGCTAAGCAACATCACAAGCGTCTCGCCTGCGCCTGGAACCGGAACCTTCACTCTGACCCAGGTCGGTCAGCCCGGTCTTAGTTCCCTTTACAATCCGGACAAGAAGGATTTTGCGCCCCGCGTGAGTGTGGCGTGGGATGTTACCGGTAAAGGAAAGACAGTGGTTCGTGCTGGATGGGGAATGTTCTACGACGCGTTCTCGCAAGATATGGTACTCGGCCACTTGCCCTACGCGCCCTACTTCGATCCCGGCCCGGCGTACAACAACTTTGGCCCTCAAGCCATTCTTTCAACGGGTGTGGTCGGCGGACCGATTACCCCTGGAGCCCCAGTCTTCCAGCCTACGACGACCTGCGGTTATGAGTGCGACGTGTTCGCCTTCGACCGCAACATCAAGACGCCGTACATGGAGAACTTCAACCTGAACATCCAGCAGCAGATCACCAGCAAGTCGGCGATTCAGGTCAGCTACGTTGGATCTCAGGGACATCGCCTGTGGCGCTTTTTCGACATCGGCCAGCCCAGCGAGGCGCAGATCAACGCAGCCGACGTCGCTTGCGGCTGTATCAATGACTTCGGAACCGCAGCTCGTCCGTTGAACGGCAATCCCTACGGCGCATATTACGTGCTCCAGGAGAACTCCACCGGCAAATCGAACTACAACGCACTCCAGGTCAGCTACCGCATCACCGGTTGGAAGGGCATTACTTCCGTCGTGAACTATGTCTGGTCGAAGTCGCTGGACAACTCAAGCGATGGCGAAGACTTCGAACCGAACGAGGCCCAGCCGAACGACAGTACGCGGCCATGGCTAGAATACGGTCCCTCCAGCTTCAACATCCCGCACCGCTTCACCTGGAACTTCGGCTACGAACTGCCGAATCGCGGTGGCAGCATGCAGAAGTTGAAGAACGGTTGGGGTGTCAACAGCATTCTCACTCTCCAGAGTGGGCAGCCGTTCCACCTCAATTACAACTTCTGGGATGACTACAGCGGTAGTGGTAATGCTTTTGACCGTCCCGATGTTGTCGGACCGGTCGTTTATCACAAGCGCGATCCGTATAACTACCTCGACCTGAGCTCCTTCGCCATTCCGTGTAGTGTTGCCGTTCCGGCGACGGGCACTGCCTCCGACTGCACGATCGGTACACGTCACTTTGGCAACATGGGACGCAACTCGCTCAGCGGTCCGACCTTCAAGGAGTGGAACTTCTCGCTGTACAAGAAGACCAACCTCACCGAGCGCGTGAGCATGAAACTCGGCGTGGACATATTCAACATCATTAACCACCCGAACTTCGCCAACCCGCTGCTGCCGGCATTCATCGCGGACGCTGGCTACACCGGCGCGTTCGCCAATGCCGCTGGAAATCACGAAGTCACGGTAGGTTCTCTGCCCATCACCGCAACCGGCGATGTGGGAATCGGCAACCCCTTCATCGGTGGCGGCGGCCCCCGCGGCATCCAGCTGTCCGCCGTCTTCAAGTTCTAAGCAGCTTTGAAGGGTCTCAATCTAGCCCTTGCCTCGGCAGGGGCTTTTGTTTTTCCAAAAAGTCATTATTTCCGGCCGCAGGTAAAGCCGCATGACTTTCGTCACTGCGGTTGCCGCTTTATCTGCTCCGTCGCTTGATTTCGTCTGCGAAACTTGAAGCTGTTTCGCCTTTTTTGGCGCAAGGAGTGGACAGGTTGAGCACTGGAACAATGCCTGCAGTAGTGAAAGTTCCTTCCGCCGAGGTACGACCGGAGATACCCGAGGCAAGATCAGGCAAAAACATTGGACTGGCCTGGTATTTCTCCTTTTTCTTCGTCTCTGGCTTCTGCAGTATCCTCTACGAGCTAATCTGGCTTCGCCTGGCCATGGCGCAGTTTGGTATCACCACTCCCCTGATATCGATCATACTGTCGACTTTCATGGCAGGATTGGGCGTCGGTTCCTGGGCCGCTGGACGCTTAATTCACAAATACGCGCAACGTATCAGTTTTCCGGCACTGCGTCTTTATAGCGTGGCGGAAATTCTGA
>Ga0126379_10000308_pt1 | contig 26553 bp, 22 predicted proteins | sample PanSoiMetPlot_24_FD_92640 | JGI IMG/M metagenome (GOLD analysis project Ga0126379, IMG submission 92640) | Tropical forest soil microbial communities from Panama - MetaG Plot_24 | ecosystem: Environmental > Terrestrial > Soil > Tropical forest > Bulk soil | place: Panama | collected 2016-02-17
CGACGGTCGGCTCGTCGAGCACCAGGAGGCGCGGCTGATGCAGCAGGGCGCGTGCGATCTCGACCCGTCGCATCTGGCCGCCCGAGAGGTCACGCACCTTGTCGTTCGCCCGGTCCGCGAGGGAGATGCGGGCGAGTCCATCGGCGGCGCGCCGGCGGGCATCGCGCTTGCCGATGCCATGGAGCGCCGCATGATAGGTGAGGTTCTGCATGACCGACAGATCGAGGTCCAGCGTGCGCGGCTGAAAGACGACGCCGAGGATGCGCAGCGCCTCGCCCGGCTCGCGCGCGACGTCCCGACCGAAGATCCGGATGGACCCGCGCTGGGTCCCGTAGAGCCGGGTCACCAGCGAAAACAGCGTGCTCTTGCCGGCGCCGTTGAGGCCGAGCAGCACCGTGAAGCTTGCGGGTGCGATCGCGAAGGTCACATCCGCCAGCGCCTGGCGGCGCCCGTAGGAATGGCTGACGCCTTCGAGCGAAAGCGCCTGGACCCGTTCCTTGCCGTCGAGTGTCGAATGCATCGTGTGACCTGCCGGCGGATGATCTCACATCGCCATTGTCATTGGCGTGAAATGGTGACGCCCCATGGCAGCTCGCCGACCTGGATGGACTTGAGCACCCGCAGCGACGCGACGTCGATGACGCTGACGTCGTTCGACACGCCGTTGGTCGTCAGCAGATATTTCTCGTCGGGCGTGAATGCCATGTGCCAGACGCGCTGACCGACCAGCAGGTACTTCACGACCTCGTGGGTCGCGCCGTCAACGACCGCGACACGGTTGGCGGGGCCGAGCGCGACAAAACCCTTCTTGCCGTCCTTGGTGATGTTGATGCCGACCGGCTGGATCGCCTCCCGGCGAAGGCCCGGAATGTCGAAGACGATCTTCGTCTTCACGTTGCGCTGGGCCGGGTCGATGACGCTGATCGTTCCGCCGATCTCGGAGGAGACCCAGAGCTCCGAGCCGTCCTGCTTGAACTCGGCGAAGCGCGGACGCGAGTCGACCAGGATATTGGCGACGATCGTGCGACTGGCGAGGTCGATGAAATGCGCCATGTTGGTCGTTTCGGAGGTGTTCACCAGGATCTTGCCGTCCGGGCTCATGCCCATGCCCTCCGGCTCGACGCCGACCTGCACACTGCCGAGCCGCGCGCGCCGCTCCAGGTCGATGATCGTCACCGTGTTGTCGTTCTCGTTGGCGACATAGAGGGTCTTGCCGGCGGGGTCCTGGATGAACAGCTCGGGATCGGGTCCGGACGGCAGCGTATCGACGACCTCCTGCGTCGTGGTGTCGATCATCTGGATCGTGTCATCGTCGCCGACGGCCACCAGCACGAATTTCTCGTCTTTGGTGAAGGCGATGCCGCGCGGCCGTTGGCCGACCTTGATGGTCTTCACCACCTCCCATTTGGCGGTGTCGATCACCGAGACGGTGTTGCTTTTCTCGTTCGACACATAGGCCATGGCGGCGCTGGCGTGCTCGGCGAGACCGAGCAGGATCAACGTGCCGAGGAGCGCGGCGCGCGGCCACATCATGTGATCCTTTCGAGGCTCATCACTTCGAGGCATCGAGCCGGCATTTGGTCTCCGGCCGATCGACCCCGAGCGTATCGAGTTCCGAAAACTGATGCAAAAAACCCTCCTGCGGCGACACCGAGACGATGATGCGTCCATCGCTCAGCAGGATGGGCTGGCGGAGCTGCAGGTTCCAGTCGCGCAGCGTCAGCTTCTGTCCCTTGAACGCGGCGAGCGCGAACTCGGATCCCTTGAGGAAATCGAGCGTCGCCTTGGCGTCGCCGTTGTGCACGTGCGCGGCTGATTCACCGATCATTCGCGCCGCCGACCAGGCCTGCATGTCGAGCGCCGTCATGCGGCGGGAGAACAGCTGCATGAAGCGGTTCTGCAGCTGGTTGGCACCCCACTGATCATGGGCGCCGTCCCAACTGGTCGGCATCAGGCCGGCGGAGCCCGCGACCGGTCGCGGCTGGGCGGTGCGGTATGGAAGATAGGTGGCGAACACCTGGCTTTCGTCGGCCGCGACCAGGACGTCGTAGTCCGGCGCCGACTGGGTGAACAGCGGGATCTGGCGCTGGATCTGCACGATACCGCTGTCGGTCCGCCGCGCTCCGCCGGTGTCTTCGAACACCTTCTCCTGGACAATCACGGCTCCGAAGCGCTTGGCGGCACGCCGTAGCGCGTCGGCATAGAGCCTGTCGGTATCGTGCGAACCGACGACGAGCAGCCATTTCCGCCACCGCTTCCACACCAGATATTGCGCGAGCCCGTCGGCCAGCATGGTGCGGGTCGGCGCCGTGTGGATCACGTTGGCGCGGCAGGCCTCTTCCCGCAGCCGGTCGTCGATCGCGCCAGCATTGAAGAACAGCAGGCTGCGGCCCGCATCGGCGGCCTTGAGCAGCGCATCGGCAGGCAGGTCGGCAATGATGAGCGAGACCCCGCGTCCTGCGAGGGCTGCGACCGCGGCAGCGGGATCGTCCTGGTCCTTGAGCCGAACCTCCTCCAGCGCGAAGTGTTGGTTGAGGAACTTGCCGGTGGTGTTGTTGTCGTCGATCGCCATCTTGGCGCCTGCGACGCCATGGTCGGGGGGCGGCACGTCGAGAAGCGAGATCGCGTTTCTCGATTCTGGCTGCCGCAGATAGCCGATCTTGATCTCGGTCGTCTCGGCCGCCGGCAGCTCCGCGGCCAGGACGCACAGCACTGCCGCCGCCAAGAGGGCTCGAACCAACCTACGCTCCCGGTGTGCCACGCCGCACCCTGTTCCTTGGCCGCCCCCGCTAACGCCTTATGCTACTTCGATATTTGGGTTGAATCACGCGCGTTTTGCGATAGGTTTGCAATGTGACCTTGTGTCTCTTCGCAAGGCGCGGATGCGGTCCGTCGCGCAGGCATGAGCATGGACCGGCTTCCGTGATGCGGAGTACCGACCGCGGACTCTCGGCGGACCGACACGCCACTATATTCTGGTGTCCGACGAGGGAGTGTTGCGATGACGTTTCTGCTCGCCAGCGTGACGGGACCGGAAGAAGCCGAGATCGCGGTCCGGCACGGCGCGGACATCGTCGACTTGAAGGATCCCGGCAAGGGCGCCTTCGGCGCCGTCGAGCCCGCGGCGGTGGCGGCGACGGTCGCAACGATCGCCGGCCGGCGGCGCGTCAGCGCGGTCGCGGGCGAGCTCGCGATGGAGCCGGCTGCCATCGTGGGCGCCGCGTCCATCCTCGCCGACGCCGGCGTCGACTATGTCAAGGTTGCGCTGTTTCCCGATCCGGGACGCGAAAACTGCATCCGCGCTCTTGGCACGCTGGCACGACGCGTGCGCATCGTCGGCGTGATGTTCGCCGATCACGGCGCCGATCCGTCGCTTGTTTCACTGGCGGCGGAAAACGGCTTCGCGGGCGTGCTGCTCGATACGGCACGCAAGCGTGGCGGCCGCTTGCTCGATCACATGAACATCGCGGCGTTGAGCGAATTCATGGATTCGTGCCGGTCGCATCGCCTCATGGGCGGCCTTGCGGGCTCGCTCGAGGCGCCCGACGTGCCGCGGCTCCTGATGCTGGCGCCTGACGTCCTTGGGTTCCGCGGCGCGCTCTGCCGCGATCAGGATCGGGCGGCGCGGATCGATCCCGCCGCTGTCGACGTCATACGGGCGCTGATTCCCGCTGATGCACGCGGAACTGCACAGCGCGGCGAGCCGGCCGCCAAGGTCGACTACCGACTGCTCGCGGCGCGCGGCTATGCGGGCGAGCCGCGCAAGGATGACGTCGCGACCGACCGCATCCTGGTCCGCGATTTCGTGATGCCGATCCGGATCGGTGCCTACAAGCACGAGCACGAGAAGGTGCAAAACGTCCGGTTCAACGTCGATGTCGGCGTGCTGCGGTCTGCGCACGTGGCCGAGGATATCCGCGATGTGTTCTCCTATGACGTGATCATCGACAGCATCCGCATGGTCGTCGCCCAGGAGCATATCGCGCTGGTGGAAACGCTTGCGGAACGGGTCGCCGCGCTCGTCCTGACGCATCAGCGGGTCGTGACCGTCACGATCAGAGTCGAGAAGCTCGAGGTTGGGCCCGGCGCAGTCGGCGTCGAGATCACGCGCAAGCGGTCGGCGGAAGCCGCGAAGGTGCGCCAGTTCCACCCGGCCGCGGGTGAGGGCGATCCGAAGGTCGCCAAGTAGCGCATGGCCGGGCGACGCGGCCAGCGGTTTGCCGACGAGACGATGCGCCCGCGCTCGATGCGCGGCGACGGACCGACAGTTGTCAAGATCGGCGGAAGCTGCGCCGCATCGCTCGATCTGCGGCGCTGGAGTGCGGCGGTTGCGGGCTGCGCCGGACAGGTCGCGATCGTGCCCGGCGGGGGGCCGTTCGCGGATGCGGTGCGGGCCGCGCAGCCCGCCATCGGCTTCGACGACGCTGCGGCGCATCACATGGCGATGCTGGCGATGGAGCAATATGGTCGCGCGCTGGCGGGCTTCGACGCGAGACTGAGGCTGGTCGACAGCGCCGCCGCCTTGCGCCGCTGCCTGCGCGAAAACCGCGTTCCGGTCTGGCTGCCGACGCGAATGGCGCTTGGCGCGGCGGAAATCCCGGCATCCTGGGACGTCACGTCCGACAGCCTTGCGGCGTGGCTTGCCGGAAGGATCGGGGCGCGGCGGCTGCTGCTGCTGAAGCAGGTCGAATTGCCCCGCGGTCCCGTCCGGGCCGAGGATCTTGCGGCGCGCGGCGTCGTCGACAAGGCGTTTGCGCGTTTCCTCGCCGGCAGCGGCGTTGCGGCCTTCGTCCTCGGTCCGGCGGGCCATATGGCAATCGCCGCCGCCGTATGCGACGATTCCGCGGCAGGCACGCCCATCATGTCGGGTTGAGCGCGCGGTTGGATGATTGTGTCATGCCGAAGGTCAAGACGCCGCGATGGGGATGGGCGCTCACGGGCTCCGGACATTTCTTCAAGGAGTGCCTGGCGATGATCGGCGACCTCGAAGAGGTCGATCTGTTCGTGAGCCGGGCGGCGGCCGAGGTGGTGCGCATGTACAAGCAGGACCTCCGGCTGCCGAAGTCCGCCCGCATCTTCCGCGACACGGCGGCGAGTGCGCCGCCGGTCGGCGGCTTTTACTACGGCGTGTACCACACGCTGGTGGTCGCGCCCGCGACCTCGAACACGGTGGCGAAATGCGTGCTCGGGATTTCCGATACGCTCGTCACCAATGTTTTCGCGCAGGCGGGAAAATGCCGGGTGCCAGCTATCGTCTTTGCTTGCGATACCGCGCCCGAGCTGGAGACGGAAGCCCCGAAGGGCATGGTCAAGGTTTTTCCGCGCCGCGTCGATCTGGAGCACACCGACCGCCTGAGGTCGTTCGAGGCGACCCAGGTGGTCGAATCGCTCGAAGAGCTCCGGTCGTCCGTGCGGCGGCGCCAAAGCGAAATCGCCGCGCATGGCTGAGCGCATCCTTTTCCTGACCGGTCATCTTGCGCGCGCGCGTCTGGAGAAAGTTCTGGCGGGCGCCGGCGAGCTTGGCTTCCAATGGTCGATCCTCGACATCGGCGTGAAGGTGGCGGCGTTGATGACCGAGACGATCATCCTGCGCCGGCTTCCGCGCCCCGTGGATGCCGATCGCGTGATCGTGCCGGGGCGATGCCGCGCCGATCTTGCAAGGCTCGCCGGCGAGTTCGGCCTGCCGTTCGAGCGCGGCCCCGACGAGCTTCGCGACCTGCCGGCCTATTTCGGCAAGCGCGGGCGCGATCTCGATCTCTCGCGCCATGACATGCGCATCTTTGCCGAGATCGTCGACGCGTCCGCGCTGCCGGTCGACGCGATCGTCGCACGCGCGCACACCATGCGGGCGGCCGGCGCCGACGTCGTCGATCTCGGTTGCCTGCCCGATACGCCATTTCCGCACCTCGAGGAGGCGGTTCAGGAGTTGAGGGCGCGCGGCTTCGGCGTCAGTGTCGATTCGGCCAATGCCGAGGAGCTGCGCCGCGGCGGCCGCGCCGGCGCGAGCTTCCTGCTGAGCCTCACCGAGCGCACCCTCGATATCGCGGCCGAGACCGGCGCGCAGCCGGTGCTCATTCCCGAGACGCACGGCGATTTGCCGTCACTGTTGCGCGCCGCCGAGGCCGCTCGCCGGCGAGGCATCGCCGCCATCCTGGACCCGGTGCTCGATCCGATTCACTTCGGATTCATGGCGTCGCTCGCGCGCTATGCCGAAGTGCGGCGCAACCTGCCCGACGCCGAGATTCTCATGGGGACTGGAAACCTGACCGAGCTGACGACGCGGACTCGGCCGGAACGACCGCGATCCTGCTCGGCATCTGCTCCGAGCTGCATATCCGAAACGTGCTGGTCGTGCAGGTCAGTCCGCATACGCGCCGCACGATCCAGGAGCACGATGCGGCGCGCCGCATGATGTTCGCGGCACGCGAGGACGGCAGCGTACCCAAGGACTACGGCGCCGCGCTTCTGGCGCTGCACGAACGAAAGCCGTTTCCCTATACTCCGGGCGAGATTGCCGAATTGGCCGCGGAGGTGAGGGACAACAATTTCCGCATCGAGGTCGCCGAGGACGGCATCCACGTCTACAACCGGCACGGACATCACGTTGCGCAGGACGCGTTTTCCCTTTTTGCCAAGCTCGACGTCGGCCATGACGGCGCGCACGCGTTCTATCTCGGGGCCGAACTGACGCGAGCCGAGATTGCATGGCGGCTCGGCAAGCGGTTCGCGCAGGACGAGCCGCTCAACTGGGGCTGCGCGGTCGATCGTCCGGCCGAAGACCGCACGCGCCTGCGCGAGATCGGTCACACGCTGCGCGCCAAGGCATCGGAGTAGCGCGGTGCCGATGATCCGCGAGACAATTGTGACGACGGTGAGCGCCGCGGGCGCAGTTCACATTGCGCCGCTCGGCATCATTGCGGACGGCGAGGGCTGGATCATCGCGCCGTTCCGGCCCTCGGTCACGATCGACAACCTGCGTGCGGTTCCCTTCGCGGTCGCCAACTACACCGATGATGTCCGGATCTTCGCCGGCTGCCTGACCGGCCGCAAGGATTGGCCGACGGTGGGCTCCGGCGAGGTGCCGGTGCCACGGCTCGGGGCCGCCTTGGCCCATGCGGAGCTTGCGGTCGTCCGCGTCACCGAGGACGCGCGGCGGCCGCGCTTCCATTGCCATGTTGTCCGCGAGGCATCGCACGCGGCATTCCGCGGCTTCAACCGCGCCCAGGCAGCAGTCGTGGAGGCGGCGATCCTGGTGAGCCGGCTGCACCTGCTGCCGCGTGACAAGATCGAGGCCGAGATGGCTTTTCTGGCGACCGCCGTCAGCAAGACTGCCGGCCCGATCGAGGAGCAGGCGTGGCATTGGCTCGTTGAGCGCGTACGAGCGCATTATTCCGGCGGCCGCGACGGCTAGTCTGGCGATCTCCGCCCGTCGCGGCCGTCGTCGAAAGCCAAAGTCTCGATACAAACAAATACCGAAGAACCAACGGAAGGTGTGAGGCATGGCACAGTCCTTGCGTACCCGTGGTCGTAGTCTGCAACCAGGGCCGGAAGAACGAGGACTGCCGAAATGCTGACCGCCTTGATCTTGATCTGTTCGCTCGAAGCGACGTCGGATCTTCAGTCCTGCACCCGCGATACCGCGGTGGATACGATGAAGGTGCCCGAGCTGTTCGCAAACCCGGCGATGTGCTTCATGCACGGCCAAGCCTACTTGGCCGATACCTCGCTGGGCCGCGACCTGACCGAGCACGAGGGCGTCAAGATCGTCTGTGTGCGCACAGCGTCGCTTCCGGCGACCATTGGTTCGGCGCAGAACGTGTCGCCGCGGCTCCGATAAAGTCACCCTGCAGGGGCGGGATACCGCCGCACCGAGTGCTCCATGGTGCCCAGCATCACGGGGCGACGATCACGGACGCCCAGAATCACGTCGGGCCGCGCTGCCCAGGTTGCCACCCAAGCGAGCCGGCCCGACGACCGAAATCGAGGAAACGTAAAGTCAGATCTCGGCCGGAAGATAGCCGTTGATTTCCAAGCCGATGCAGATCTCGACCAGGGTCGGGGTCGTCCAAGCCATGGCTGTTGTTCCTCCTGCAAGTCTTACGATGTCCGCACGGAGCAGCAACCCAGCCCCGCCTCGCACCGCCGCCAATCTAGTTCAAATGAGTTCTCGCGTGCAAGATTGCATGTCGTCACGGGGGTTGTGGCATGGGCGCGGCCCAACGAGCCCGGGTGGGACCGCGCCCTCCCGGACTCGCGGGGAGCGGACGATGGGGTTGCAGGTCGGGGATTGCAGGTCGGGGATTGCAGGTCGGGGCTTGCAGGTCGGGGCTCCAGGATGGGGCCCGAACGGATGATTGTCCGCGACTCGTCGCCGTGGCATGGCACCGTTGCAGTCGATTCTCGGGGACCCTTCGGGGATCGGCGCCGCGCCGGCCGGGTCGGGTTTCTCCCCTCAAACGTGCCCCACCCACACCACACACTCGCGAGTCGCAGTTGCGGCCTCATTTTTCTCGAACTCAGCCGGCCCGGCGGGTTGGGCAGAAGGATCACATCAATGCTCAGATCGTTGACCCTTGCGGGTCCAATGTTGTTTTGCCTCGTCACGCATGCCAGCGCACAACACAATACGGTGCCCGAGATTCTGATCCCGCAGAACGAGTTGGGTGCCAGAATCAGCGAAGCCGAGAAGAGCGTGGCAGCCCTGGTGAACAAGTGGGACGCCTCGACCAAACGCGATGCGCAGGAGACGATCGCTCGCGTGCGCAAGGCGTTCGATGCGATGAAGGACGCCACGAACAAGAAAGTCGATCTCATCGCCAACACGTGCCGCAAGTGAACGACTCAGCACGTTCCATTCCTACGGAATCGGAACGTGCTTTAGATTTGGTGCATATTCAGTGCCGCCGGCGCGGCGGGCCAACCCGCGATCCGCATTCGCTTGGGCGCGGCGTCTCTCCCCGGCAGTTTCGCGCCGCTGCCGGTCAAAATCGGCCGACGATCAGAATCTTCAGATCCTTGTTCGGCACGAAATCCTTGGCCCTGACCTCGACGGAAGTACTCGAGATCGCCTTGATGTTCTCGGCGCAGAAGCTCACCAGCCGATCCGGCTTCTGCTTGTCCACGACCATGCGGAAATCCTTGATCGGTCCGGCCCAGTTGGCGCCGGTCTTGAGGACATAGCTGATGCGGCGCTCCTGCACCTTTGCGGTGTTGGCTTCCCTGCTGCCCGACAGCTTGTCGAGGCTCGCCAGAAAAGCATCCGTGATGCAATAGTCGTTGCGGTAGCGCTGGATTTCGGCGGCCAAGCCGCTGCTCTGGCGCAGCCCTTTTCGCAGAACCGTGTCGAAGCTGACTCCGAGGCTGGTCCGATAGCGGTGCTCGACCGCGACCTTGGCCTGAGGCGCAAACGTCTGTTGCCGCACGGCCGCCGTCTTCACCGTCCAGCCCCCGATGTAGAGCTGCTCGCCGCGGTCGTTGGTCCCGTTCTTCAGCAGCAGTCCCTTGTCGATCAGATCGTCGCGGATCGGTTGCGGCAGCTCGGTGAGACGTGCCTGCTGCGGGCCAATCGGCAACAGAGGCACGCCGGCCTTCTTGAGGGCCGCGCTGATATCCTTGTCGCCAAGATGCGCCGTCTGTTGAATGGCGAGTTTGATCGGCTTGCCGTCGACCTTGGTCTCGAAGCCGAGGAAGTTGGACGCATCGTTGACCGGGATCGCGTAGTTGTCGCCTTCCGACAGATCGATCGCCGGCAAGGGAAAGGCGACCGTCAATGTGACCGGCCTGGTCGTCGTGTTGAGGAACTCATAGCGGACGACGACCAGATCCGGAGATATCGTCAGCTCCTCGGATTCAAGCGACACGTCGGCCGTGCGCGTAAAGACGAGGCCGCCCACCGAAAGCTCCGCCGCCGAGTCGTTCGCCGTCGCCGTCGTGCCGGCGAGGAACACGAGCAGAAGCGCAAACGCCACCGACGTCGGGAAATGTCCATCTGACATTACAGGTGCTCCAAGCGTCTGATCTGCCCAGGCAATACGATCGCGGACGAACCATGTGGACATGCATCAATCATCATCTGTGGACGTCGATCCCCGCGGGCGCCGCCGGTCGGCTGCTCCGACAGCCGTGGCCCGATCAGCTATCTGATCGCGTAGAACTTCGCATCAAATGACCAGTGCGGATCGAGAAACGCCCCGTCGCGCTTCGGATCCGGAATTCGGAGCTCGTTTGCAAGCTTTGACAGGAGCTCGGCCGCAGAGGCGCTGCCGAGCAACGTCGAAGGCACGTCCGGAAGGTCGATCATCTGCACCGGGCGATCACTCAGGAGAGCCACCACCATCGCGGTGCCGGACGGTGGGGCGGCGACGAATTCGAACCGCGCGAGAGCATCGGCGGGATTGGGCAGCTGCGCCGGTCTGCCAGGGCGGATGAGATTGGTGCTCTCGCGGTCGCTCCTCCCCATGAGCGACATCGGATTGGGATAGATCTGATTGAGCTTTCCGGTCGGATCGACGTCGACCAGGATCAGATAGCCGGCCTTTTTCGTGGTGATGCGAAATGACACCTTCGAGCCGGGCGCGATATTCGCTCCGGGCAGGATTTCGATCGCAAGCTCCGCCGGGTTCTCCGCCTTGACGCTCTTCGACAGGACTTCAAGCTCCGCCGCGGTCGGCGAATTCTCTGCAGCGGGCGGCGTTGTCGGTGAGGCAACCGCATCGTTGGAGGTCGGAGCCTGAACAGGGGGCGCCACGGCGGCCGGCGCCGGGCTCGCTGGCTTGAGCGCCGGCTCCGGCGGCGCCGATGTCGCGGATGGGGGCGCGGGTGCCGGCACGGCGGCAGGCGGCGCGGGCGGGCTCTCGCCGGGAGGCGCCGTCGGGCGATCGGCCGGGGCCGGCGTCGGCGCCTCGATGATCCGCACACCGCGGGACGCGTCGCCGGACGGGCTCGGCTGGTCCTCGGCCCAAGCCGGGGTCCATACGGGAGTCCAAGCCGCGGTCGAAGCGAGCAAGACGATGGCCGCCGCCTGCGCGATCGCAGGAAGACGTGGGTCGAGCCGAGCGGGTGTGTCACGCGTCATCGCGACCTCTCAGGGCGCTGTGAACACGCCGGCCGAGCCGATGCGTGCATCGCCCGGTGCATAGCGCTGAAGCATCTTGATCATCTGCACGGCCGACCGCCTCCGATTCAACTGTTGCACGGCTTGCTCGAGCGCCAGCATGCGTTCTTGCGAGGTCACCGCGATGATCTGGTCGCTGCCATAGGGCGCCCGCACGCGCACCGGAAAGCGGAAGCTCGAATCCCGGACGACGGGCGAATCCGACGCGATCGGATAGAGCAACTGCACGGTGCCGTCGCCCGCGATATTGAACAGGACGAGGGCTCGCCCGGCGAGATCGGATACCTCGAGCTGCACGACGGCATCCTTGTGGTGGAGCGCGTCGTTGGGGACGACCTTGAGGCTTTGCGGCGTCTTCACGGCGATGCGTTTGAGCTCGCGGATCGCCGCCGCGCGGTCGATGACGCTCGGCAGGTCGCGCAAATCCACCCGGTACGCAATCACGTCGCCCCAGGCGACGACGTCGTGGGATACCGGATCCCAGATCAGATCGGGATTGTCCGCCGGCCGGACGACCTCGAACGGCACCTCGTGGGTGGGCAGATTGGCGAACTGCGTATTCTTGCCGTCGAGGGACGCGATCCTGATCGGCCGGTCGAACTCGGCGGGCGGTGCCGGCAGCGCCGGCGGAGCGGGCGGCGCCGCAACATTGGACGACTCGAGGACCTTCACGGCGCGCGTGAACTCGAACACGACATTGGCGTGCAGGTCGAGGCTCGGCGGGGTCGTGGTCACGATGTTCTGGCGCTGGTCGGAGAGCTGGTAGACGACCTGGCGGACATTGGTGAAGAGCTCGTTGAGCGTCGTCTTGCCGTCGCCATCGGCGTCTGCGCCGCCTTCGATCGCGCGGGCCACCGCGTAGCTCAACGCGCCCCGCAGCCCGGACACTCCCGGGATCTTGACCTCGGGCGACTTGGTCTTGCGATCGACGGCGGCAAGAAAGGCGGTGCGTTCGAAGTCGAGCTCGGTGAGCATCTCGTCCGAGGTGGTGGCGATCGGCTTGAGCAGGTCGACCGACAGCCGATAGCTCGGGACCTGTCGGAAGCTCAGCTCCGCGGCGCGTGGATCGACCTCGCGCGCCATGCCGCCGCCGTAGCAGGTATCCGCGACGAACAGGACGCGCGCGCCGCGCTGCTCGATCTGCTTGATGAGATGGTTGAATTCCGCGCCGAAGATCCGTTCCTGCGATCCGGTCGCCGACGCCTCGAACCCGGGGAGGAGGAAAACGTCTTCCAGTCCGTCAGGATGCGATCCCTTGACCCGCTCCGGCTCTTGGGCCCCATGGCCGGCGAGCGTCAGGATGACCAGGTCATGCGGCCTGCTTCGGGCGGTCAGCCCCTCAATCGCCGCCATCACGGCATCGCGGCTCACCTGGTCGTCGATCAGCGCCGTGATGTCCTGGACCCCGGAACCGCGCAACGCGCCTTCGATATCGCGGGCGTCGGCGGCGGCGCCCCTCAGGGGCCGAACGTTGCGATACGCGTCGATGCCGATGACGAGCGCGCGCACCTCGCCGCCGCTCGGGCTGCGTAACGAGCCACTCTCGGCCGCCAGCGCCGATGAGCTCAGCAAACCCAGTGTCAGGACGAGGGCTGCGGGCCGCAGCCGCAACGCGATGGTGAACAGGGCAGAGATCGACATTGTGAGAATTCACTCGGTGCGAAATCACTCGCGCCGCCACTCGACCCGGCGGTTCAGCGCGTAGATGTCCTCTTGGGTGAGACCGGACGAGTCGGACAGACGCATGGGCTCCATCGCGCCCTTGCCGTCCGTCTCGATGGTGACGATGATTCCGTTCTGCTGCAGAAACGCCGAGACCGCCTCGGCGCGTTCGCGCGACAGCTTCATATTGAATTCGGCGGTGCCGCGGATGTCGGTGTGCCCGACCAGGGAGATGCGCGTGGGCGCCTGCTCCTTCAGGACGTCGATCAGCTCGCGAGCGGCCTGCTGGCCGACCTCGGTGAATACCGTCTTGCGATATTCGAAGGTGATCGGCACCGGAATGGCGTGGGGAATGATGCCGCGCACGGAGCGCGAGTAGAAGCCACCCAGCGTCCCGTCGCGCTGGTCCCTCGCGGCCTTGACGAATTTCTCACCACCGCCAGACCCGACCCCGCTGGCAGCGAGCAGCCGGGCCTGTCCGGCGCGCTCGACCAGCTGCTCGATGTCGAACTTTGACGGGACGATCGGCGTCCGCGTCTCGTTCTTGATGATCTCGATTCCGCGATCATAGGCCTGTGCGGCCTCGACGAAGCGGCGTTCGCCGAACCTTACCTCGGCGAGCGTCGCCGCCGCCTGCCACAGCACCTCGGGTGAATCGGCGGCAACGAGCAGCCGCTCGTAGTCGCCGACCGGTCGTCCGCGCGCCATCAGCGAGTGGGCCGAGTCGAGGCGGAGCGCCGCCAGCCGGCGCTGCGCCGGCACCTGATAGCGGCCGCACTCGGCGCTGGTGGCGATCCTGTCGATGACGGATTGCGCGTCGCTTTCCTGCCCGGCATCGACGAATTGATTGAACTCGTCGATCATTGGCTGACAGTCGTCGGCAGAAGCGGCGAATGGAAATATCGACGCCCCGATGACGGCAGCCAAAAGGCCAGCCCGCATATGGCGCAGCAACAACATGGTGTTAACCCAAAAATCGAGAATGACCTGCGTCAATTTCGGCATTATGAGCGACTCGGCGGCATGTCGACAAGCCGTTCGATGACACTGAGAGCGCACCATCAGGTGTTGAGCCGTCGATGAATCATCACGAACAATTGAAACTCCGGCGTCAGCGGCGTCGAGCCGACTTCCTCTTGGCGCGCGGCTCCGGTGACTCGGTCGTCGCAACCTGAGGCGCGCTGGTATCGTTCGCGAGCGCGCGAAAGCGAACCGGTTGATATCCGCGCGCGAGCAGCGAGGCGAGCGGGTAGACATTGTGGCATACCCGGCCGTTGCAGGCGCCCGGCGAGGATTCCATCACCTCCGCCTTGCGATCGCCGGTGAAGCGAAGGAACAACATCACGTGCGATCCGGGCTTGTTGAGCGCATCGCCGGGGCGCAGGTCCGATGGATTGGCGACCCGGCCCGCGATCGCCGGAATGGCGGCCGTGGTGAAGTGGTTGGCGAGGCCCCACGCCGCGCTGACGAAGGCCGAGCAGTCGACGCCGGTGGCGTCGCTGCGCGGAGCATTGTGGGTGCAAATGTTTCCGGCAAGCACACCCCGTTCGATCTTGCTGCGAATCTGGGCGAGCGAGCCGTGACAGCCCCAGCAATACGGGATTCCGCGCACCTCCTGCTGCAGCTTTCCGTGCAGGTAGCCGGGACGCCGGACCCGTCCCGAAAATCCGGTGCACGCGGTATCCGGGTCGCGCCCATAGGCAGGCGGGTTGACCTTCCACTGGATGCCTTCGAATGCGAGTGCCGTCTCGATCACCTGCTGGCGCGTCAGCGGCCGTACGGCCGTGACCGGTCCCTCGTCCGATCCTTTGCTCCTGGGAGCGGAGACAGCCACGCGCACGTCGATCACCTTGCCGTTCGACAAGGGACGGAAACCGACGCCAATGACGTCGACCTCCTTGCTCTGGGTGCGCAGGAAATACACGTCGCCGTCGCCTGACACCGTCACGAACCGACGCGACAGCGGAACGTTGCTCAAGGGCAGCTCGTAGATGCCTTCGAGCGCTCCCGCCGATGAATAACGTGCGACGAATGCGCCCGCGATCCCGGTGGACGTCGGGATGTTCTCGACGAACACGAACATGCGGCCGCGATGATCGATCTCGAGGAACTCGACTGCGCCGAGTCGGTCGCGCACCTTGATGTGAAGCTGCGAACGCGGCGGACCGTCGGCGCTGCCGTCGTCGCGGACCTCCAGACGCGCTCCGCTGCGCCCGTCTTCGGGAATGACGTCGACGAGGACGGATCCCGCCCCGCGCGAGGCGACGTGCTGGCGCGCGCGGGGACGGGGCGCCCGCATGGCGGCGGCGCGCGTGTTCGCGTCGAGCAGATCGGCTGCGCTCCCCGCGGGTTGCGAGCCCATCTGGGCGAACGCCGACATCACGGTCGCGTCGTCGGCCGCGCGCGTGCTGACTTCCTCCAGTCCGCGCGTCGGGGTGCCGTCGGACCGGGTCGCGGGCTGCAGGGCGCGCACCGTGCCGTCCCACACCAACATGCCGCTGTTGCGCACGATCAGGTCGGATGGACGCAACTCATCGGGAAGGTGAAAGATCGTGGCTTCCTCGGCCGGGCGCTTGGGATCGAACCGGACGATCCGGCCGTTGACCTGGTCGAGCAGGTACAATGCGCCATTCTCGTCCGTCGTCAGCGCCTGGGGTCCGTCGATTTCGGTGTCCGCGCTCGCATCGACGATCCCGGCGTCATTGTCGCCGCTCCCCCCTGCGAATTTCTTGACGATGGTGTCCTCGGCGGCGGCTGCGCCGGTGAAAGCGATGAGCCAGATCGCGACGCAAATCCAACGTTTGGATCTCAGCAATGACATGGCAGCGCTCACCTCAAATGGTTGAAAGGCGATGCCGGCCCGGCGAGGCGGGGAGGGCTGCGCCTCTGTGATGCATCAATTCGATCGTCCAGGTCACATTTCCAGCATGAAATATCGCCCGGTCGCGCTGAGCGGTTGACCGGCTTTGGCGGCGTCATTGAGCAGATTGCGAAAGAACTCGTCGGCTGCGACAGGCTGGCCCGGTCGAAGCGTGGCAAGCGGCGACATGCTGGCAATCGCGAGCAAAAGCTGGGGCTGACGTCCGCTGCCGCCGTCCGTGCGTCGCATGCCGATCTTGAATGTCTTGGCGTCGGTGCCCGCCTTGAGCAGTTGGGACACGTAGTGCACCAGGCCGTCGTCGGAGATGAGGACCAGATCGATGGTCCGGTCGCCGTAGCGGTCGACCATCCCGGTGAGCACGTCGCCGTTGCGCAATTTGTCCTTGTCGATGTCGAGGCGCGGCGCGCGCGCCCGCTCGCCGCGCAGCCGGCCGAGAAAGCTGATCGCCGGACACTGCGGTTGGGTGACCTGTCGGACGCCGATGTCGGCCTCGAAGCCGATCGTACGCTGAAAGTCGGTATCGAGCGTCACAAAAGGCTTGGGCGAGGCAGCGAACCCTTCGAGCGCTGCCGCGGTATCGCTGATGGCCACGGCCGTGACGAAGAAGCAGTCGCCGCCGTCGTATTGATCGATGTAGCTCCTGATTTTTTCCACGGCGGCAGATCCGGCAGGGGCGGCAGCAGGCGCCGTGGGCGCAGCAGGCTCGGCCGGGTTGAGGCTCGCGCTGTCGCCCAGCTTGGGTGGCGGCGGCGGAGGCGCCACGGGCGCATTGGTGCCGTAGTAATAAAATGCGCCGGCTCCCGCGATCAGCGCGATGAACGGCAGGATCGCGGCGGCGCGTCTCCAGAACCGCCGTGCGCGTCCCGGCTGCGCGGCTGGGGGCCGGCGTTCGGTGCGCCTGAGCTTTGATCCGCGCGTCGCCCCGATCTGCCAGTTGGCGACGGCAAGCATCGACTCCAGCCGATTGGCGGGGTCGGGCTGCAGCATCTTCTCGAGCAAGGGCCGAAAGCGCATGTCGATCGCGCCGAGGTCGGGAATCTTGCGCCGCTTCTCGACGATCTCGACCTGGCTGCCGCCCATGTCGACCGGATGGCCGGTGAGCGCGTGCACCAGCACGAGGCCCAGGCTGTAGATATCGGACTTGGGCGTGACGTCGCCGCCGAACAGGCCGAGCTGCTCGGGCGACACGTAGTTGAACTTGCCGGCAAAGCCGCTTCCGATCACGGTGCCGTGCTGGGTCGAGCGCGCAATGCCGAAATCGATGATCTTGGCGCGCGCGACATCGCCTGCCGGGATGATGACGTTGTCGGGCGACACGTCGCGATGCACGATCCCGCGGTCGTGCGCGGCCTGGAGGCCGGAGGCGAGGCGCTGGCTCAAGGATCGCACCGCTTCGAAGGTCAGCGCGCCGTCGCTCTGCAGGACGTCGGACAGCGATCGGCCGTCAACATATTCCATGGCGAGATACGGGCGCCCAAGCTGCGGCTCCACTGAAAACACATAGTAGCGAATGACAGCATCATGATGCACATGATGTAGCGCCGATGCCTCCTTGCGGAAAAGGGTGAGCGCGGCGGCGTTGTCGGAAAATTCCGGTAACAATACCTTGATCGCCACCGGATCGCCGGTCTCGATCACGTGACCGAAATAGATCTCGCCCATCCCCCCCATTCCGATCGGGCGATCAATCTCGTAGATTCCGTTGAGACGCGTGCCCGCCGACAATTGCGTTCGGCCGAAGCCCGCTCGATAGTTGTCCGCGCTCATCTGGCCGGCTCCCGACCATGGGGCGCATCGCCCGAATTCGTGCGCGGAGCGTGCCCCGGCTGATATCGGGCGATGACGACGGTCACGTTGTCGAGCGCTCCGCGCTCGAGTGTCAGCGCTATCAGGGCGTCGCAGGCCTGCTGCGAGAGTTTGTTGCCGACGCAGCGGAGGATCTCGTCCGCCTGCACGTGGTTGGTCAACCCGTCGCTGCAGATGACGAACAAATCGCCCGGGCTGAGTGGACCGCTTGTCATATCGAGTTCGGGCGTATCATAGACGCCGATGGCGCGCGTAATGCCGTTGCGGCCGGTCCAGTTCGCGGCCTCCTCGACCGTGATGCTTCCTTCCGCGAGCAGATCCTCCACCTCGGTGTGATCGCGCGAGAGTTGCGCGATCTGTCCATCGCGGACCATGTAGATCCGGCTGTCGCCCGACCACACGCACGCATAGTAGTTGTCGAACACCAGGAGGACCGCGACCGTCGTGCCGATGACGTCGCCGCGCTCTCGGCCGAGCTCGCGCAGCCGCAGGTTGGCTTGCGAGATGCTGTCCTCGAGAAGGTCGAGCAGCGCGGCCGCGGATGCCGGTCGCTCGATCGACTCGAGCGCGCGGATCAAGGTCCGGCTCGCCACATCGCCGTCCGAATGACCGCCCATGCCGTCCGCGACCGCCCACATGCCCATCTCGGGTCGCGTCAGATAGCTGTCTTCGTTCCGCTCGCGAACGCGCCCGACATGGGTTGCGGAGCCGGTCTCGAAGATCGCGTGGGCGTTCGGCATCTCGATTTCGCGCAAGTTCTACCCGGCGGACGGAAAACGGCCGGTCAGCATGCCGGCCTGCAGGGACGGATCGGGCATGCGCCGGCAGCAAAGCCCGACCGGCCGAAAATCATCACCGCCCTGCGTCCACCAAAAGCTCGCGGCCGCATAAGCGCTGGCGTGATTGGCTGCGCGCAGCGCAGCGAACATCTCGGAAAACGATCCCTCGCCAAGCGGAGCCGTGACTGCGCCCTTCAGCGTCGCCGACATGCCGTCGGGTGCCGTGCCGATCATATCATGATCGGGGGGCGAAAGCCGATCGAGCGCGCCCGTGACGGCCGCGTAGTCGACCTCCTTGTCGAGTGTCGACAACAGGAAATCCTCGGCCGTCGCGAACCACACGTCCTGCGCCGCTATGTCGGGCGGTGGAATTGCCGTCCCGGACTCCGCGTAAGCGAAGAGCGTAAGGGGATAATAGCGGCCCATTCCGTCGAGCGACGACATGAAGGCGCCCAGCACGGTCGCCCCGCAAATCTCCGCACCGAGCCAGAAGCGCCAGATCGGGGCGGCCAGGAAGGCGCGTTGCCATTCCTCACCGAGACTGTCCCGGCTGGCCGAGACGCCGCCCTGCATCCATGGCTCCCAGACGTTCAAAAAGTCGCGCGGCGCAAACACCGCGATGAAATCCCTCTTGGCGGCCAGCTTGCCGAACAGGCTGCAGCGCATGGCGGGGCCTAGATTCCGCCCGGGCAGTGAAATTCGCGCAACACCGAGAGGTTCAGCGGATTGCGCACGGAGCCCGAGCTGATCCGATAGCGCAGCTCCAGCCCGCCAACCGCAAAGCTGGCGGTCGCGTTTTCGGCCTTCACGGACAGCGATCCGGCCTCGAGCACCCGAAACATCGACCAGGCTCCCGTACGCTCAAGCACCGATGGCGCCGAACTGCTGTCGTAGGCGACCGAGACGGCGGTCCGCGGCGATGGGCCGGGCCATTGCACGGTGACCGGTGAGTTCGCGCCCTGCGGTGCGGCGGGTGCCGCCGGGCCGCCGAAAGTCCCGGTGGGCGCGGCACTGGCGACGGAGGTTCCGCCGATTTCGAATTTCGCGCTTGCCCCGGCGCCGGCGACCGCCGGCGGCGTCACGGCGAGCGAGATCGAGGGCATGTTACCGCCGGTTTGAAAGAACGCATCGCGAATCTCGGCCGCCCGCTGGAATTCGTGCAGCGTGGCCGGCGCCAACGAGGGATCGACGCCGCTGCTCTTGCGCCACGTCCATTGCGCGCCTGATGTATCCGCGTAGGGCGCCAGATTCTGACTGAAGAACCGGTCCATCAGGCCGTTGGGACTGAACAGCTTGGCAAAATCGGCGAGCGGAACGTCGTTCTTGCTGGCCTTCACGAACGGATATCGGTCGGTGATCGTCCGCTGACACGCCGGGTAGATCTGATCGCGCAGCATCATCATCAGCTGCCCCGCCTTGGTCGTCGCCACGTCCTTCTCGAACTGCGCGACGGCCTGCGCCAGCAATTGGTCGAACGGCCGCGGCAGCCGGGCCGCATTGTTGCGCAATCCGGCGACCTCGTTCTGGAGGACCACATTGGCTTGCGAGGCCTGCGACGGATTGGTGGCGACCAGGATCAGGTTCTGGGCGATCTGGTTGAGATTGCCGATCACGGCGTCGATCGGCTTGCGCGTCGCGTCGCCCTCGAGCACCGCATGAAATTGCCTGAAGGCATCTTCGATCTTCGCGCCCGGCGAGCGGTCCTTCGACTTGAACAGGACGGTCGCCGGCTTGGCCGCTCCCAGCGCCGTCGACAGGGCGCCGCCTGCCTTCGAGTCGGCGCCCTGACTGGCGGGCTTGCGCTCGACGGTCAGCGTCGTCTCCTCGTCGATCGACATGATCAACTGGCGCAGCGGGGAGGTCGGAGCCGAAATCGCGCTCAGGGCCAGGTAGCGCGGCTTGTCGGCGGTCAGCGCCTTGAGGCGCAGCTTGCCGAGCGCTTCCGTCCAGGTCGAGATGAAATCATTGGTGTAAAGCTCGAGCAGCGCGTCGGGCAGATCATCGTATTGCGCCGCCAACGCGGCCTGCTCTCCGGCGGCGCCGAGCACCCAGCGCTCGCGCTTGACGAGGTCGGCGATGTCGGCAAGGCGTCCGAGGAAGGCGTCGTGGAAGCCCGAATAGCTGAAGAAGCTCGGAACCTGGATCGAGTCGAGCGGCTGGCCGCCCGCCGCCTCGAAGACGGCGCCGACGTCAGGTCCGCCTTTGCGCGCCGGAGTCCAGTCGCCGGCCGCCGATGTCCGCGCCTGGGATTTGAGCAGCGCATACGCGCGCTGCGCCACGCTGAGGCGCGCCAGCGTCTTCTGGCAGTCCTCGATCAGGCGCCCGTTGAGCTCGATCAGCGGCTCGCCGCTCTCGAGATCGAGCATGGCGGCGAGGTGCTCTTCCAGCTCCTTGCGCCCCTCCGCATTGGCGGCGCCCGGGTAGAGATTGGCGGCCCAGTCCTGCCGCATCCAGGCGAGGATCAGGTCGCGATTGGCGGGCTGCTGGCCGCCCAGCATCAGGTAGACCTTGAGTGCGTCGTAGATGAAACCGGGATCGCTGATCTTCGCCTCCATCTGCTCTTCCAGGCGGAAGATCAGGCGTGGCCTGAACATGCGCTCGAGGCCGAGGCGATAACCGTTCTCGGAGGCTGATTGCAGCCGCTCGCGCTGGCTCAGGCCGAAGCCGGCCGTGAGCGGCGTCGCCTCATCCCGCGTGGCATAGCCGCTCGGCATGTAGCGAAGCTCATGCAGCAGCGGCAGCACCTTGTGCAGGTCGCGATCGCCGATGATGGTCTCGTGCAGGTAGGGACCGGCGTCCGCCAGGTATTTCTTGTCGGCGAGTTGCGTCTGCCCGATCAGGGTGCTGTTGCGGCCGTAGCTCGTGAACCACACCGCCGTCGCGCCGATCGCCACGGCCGCGATGGCCGACAACGCCGCCGCCTTGAGGATCATGGCGCGGCGCACGGCGGCGCGGTCGGTCGAAACCCATGCGGCTTCGCCGATGATCACCTTCAGAATGAGATCGTGGAGGAAATAGCTCTTGCCCTGGCCCGAATAGGTCGTCGCCGTCAGCTCCTCCGCACCGAAGCTCTTGACCAGCGCGCCGATGAGCTGGTCGATCGGTGTTCCCTGCTGCGTCCCCGAGGTGAAGTAGAAGCCTCGCAACATTGCATTGGCGTGGTAGCGCGTGGGCTCGAAGATCTGGGTGAGAAAATCGTGGATCGACTGCCTGAGCCGCGCCATCTGGGCCGGAAACCCGAACAGCAGGACGCGCGTGTTCGGCGCAGGCTCGTCCTGCAGACGGTCGATCGTTTCCTCGCTGAGGCGCTCGAGCAGCGCGTCGTACTCGACCGGCACCTCGCTGACCATGTTGCGGGTCTTGTCGCCGGTCTGGAACGTCGCGCCCCAGACCTGCTTGCGGCCCTGGTCGTTGAGGTATCCGAAAAACTCGGTGAAGCCCGCGACCAGATCGCCCTTGGTGAACAGGGCATAGACCGGAAAGTTCACCTTGAGCCGCGTGTGCAGGTCGAGAAGACGGGCGCGGATCGCATTCGCATGCGCGGCGAGGTCCGCGGCGCTCAACGTCATGAGGTCCTCGAGACTGATCGCGAGGATCACGCCATTGATCGGCTGCCGCGGCCGGTTCTTCTTGAGCATGTCGAGGAAGGCGAACCAGCTCAGCTTGTCGGCCTTCGCGTCGGAATCCTGCGTCGTATAGCGGCCGGCCGTGTCGATCAGCACGGCTTCCTCGGTGAACCACCAGTCGCAGTAGCGCGTTCCGCCGACGCCTGCGATCGCCGCCGGCGAGGCCCCGCCCGACAGCGGGAACTTCAGCCCGGAATTGACCAGCGCGGTGGTCTTGCCGGATCCCGGCGGGCCGATGAGCACGTACCAGGGAAGGTCGTAGAGATAGTCCTTCTTGCTGCCGCTCGCCGCTTTCAGCGTGGCGATCGCATCCTTCATCTTGTCCTTGAGAACAGGCTCGTCGCTCTCCGGCTTCTCGACCTCGCTCACGCCCTCAGCCAGCGCCTTCGCGCTCTTCTTGCGGCGCCAGAATTGGAAACTGCCGAATGATGCGGCCGCGCCGAGCAACAGCACGACCAGGATCTCGCGGACCATGTAGCTTTCGAGCGGACGCCAACCTCCGATCACGATGAACGGCCCGGCCAGATAGAGCACGGAAGCGAGCGAGGTGACGCCGACCCCGTACAGCGCGATCCGAAGGATCTCTTTCTTCACGTTCGTTCTCCGCTCCCATTTTGACGGGTGGGCGCCCGGCTTGCGCGGCACTATTCGTTGGTACGTCCGATCATCACTTCGACGCGGCGATTCTTGGCGCGGCCCTCGGGCGTGGCGTTCGATGCAATCGGAATGTCCGGCCCCTTGCCGGCGACCTCGACCCGCTTCGGATCGCTCAGCCCGTTCCTGATCAGGCTGGCCACGGCCTTGGCGCGTTCGACCGAGAGCTCGAAATTGGAGGCGAAACGGACGGTCTTGATCGGGATGCTGTCGGTGTGGCCGACGATCGTGATCGTGCCTTCCTCCTTGTCCAGGAGCTTGGCGATGCGCGCGGCGAGCGGCTTGAACTGATCCTTGACGATCGCCTGGGCGGGATCGAAGGTGACCTGGTCGCACAGCCGGATGACGATCTGCTTGGCGGTCTGCTCGACCACGCTGCAATCGCCGATCTGCAGTTCCTTGCGGATGCGCTCGATCTGCGGAGCGGGCGGCGGGGGTGGCGGCGGCGTCGCGACGACCCGACGCTTGATGGAGATCTTGTCGAGCGGATGCAGGGTGGCGGTCATCTCGGCGACCTGCTCGGCGTTTCCGCCCAGCAGGATTCGCAAGGTCACGAACAGGGCAAACAGCAGGGCGGCGGTGACCGAGCCGACGACCCAGGTCGGAACACGCACGCGATTAGTGTTGATCGCGAGACTCTGCCCCTGCCAGCGCGGGGACAGGTCGCGCATGACGCGCGGACGGACGCGCCGAAGTGTCTCGTAGAGATCGCGCTGGATCTGCTGCAGGGTCGCGAGCCCGCCCGCTTGCGGGCGATACTGGCCCTGGAAGCCGAGCGCGAGACAGGCGTGCTGCAGCTCGAGCAGCGGATAGTTGAGCAGCGGATCGAGCTTGGCGTGGTTGAGGATCTCGAAAAATCGCACGCCGCCGACGCGCTCGCCGAAGAAGCGGCTGAGCATGCTGTATTGCGTCCAGACGTGCCGATCTTCGGTCGGAATATGCTGCACGATGTCGTCGGCGGTGGCGCACAGGACGTATTTCGCGCTGTTCGCCTGCTGCTCGGAAATGCCGGCTGATCGAATGTCCTTCTCGAAGAATTTGATCGCCTCGGCGACCTGCTCCATCAGGCTTGCGAACGATGCCCGCAGCAGGGACACGCGCAGGCGGCCGAGCAATTGCAGCAGGGGACCGGCCGCCCGCATGATCGGGTTGGCGTTGGGGGCTGCGAGCTCTTCCACCCGCAAGGTCGGCCCTGGCGCAGGCGGAGCCGGCGCCTGCGGCTTCGCGGCGGTCTGAATCCAATCTTCGGTCGAGTGAGTCGAGGGCGCCGTTCCGAGCGCCGGCGCGGCCGGCGCGGGTGCGGGCGGCGTCGGGACCGGGCTGGCTGTCGGTTGCGCGCCGGCCGGCGTGACCGGCACGGGGCCGGGCGGCAGCGGCGGGGTCGATGGAATCGGGGAGGGATTGCGCGGCGTCGGCAGCCGTCCTCCGGGATTGGGGCGAATGATCGTCCGATCGCCGCGGCCGAATGGATTGGACGGTCCGTCGTTGTCGCTCATCGCCGGTCTTCCATGACCGCCCACAATTCGAGCTCGAGGCCCGGCCAGTCGCCGGAGAAATGCATGCCGATCGAGCCGGCCGTGCTGAATTCGGGCCACAGCGCGGATTTGCGGTCGAGGTAGAAGTAGACGTGATCGGTGATCGTGCGGATATGCACGGGCGGCGTCGGGAGATGCACCAGCGGAACGCCCGGCAGGTGGGCGTGCACGATCTCGTTCATCTTGGTGTTCGGGCCGACCTTGAACAGGTGCGGGAATTCCTGCTGAATTTCGATCAGCGGGCGCTGCGCCGCCACTTCCAGCACGAGCGTCGCGTTGCGGAACAGCGAGCGATCGCGGATCGGCGACACGAACGCATTGTGCGCGCGTTCGATGATCTCGAGCCGGATCGCCCGTCGGCCGAGCCTGGCGCTGAGGAAATCCTGGATGTCGTTGATCACCGGCGTGAAGACGTTCTCGAGATCGTCGTGATCGTAGGCCGGATAGTCGCGGGCGCGACGCTCGGATGTCGCAAAGGTCGCGAGCTCGCCGGCCATGCGCAGCAATTCGTCGAACAGGCGCTCCGGGTGGATATAGTTGGAGCGGGCGAAATGCTTCAGCACCGGGATGTAGCGATTGAGCATCTGCAGGACGAGATAGTCGACGCTCTGCAGCCCGCCGCCCGAGGAGGGATCGGCGGCGTAGCGCGAAAGCTCCTCGAGCTTGTTGTCCACCCATCCGATGATGCGGTTGATCCATCCGTCGATCACCGGATGCGCGGAGCAGATCAGCATGGGCGGCACGAACTTCTCGTCGAACAGGATGTTCTTGTCGCGAACCTCGAGCACGCGCGCGATTCCGAGCGTGACGAACCCGGGCTTGGCGGTGCGCCGCAGCTCGAAAGCGAGCCGCGGATGGGCGATGTCGATCTCCTCCTCGATGCGCAGCGGTGAGCTCGCGTCGATGAACGTCTCCGCGCCGGTGACGTACCGGCTGGCGCTGTCGGTCGCCGCGTCGTCGACCTCGCGCATATTCGGCGCCGCGACCGGCATCGAGAGCCAGGCGGTCTGACCAGCGGCCGTATCGGGGACGTCGAGGGCGTCCGGGATCGGGCTGTCGCCCGGGATGTCGAAAGGCGTGCCGTCGGGCATGATGCCGGCGGCCCGGCGCAGGCGGAATTTGCTCTGCTGGGCGAGATCGCGATCGATCTCGAGGGCCGAGAAACCCCACGGATAGGGCGTCACGTGCCCGACGCGCCGCTCCAGCAGATGCTCGTGATAACGATCATTCTGCTGCAGATGATGCGGCCGCAGAAAAAGACCTTCGGACCAAAGGACTTTGCTGTACCAAGACATTATTGAGATCGTGCCCGTGCGGTGAAGTTGTGCTTGTACAATCTACCATGTGGACCGCGATGGCTCATCCCCGTCGCGGTCGTAGTATTCGGCAAAGTAAAGCATGAAGGCTTCGATCGGTCCGCCGTCGCCCTGGCGCACCTTGGCCTGCCAGCGCGCCACATAGGCGTCCCACAGTTTCGCTTTGTGCGACGTCAGAAGCCCGGCAAGCCCGCGATCGCCCTGCGTGCCCTGTTCGATCGCCTGCGGACCCAAGTCCGCCATCAGCATGCGCAGCGCGTGCTGCATGGCCGAATAGGTCTTGATCTGGTGCCGTTTGACGTCCTCGAAGCTCTGCTCGATCGCGCGCTGGCTGTCGAGATAGCTCTGGGTCGGAGGCCCGAACATGATGCGCAACGCATCCTGCGCAGACGGCGCGAACTTGAGCGGGTTGTTGTCGACCGCCTGAACCATCGTGTGGGCCGCGCTGCGTGCGAGCTGCTTCGATTGGGCGCGCGCACTGAGGAGCTGCATCAGGTTTTCGGTGACGATGCGCAGGACGGCGCCAAGCTGCTGCGCGAGCGCAGCCGAATCCGCAGGCGTGAAGAGATCCTCCGGCAGGCCGGCCGATCTGGCGAGCTGGCGCAAAAACGCATCCGGTGATCCGATCTCGCCGCCGGCGAATGCCGGATGTGCCGACGGCAGGTCCGGGGCGGACACCCGCGCTTGCGCGAGTGCAGACGGTGTCTCCTTGGCCGGAGGGCCGTCGTCGTCCCATGGGTTCTCCGCCCGTGCGCCTGACCCCGGGCGGCGCGGTGTCGGTACGAGGGGAGGGGGTGGCGGAACGGACGGCGCGTGGGACGGCCCCGCCGCCCAGTCCATGGCGGGGTCGACCTTCGGATCCGCGGCGCGGCTCCGCGACGGCGCAGATGCGCCCGCGCCTCGATGCCGCTCGGCGTCTTGCCGGGATGCAGGATGACTGCGACTGGCCGGCTGCGCTGGGTGTCATAGACGCGGATCGGCAGGAAGCAATGTTCGTAGTAGTAGGTGGGTTGCTGCCAACCGCCGATATCTTTGGTAAGACCCTCGCAGGTACGTGCGTGATTTAGCTCGGAACCGGCCTGGCCCATCACGCTCCTGCTAACAAGGCCAGTCTGGACAAAGGTGAAGGTTCGCCGTCAAGCTATGGGGCCCGTTTCCGAACAACCAAATCCACCTGATCC